>Ga0315321_10001600_pt1 | contig 17480 bp, 12 predicted proteins | sample M180m21515metaG_FD_203464 | JGI IMG/M metagenome (GOLD analysis project Ga0315321, IMG submission 203464) | Ammonia-oxidizing marine archaeal communities from Monterey Bay, California, United States - M1 80m 21515 | ecosystem: Environmental > Aquatic > Marine > Intertidal zone | place: USA... | reverse complement strand
GAAGCCGTGAACTCGGGCACAATGTAGAGGTTGGATATTTTTCCCAACAAAGGGTGGACGTTCTCGACATGGAAAGAAGCGTTCTGGACGAAGCCATGGACCAGGTCGACTCGGGCATCCACACCCAGGAAGTACGGACCCTGCTCGGTGCCTTCCTCTTCAAAGGCGACGACGTATTCAAGCAAGTCAAGGTCCTGAGCGGAGGGGAGAAGAGCCGGCTCGCCTTGGTCAAGCTCCTGCTTTCGCCCCCCAACTTTCTCCTGCTGGACGAGCCCACCACGCACCTCGACATGCCAAGCATCGATGCGGTCATTCAAGCCTTGAAGGAGTACTCCGGCACCTTGATCTTCGTCAGTCACGACATCCATTTCATCCGGGCCTTGGCGAAGCGGACGATCCGTATCGAAGCGGGGAAGACCACCAACTTCGCCGGCGACTACGACTACTACCTTTGGAAATCAGGTTCGGCCTCCGCCCAGACCGGATTGGTGGAAGGGCTTCGTGACGCCCGCCCCGATTCGGCAAACAAAAGCAAAGACGGTGGAAAGCCAATCAGCGCCAAGGAGAGAAGAAAGCTCCGGGCCCGTGAACGCGACAAACTGAAAGCGGAGCGGAGGAAACTCGAAGATGCGGTGCGTAAGCTCGAAAAGGAAATCATGGCCCTTGAGGAGGAGCAGAACGAAGTGAACGAACAACTGGCCGACCCCCAGTCCTATGGAGACTCCGAGAAAGCGAAAGAACTCAACGACAAAGCTTCCAGCATCGCCCGAAAACTTAAGGAAAGAAATTACGAATGGGAAATCGAAACCGAGAAGCTTTTGGCTCTGGATGAGTAGGGCTAAGCCCTTCGGTTACTGAGGACCAGTGGATCGCCACGGGCTACGCCCTCGCGATGACAGAAGGGAAAAAGAATGTGAGGGGATGCGGTCCTACATGCTCTATGCGGATGTCATTGCGAGGAGAGAGCGTCAGCGAGAAACGGTGCAATCAAAGCGGAAGTTGTCCTCATGAAAATAAACCGAACGAGAACTTGGCTTTCTTTCCCGATCTTTTAGACATAACTGATGACTTATCTCAAATATTTCAGTGCTTTTACGATTTTGTCCGCGATCTGTCTGCATGCCTTGAACATTCATCCGCTCAACGTCATCGTTCATATGATTGGTGCCTGTACTTGGAGCGTGGTGGGCTTTGCCTGGAAAGAAAACAGTATAATCCTGAACTTCCTCCCCCAAGTATTCATCCTCGGGGGCGGGTTGGTCTACACCTACTTTATGACCGTTCCGTCTTAAGTCATCTGGCCCGAGCGTGGAGAATCAACTCCTTGAGACGTTCGACCTCGGAGCAACTCGTCTTTGCAATGAAGCCTCGGGCGTGGGTAAAATGGACCTCCGGTTCATCGGCGAGCAAACTGAAATCCAAAACTGGACTGTCATTGTAAAGGCGAAGGCCGTACCCTTCCCCTCGGCTATCGGGGTAAACCGTCGCCACCACTTCTTCCTCCAACTCCAATTCTTTGATCCGCCAGGCCAAAGCGCCGGAAGCATTATCAATGGGAGGGTCGGTCCGGGGTACGAACGCGACCTTGATGGCGTCTTCACCCTCCCCCAGATTCCAAACCTGCTCGACTTGGGCGACTTCATCCATCCGGCTACGCAAGTTGGTGACATAGGAAACCAGATCGGATCCGATCATCTTCATGACTTCCCAAATCGATTCCCCCGAATGATGCTCGGTCTGCTTGGCAAAGGCCTGCATGAGAGTCACGTCGAGCGGTGAGTTCAATTTGGCCATGGACTCGCGGTCCACGCCCAACCAATCGGCGGTGTCGTTGGGACCGCGGCAGTCAAACCATTCCGCCGTCTCCAGCCAGGAACAAAACTCCTTGGTGTCTTCGTAGATTCCCATTTTTTGCAAAACCAAGGACAGCGAACAGGTCGGTTCCATGTCGCGGGGAAACTGGTGATGGTCGAAATTATTAAGTTCCGGTTCATGCCGGTGTCCGACGTCCACCACCGCTACCTGGGGGTCAGCCAGTTCGTCCTCGGTGGGGTCGCGGCGAAAGATGGAAACTGGAAAGCTTGAGATAAGCACGGCACAGGCGAGGAACTCATCCTTGTGAGAACCTCCGGGGTGGGTAACGATGGATTGAATCATGGGGAGCCTACGCTGAACTTGGGAAATTCCATTGTCGAATTGAAAATGCAAAGGAACAGGGAATAAAGCCAAAGATCTCCTTGTTACCTTTGGGTTAATCCTATATCGTTGATCGTTTGGTCTGATTTTGGTGTGTGTGTGAATGGTGATTGCTTTGGGTGAAGCAGCCTCTTTGGACGTTCCAGAATATGATCCTGTCCTCATCTCTTCTTTTCAACATTTCCCATCGTGTTTAAATTAATCTATCGTAAATTCGGCAACCGGCTCCAAGTTAAGGACGACGTCCTATCCGGGCTTACCGTCGCCCTCGCCCTCGTGCCTGAAGCCGTGGCTTTTGCCATCATTGCGGGTGTCACGCCGATTATCGGTCTATACGCGGCCTTCATGGTTTGCTTGATCACTGCCTTTCTGGGGGGAAGACCGGGGATGATTTCCGGGGCGACCGGGGCCTTGGCCGTAATCATGGTGTCTTTCGTTATCCTGGGTAACGAACGCGGGGAAGCTCTCGGACTGGGCCCCGACATGGGAGTTCAGTACCTGTTTGCGGCTATTATTCTCATGGGGGTTATTCAAATCGGCTGTGGTTGCCTCAAGCTTGGACGCTTCGTTCGTCTGATCCCCCAGCCGGTGATGTTCGGGTTCGTCAATGGGTTGGCCATCGTGATCTTCGAAGCCCAATTTCCCATGTTCACCGAAGCGCCCACTGAACCGGGTTCGTCCTGGTTGCAAGGGAACGATCTTTATTTGATGGGCGGATTGATTGCTTTGACCATGGCCATCATTTTTCTCCTCCCCAAGTTGACCACTCAATTCCCCTCCTCTCTTGCCGCAATCGGAACGGTTAGTTTGATTGTCATCGGGTTGGACCTCGAAACCTTGGTGGTCGGCGACATGGCTTCCATTGGAGGAGAGTTGCCCAGTCTCGTCACTTTTTCCATCCCCTTGGATTGGGAGACCTTGGTCTTCATCGCACCCGTTGCGTTCATCCTTGCGGCCGTCGGTCTGATCGAATCTCTCATGACCTTAACCTTGATCGACGAACTTACCGAGACCCGGGGCAACAGTACCCGGGAGTGCTTCGGTCAGGGCATCGCCAACGTGGTCACGGGATTCTTTGGTGGGATGGGCGGATGCGCCATGATTGGCCAAAGCATCATCAACATCCGCTCGGGCGGACGGGGCCGCTTGTCGGGAATTGCGGCGGGGCTTTTCCTGCTCGCTTTCATCCTCTTTGCCAGTTCGCTCATCGAACGGATCCCTTTGGCGGCCTTGACCGGGGTCATGTTCATGGTGGTGATCGGGACTTTCGAATGGTCAAGTATTCGAATCTTACGAAAGATCCCCAAGACCGATGCCTTCGTTATCATTCTTGTTTCGGGCATTACCGTGATCACTCACAATCTTGCCTTGGCGGTGATCAGCGGAGTGATTGTTTCGGCTCTCGGATTTGCCTGGGAATCAGCCAAGCAAATTCATCGGGAATCCGAAGTTCGGGAAGATGGGACCAAGGTTTATTTTCTCCATGGTCCCTTGTTCTTCGGATCCATTACGGACTTCAACTTGGGCTTCACCCCTTCCGAAGACCCCGAATCGGTGGTCGTGGACATGAAGGAATCCCGGGTGTGGGATCACTCGGGCTTGGAAGCGATTCACAAGCTCGGGGCCCGCTATCACTGCGTTGGCAAAACAGTCAAACTTCAGCACATCAGTCAGAACTGTAAAAATTTACTCGCGAAGGCCGGCAGCATGGTCGACGTCATCGTTTTGCCTGACGACCCAAGTTATCAGGTCGCCAACTTGAACAAAGCCGAAGAAGACTCCAAAGACAGCGAGAAGTAGCATCCGCCTCAACTGTGGTACCGACTGAAGTGGTTGTTGCTTCTTGAGTGATGGGTCCGAATCATGGCTGGAGCTCAACAAAGACCGGGCGATGGTCGGAGGCCATTTTTTCCTCCACGACCTTATGCGTGAAGTAGATAAAGGAAAGCCCTTTGCTCATGATGAAATCAATTTCCACCTTGGGGTTGTCCGAAGGAAAAGTATTCGTTTGCGAGTTCGTCAAAATTTGAAAACCCGCATCAAGGAGTAAACCCATCGATTGAGATTGGCGGCCTGCATTGAAATCACCCGCCAAGATCACCGGGCCCGTTTTCTTGCCAATTTGCTTTAAGAGGGCTTCGCACTGGCTGAGCCTCAGGTTTTCTTTCGTCCAGTCGTGATGAATGCCGAACAAACGAATATCCTCCCAACCTTTACCCGGATTGAAACGCACTTCCAAGGCGCAACGAGGTTCGGCTCCCCTGGGCAAAACATGGACCCGGTGGCTGAGAATCGGAAACTTCGATAACACCGCCATGCCGTACTCCCCGCCCTGATAATCCATGAATTTACCGAAGCGGCCTTCCATACCGAGCATTGCTCCCAACTCCGCAGTCAAATCGATTGACCCACTCCTCGTACAATTCCGGTCGATTTCCTGCAAAGCGACCAGGTCGGGAGAAAGGGAACGAACGACTTTGGCGATTCGAGGCAAGTCCACTTTGCCATCCATTCCACGCCCATGCTTGATATTGTAGGATAAAATTTTCAGGGAGTTTTTTTCACCCGAAGCATGATCCTTCGAAAAAACCAGGGCACTTGAGCCTAAAAACAACAGGCAAACAATCCAAGTATTCATTGTTGTCGAGAACTTGATCATCATTCTCCTTTTGAATCTTTCCCTGACCATAGAAAAGGCGATATCTTCATGAACCCAAACGCCCCGCAATCATTTGCCACCAAGGCTCCGCCATCTTTTGTAATGCACAAGTCTTCCCCAGCCCAGTCGGCTTCCCGTGAGCCGTAAATGCCTTCCCATTCCAAACTACCCTTTGCATCGGTCTTGATCAGGTATACCTTCCACTGCCCGGACGGACCGGAAGGATGCCCGCGCTTTTCGTAGCGCCGGGTCTCGTCTCCCGTCCCCGCCACCACCAACCACCCTCCGTCGGGTGTTGCCCGGGCGCCCCAAACTTCGTCATGAATCCACCGGCCGTCGTATCCACGGGGTTGTCCGAAAAACTTTGTCCACAAAGCCTTTCCCTTTGAATCGATCATCGTAAGTTCGGCATCCCAATTTTTGCTCAGGTTACTTTGGCGGGTGTGCCCGGCCAGAAGCATGCCCCCATTCGGTTGGGTGTCGAACCCCCAATAAACCGTGTTGTAAGCCTTGGCCCACACCACCCTGCCCTGCCCGTCGACTTTCAAGAGATTATGGGCCTTGGATTCCTCGTCCTTTGGATGACAGGCTATAAGAAAACCGTCGGCATTCGCTTTGATCCGGTATCCCGAAGAGGTGTAGGCGGACAAATCACGTTTCCATTTTTCCTTTCCCTCGGAATCCGTTTTGAGCAACACGCCTGTTCCCCAGTTGAGGAAGGTTCCCTCCGCCAGACCGTTTTTGTACCCCGTGGCCAAGATCCCCCCGTCGCGGGTGACCGCCAAACCCTCGAACGCATCCTCCGTTCCCAGGTTCCAAGTCTTTGTCCAGAGGGTTTTTCCGGTCTTGGCATCCACCTTAATGAGAGCCGCGTCCATGCTTAAGCTCCCTGCAATCAGGTAATGCCCATCGGCCGCTTCTGTGACGCAATTCCCTAAATTGTAACCCCGCTTTCCGAATTCCTTTTTCCAAATTAAGTCACCCTTGCGATTGGTCTTCACCGCGAAAACCCGAGCCGAACGGTCCTCCACGAATCCGGTTTCCCCAACCATCAAGAATCCTTCGTCTTTGGTCTGGATAACGTAATGAGGATGACTCTCTTCGCCACTCCCACCGTAGGATTTGTGCCAGGAAACCTTGGGGGCGGCTACCGATGCCCCCCCGAAGCAAACCCAGGCAAGCCAAAACAAAGGAATACCTTTCATGACTCTTTTCACTTTGCAGCTCATGGCATGTTCTAGAATCAAAAGGAGGCCTCAAGGCAATCCTTTATCTTCTCCAAGCAGTGAACTTCGACTTGTCAAACGACTGAAATAAGAGTTACCAAGAGGTTCGAATCTGAGTAACCTCGTCGCAATTCAGGCCAACCGTCATCCTTCGATGCATCTTACCACCTCGTCAAAACTCATCCTAATTGGTAGCCTCTACCTCGCTCAGGGAATCCCCAACGGATTCTTCAGGCACACCGTGCCTGTCGTCTTTCGGGACAGTGGCCTCTCTCTGGAACAAATCGCACTTTTTTATCCCGCCCTTTACGCTCCTTGGATTCTGAAATTCATTTGGTCGATTTTTGTGGACCGCTTTCATTCGCAAAAACAGGGTAAGTACCGTTCCTGGATCATCCCGCTGCAAATTCTTACCGCAGGAGGCTTGGTGGGCCTGGCCAATTGGCAATTCGGAAGCGCAATTTCGACCTTTGTGCTGGGGGTTGCCCTGATCAACCTCTTCAGCTCCATGCAGGACGTATCGACCGACGGACAGGCCGTTCAGATCCTTGGTTACGGGGAACGGGGATGGGGGAATGCCGTTCAAGTCGGAACCTTTTGGGTTGGGTACGTGATCGGTGGAGGACTCATCCTAATGCTCATGAATTCACTCGGTTGGAACTTCCTTCTCGTTGCCATGGCCATTATCACCCTTTTGGCCACCATCCCCATCCTTTTTCACAAAAGACCGAATCAGAGCGACCCGAAAGGCAAGTCCTCGAGCAAGACTTTCAGCGGCCTGCTCGATTTTCTGCGACAGCCCAAAGTGCTCTTGGTCCTCGGCTTGGTGGCGGCATTCCGAATGCTCGAAGGATTCATTCGTTCCCTTCTTCCCACGATGTTCAAGGACTGGGGCATGGAGTTCGAGGGGATTGGCTTGACTCTCGGAGTAGTCGCTCCCGTTGCCGCATTGGGAGGAGCTTTGATCGCCGGACTTTTGATGAATCGACTCGGTCGACTCCGGGCCCTGCTCCTGTTTGGTTCTCTTCAAATTCTCTCCGTTGGGGGTTACCTCTTCCTTAGCAGTGGTTCCCTGATCGACCCAACGGCCGTACTTCCAGTGGTCATCATCGACCACCTGGTTTCGGGGATGACGACCGTGGCTCTTTTCTCCCTCATGATGGACTGGAGCAGAAAAAGTCACGGCGGAACGGATTATACCTGCATGGATTGCATCGGCGTTTTCGCCATGATGGTCGGAGCAAGCGCAAGTTACTTGATTGCTCATTACGGTGGGTATGCAATGAGTTTCGGCTTTGCCCTTCCCCTCATCGTTCTTTCGTTGCTCGTCGTCGCCCGCCTTTATCCAAGGATTCAGGAGAGCGACCACTGGAAAAGCCCCAAGGCGGAAAAGGAATTCACGAGAAAACACGCCTAAATACCCAACGGGTTTCATTCGCCTCAATGAGAGTGGTTTTTCGTCCGATTTTCGGGCGGCACGCAAATAGATTGCACAAAGAATGAATCCAATAGTAGAAGTAGGTATGAAAAAGATCGATTGCCACGTACACTTTGTCGGAGGGGGTACTGCGCAATCGGGAACGTGGTTTACGCTGAAAACTTGGTGGGACCGGCTGCAGGCTCGGATGATGTTGAAGGGATGCGGGATCGAACCCTCCGCCATGCATGACGACTTGGATCTAATTTACACCGAACAATTGGTGAAACTCATTCGGGAATCCAGCTTGGATGCCCTCGTCTTGCTTGCTCAGGACATTGCCCATGCCGACGACGGAACACCCTTGCCCGAAAAATCGAAATTTTACGTTCCCAACGAGGTCGTGCTCGAACTGGGAAAAAGGCATGAAGAAATCATTCCGGCTGTCTCCATCCACCCCGGTCGGGCCGACGCCATGGACGAGTTGGATCGTTGCATTGAATCCGGCGCCCGCGTCCTGAAACTTTTACCCAACGTCATCAACATTGACTGCAACGACAAAAAGTACGCTCCTTTTTGGACCCGCATGGCGGAAGGAAAAGTGATCTTCTTGTCCCATACGGGTGGGGAGATGACGCTCCCGGTCATCAACAAGGCCTATGCCGATCCGCGTATTCTTACCTTGCCTTTGGAATGCGGAGTGACTTGTATCGCGGCTCATTGCGCGGGCGGATCTTATCCGGGCGACAGGGATTACACGGATGACCTCTTGAGCATGTTCAAGGAGTTCCCCAATTTATATGGAGACAACTCGGCTCTCTGCAGCCTGAACCGGAACAAGACGATCGGAAAAATTTTGGACCCCGAAGTGCAGAAACGGATTCTTCACGGGAGTGACTACCCGGTTCCCGTGTCCGGATTCGGCGTTTATTTCAAGGGTTTCCTGCCCTGGAAGGATTGGCGTCAATGGAAGGGTTGTCAAAATATCTTGGAACAGGATTATCAATTCAAAAAAGCGATGGGTTTTGAGGGCGCAACCTTCACTCGTCTTTCCCAATTACTCGATCTTCCTTGAAATTAGCCCTCTTATTGCTCTCCTGTTTCTTCTCGGCCCTCGGGCTTGGCTACGTGAAGTTTTTCGTACTCGGTTACCTAAGCTCGGAGGTCTATACGACAGAGGACAAAATCTGGTTGATCCAAGCCATCAACTCCTTACTGACCGTAGGCCCCGTTCTGGCCTACGTCTTCACCGCCCCACTCGTCTCGGCTTGCAAAAAACGGCACGTTATGACCGGCAGCGCACTGTTGACCGGAGTGGTTCTGACTTTGGGTCACTTCTCGGGCTGGCCCGGGTCCGCTTGGCTTTACCTCTTTTTGATCGGCTTGATCATGAGTGTTTACGCCGCGGCCAAGATGGCGGCCGTGCCGATCGAGGCGAAGGAAAGCGGCCGCAGTCCCTTTTTCGTCAATGGTATGCTCTCGGCGGTTTTCATCGTCGGAATGCTGACGGGCTTGCCCTTGGGCGCCTATTGTTACGAGTGGGACGTTCTCCGGGGGGTCGCATTGGGCATCGGGATCTTTGTTTTGGCTTCCGCGTTCGCGTTGGGTTTGACTTACCGGAATGAACGGAAGATCTCTTTCGGCAAAGCCTACGCCAACTTGGTGGAAGACTCGATTTCCCTTTTCGTCCGATACTTCCCGTACTTGGTATCGTCCCCCCTGATTTGGGGCGTGGCTGGAGCAGTCAGCCTAGCGGTTACCGCCTATGCCGAGCAACAGGAGTTGGGAGGAGCCACCGAATGCAGCCTGATGTCGCTCTATGCGGCAATAGGCATTATCCTGGGTAATGTTTTGTCCCCCCGTTTGGCGCCCAAGCGGTATGGCGCATCCTTTGTATCAGGATTATTCATCTTGGCGTTGATTGCCTGCATACCGGTTTTCGTGGAAACGGGGCTAAGTCAGGTCGACGACCCGAAAAAGATTTATTTCCCCTTGGCCGTTTACATTGGTTTCATCGGTTTGTTTTTCGGAATTTGCTCGAACTTGATTGATGCGGAATACCTGCAACGGGTTGGTGAAGAAGGCAAGGAAGGCACCGGCGCTTCTTTACACAGTTTCTGCATTGCAGGCTTTGCTTTTTTAGTTTGCGCCATCGTTGGTCTTTCCATCCTACGCGGATGGATGGACTCAATTTCACAGTTTGTCCTGCTTTCGGCATTAGTCGCAATTGGAGTGATCCCTCTGTTTGCATTGGCTTTGAAAGCAGGCTCATTGAACCTCGTTTTGAGCTTCGTCCTTTCACGACTCTTCGGATTGCTTCTGAGTTTGCGCTACCGGGTCAAAGTGATTGGATTCGAGAAAATTCCCCAAGGCCAAATCGGAACTTTGTTTTTACCGAATCATCCGGCCGAAATGGATCCGATCATCCTCGGCACCCGCCTGTGGAATTCGCATCGCCCACGGCCCGTGGTGCTGGAAACTTTTTATCATATGCCCTTTGCCAACAGGATCATGAAAATCATGCGGGCTTTCCCGATGCCGGACATGGCCACGGGAACGGGAGTTTACAAGAAAAGGCGCATCGAAGAAACGCTCACGGGAGTTTCCGATGCTTTGGCGCAAGGCGACTCCGTCTTGATGTACCCATCCGGAAAACTGATGCGGTCCAACCTCGAACTGTTGGGGGCGGCATCGGGCGTCCATCGTATGTTGGAGTCAATCGGCAACGTCCAAATCGTCTTGGTCCGCACGCGCGGTCTGTGGGGCAGCTCCTTTTCGACCGCCCAGACCGACGGCAGAACACCGGATCTCAAAGAGGCCTTCCTGCATGGCTTTGGGGTGCTTCTCAAAAACTTGATTTTCTTTGTCCCAAGAAGGCAGGTGGAGGTGGAGTTTAGTTTGCCCGAGCAACCCCTCAAGGCGGAGATGACTCCCTTGGAGATCAATCAGCAATTGGAAGCTTTTTACAACCAACATGGCGAGGAAGAGCTCAAGCTCGTGTCCTACAGTTTTTGGCGTAAGGACATCCCCGAAATAGAAGTCCGAAAGACGGATGAAACAGATGATTTGTCGAATATTCCCGACAAGCAGAAGAACGAGGTTATCCAGTCCTTCCGCAAGGCCTTCCACATGGGTGAGGAGGTGTCTCCCGGAGATCGTTTGGCCGATGATTTGGGAATGGACTCCCTTTCGATTGCCGAATTGCTGATCTGGTTGGATGAGGAATTCGAAGTGTCGGACGTGGAAGTTTCGGAACTTCGGACCTTGGCCGACGTGATTCTTCTGGCTTCCGGGACAAACAAAGAGGTGAAAACCGAAGAGCCTCCGCTGGCCGATCAATGGGTCGACTCGAACCGACCTCTGCCCCGGTTGCCGGACGGAAAAAGTATTCAGGAACGTTTTTTGAGACAATGCGACCGTATTGGCAAATACTCTGCAGTCGCCGATGAAATGGCGGGCGTTTTGTCCGGAACCCAACTCAAGTTACGGGCCCTATTGCTCGCCAAGGTTTTTCGAGAATACGAAAACAAACACCTTGGTATTATGCTGCCCGCCTCGGTTACGGCCAACGTCACGGTGATGGCAACCCTCCTCGCAGGCAAGGTCCCAGTAATGTTGAACTGGACGGTGGGACGCAAGAACCTCGAGCACGCCCGTTCGGTCGCCCAATTGGACATCATCATTACTTCCAGCAAGTTTCTCGACAAAGTGGACAACGTCGAGTTTGGAGAGGTGGAGGAGTGCTTCGTCTTCCTCGAACAAATCAGGGACCACCAAATCAACTGGGGAAACAAAATCATCGCCTTGCTCCAATCAAGAAAGTCTGCGGACGCCCTTTTGCAACGACTCGAACTGGATGAGGTTGAGGAAGACGATCCGGTAGTAATCCTGTTTACCAGCGGTTCGGAATCGGCCCCCAAGGGGGTTCCTCTCTCACAGAAAAACATCCTCAGCAATATTTCGGGAGCAGTTGAGATCTTGGACTTTCACGCCAAAACCGCTTTGTATGGTTTCCTCCCGCCGTTTCATTCCTTTGGGTTTACGATTACCACCGTGCTGCCGATGATCAGCGGGATAAAGGCCGCCTACCACCCCAACCCAACCGAAGGCAGACGCATTGCCCGGGGTTGCCGTTATTACGGCATCACCTTGATGTGTGGAACCCCCACTTTTATCAACGGAGTGTTCAAAGGATCCAAGACAGGCCAAATGGATACCCTCGAACACTTCGTCACGGGGGCGGAAAAGCTACCCCAAAGCGTGCTGGAGTTGGTCAACGGCTTGCCGAATGCGGTCATTCTCGAAGGCTATGGGATCACCGAGTGCGCCCCGGTCATCACAATCAACCGGGCGGACGAACCTCCAGCGGGGGTGGGTAAACCCTTGCCGGGCGTTGAAATCAAGATCGTGGACCTGGACAGCCGGGAAGAACTCAAAACCGGCGATCGAGGACTGATTCTCGTAAATGGTCCGAATGTCTTCAGCCAATACATGGGCGTCGACAAAGACCCTTTTCTCGAACTGGAAAACAAGCGTTGGTACGACACCGGAGATCTCGGGTACTTGAATGAGAAAGGCTTCTTGTTCTTGGCCGGCCGGTTGAAACGGTTTGTCAAGGTCGCCGGAGAGATGATCAGTCTGCCTGCCATAGAATTGGCCCTGGCCGAACACTGGCCGGCTGATGATTCCGGTGCCGTCCTAGCCGTCGAGGCGATCGAGTCGGAAGACAAGCGTCCGGAACTTTTCCTGCTGGGCTCGGTCAAAATCGATTTGGAAGAAGCCAATGATGTGCTCAAGAAGGCTGGGTTCAGCAATTTGTCCAAGCTGAAAAAGCTTATCCAATTGGACGAGATGCCCCTTTTGGGAACGGGCAAAACCGATTATCAAACCATCAAAAAGATCGTGGCCGAGCACAGCGAGGAATAACCCCCTAACCGCTCCAATCAGCTTAGTGCATTTCCACCGAGCAAGCCCCCAAACCACCCCGGAAGTAACTGAATTTGACGTCCGGATGATCGGCAAGCAGGGACATGGGAACGGCCGAATCCGCCAGGCCCTTGGAGATCATCAATGCAGTCAAACGCTGCCCGAGCGGGTTGTCGTGCACCCCGGCCTGCCAAATCGAGACCCGCTCGGCTTTCCAGGTCTCGACCGGGCCCACGGTTACGGCGCGCTCGGGGACGAGCGAAAGGTTCCCTCCACCTGAAGTGCGGGCATTCTGAGACAAGGTAATGGGATGCAACTCGACGATTCTCGTTCCTAATTCACGGTACTCCCCGGGACTGGGCGGTTCGTCGAGGTACGCCCCTTCCCTTTTCAATGGATCGTTGAAGGCCCAGTGTTTGACGTCCCCCTGCCCGCCCTGCATGACCTTGCAGCGCACCCCCTCCCAAGAGGATACAAAAGACTCCAGGTCATCGGTTGGGAAATGAAGATTCTCCTCGGGGATCGGATGCTTGAAGTGATCAAAACAAAGTTCTCGGTCCGCGCGTTCGAAAGACAAAGGGTGTTCCATGGAGACCGCTTTCCCATCTTTGCCTATCCACTCGTCCATACCCCAAAAATGAGCGGAGCTTAAATCAAGGTCTAACTCGTTGACCAATTGAGCGACCAAGGGCAACTGCTCGGTTGGCCCGATCGGGCCACAAATTCCGACCGGATTGTCCGGCGTAGCCTCCTTCCAAGCCGAGACATACTCAAGGGCCTCGGCAAGGTAGAATTCTTCCAGAGTATCGTAAAAAACGACTTCGAACCCTGCTCTGCTCAGTTGCCGAAGATCCTTTTCATTCAGCGTGGCGGCCTCTTGAATGAGCTCGTCCTCCAAGGTCGTGTAATCCCACCATTGTGGGGAAATTTTGGAAAGTTTTCTAGGCATCGGTCTGTTCTTTCGTTTGCCCGAGGGAGTGACGGCAGTCACCAAGGGCGTCTTGCAAGGGATCAAAGTCAGGCTGGGCGCTGAAGCCCATATGGCTATGTCTGCGCCACCCTTCCGCCTGCATGCTTCTCCCGGAAAACTTTCCGACCTCGAGAGACAATTCGTCCATGGTTTGGAGGTAAGAATCCATCCCCTGCGTTCGGTCGAGCCACTCCTTCTGGCTGGCATGGGCAGCGAGAGCCTTCCGTTTCGTCTCGTGAACCGAACCGGTATCAATGAGGAAATCCGGAACGACAGGCTGGCGTAACTGATCGATCAATTGATGGGGCATGGCATGGTAAACCGCCACCTCTCCTTCCATTTCTCCGGCAATCGGATCGGTAGTGAAATTGGGCATCTCACGGGCAAAGGCGGCCGTGACGGCAAGCCTCGAGGCATTCATGTGATCTTCCATATAGTCCTCGGGCGAATGAGTGAGAACAATGGAGGGCTCGGTCTGGCGCACAACGGCAGCTACCTTTCGCAAGTTCTCCACATTGTAGATGAGCTCAAGGTCATTGGCAATGGAAGGATGAAAGGTCGCACCGAGGGTCTCGGCCCCTTTGCGGGCTTCCGCCTCCCGGACGAAGCGTATTTCCTCGGGGTCCGAGTCCATCGCTCCGCAATTACCCGAGCAGGCGACAAAATAATGCAAATCGTATCCCGCCTCGGACAAAAGCAGCATCGTTCCGGCTGCCACGAACTCGATATCGTCGGGATGAGCGAAGATTGCGAGGACGGACTTGTTCATGGTTTCAGCGCGGGAAAAACTGATGTTTGTCCGCCTGTTTCCGGTCGAGGAGAACGACTTCGTAGTCCATCTTGTCCTTGGCGAAGGTCACGCGCATGACATGATGACCCGCACCGGCCATACCGGGTTTTTGCAAATACCACCGGTCGGTCTTGGGTTTGCGCTGGGGCACGCCCAATCCTCCTTCTCCAACATACACGATTCCAGTTGGGTCTTCCTTCTCATTGCGGATAGGAACGGTACGCTTGATCACGTGACCATCCGACTCAACGACGAGATCCATATTGAATTTCTCGAACAAAGGAACCCAAAATTTCTTTGCTTTGCCTGGGCTCTTCACCGCCGGCCATACCGGCCGATGGTACTCGGCCAAAAGCCAACGGACTTTGGGGCGTAAATCGAAAAGGGTTTGGGCCAGCCATGCCTGCTGATCTCCTCCTGCACTGATCTCGCTGTTCAAGGTAACCAAAGCCACCTTGGGAGAAATCATGGTGTGAAAATAATTTTTTCCGGAGCCTCCAGGAGTGTCGAATATTTCATCGTACAAAGGACCGCCGTCATGGTTTCCCCGAGTCGGAATAATCGGGAGGACCTTGCCCGACTTGGTTACCGTCAGTTCGTGCTGACTCAGCCACTTTGACCATTGACTCCAGCTCTTTCCACTCACGATGTAGTCTCCTCCATGGGCAAAGGCGATCAACTGATCGTCGTTTTCCGCCAAGTCGGCCATAAGCAAATTGACTTGGCCCCGGGCAAGGACACCCGTGCGCGAGTCTCCACCGAACAATAACCTGAATTCACGGTCGTCCGAAGGGGCGGTCGTGAAGTGCATGACCGGGGATTTCTTGCCATCCGACTCGATCTCGAAGTTGTAAGTCGTGGAAGGCTTCAATCCACTGATCCGGGCATGGTGATAGTATTCCCCTTTGGCTCCGGAGTAAGCGCCGCTTCGCTGGGCTTCACGGACCATCCCACCCTCCTTGAATTTTCCCTCGGAACGGACGCCAAAACGGACCTTGTGATCTTTCCCCTTCGTGGCCGTGGTCCATGAAATCGTCGCCTTAGTGGAGGGTTCCTTGGTCCAGATCACGCGCCACTGGGAAGGGCCGTCTCCTGAGACGGAAGCCATGCCCTTCATTCTCTTTTTAACATAATCCTCGTCTAGCCAAGGAGTTTCCGAAAACAACTTGCAGGAAACAAGCGGGGCGGAGAAGAGGAGGGACAACGCGAATATTTTTAATTTCATAAGGTGGTTTTCGTAGAATCTTGAGATTTCCAATAGGTCCATAAAAAGAGGGGTATGCCTCCATTGCAAATCCTTAAAGCCAAATCGTGCCAATGATCCCAACCATAGGCCGTCATCCGGCTCATGGCGGTAACGAATCCCCAAACCGCCATCCACAGGGCAATGGTTTTGATTCTCTTTCCGGGCAGAAGAAGGAGAGCGACCAAAATGAAGTCTTGAATGGCGATGACGGGCAGGGCCGCTTCGGCGAAGGCTTGTCTCGATGCAGCAATGACAAGAGCTTCCTGCAAGGCCTCGGAAGAATCAGCCGCAAGAACGGGGTTGCCGAAAAACAGGTTCATGGTTCCAACGATCAAATCGATGAAGGAAGGCTTGATCCAAAGGGCGCAAAGTCCATGACCGACAAAAGTTCCGGCAACTCCCCAACGCAAAATCCACTCGATTTTGGACTCTCTTTGTTGACCGGGAAAAGCAAGGAAGAGAATCAAGGCAAAGGGAGCGGCAAAGCGTACCGCATGACCGATCGGGTCGGTCGCGTGGAATGGGTTGCCCGGGTTGATCCACCAGGAAAAGATCGCCAAAACAAAGGACCAAGTGGCGACGAGACCGATAAGAGTAAAGTCAACTTTCCTGAGAATCGAACCGGGAATTGGCCGAAGGAAGCCCAACCCAAGGAGAGCGACCGAGGAAAACCAAAGAAAAACCTGCACCGAACGATCGATGTTGGTCACGGAAGGATCACCCATTGGCCCGAGCAGAAAAGAATTCAACGCAGACGGCGCGACAAGCTTTGCGGCATAGCCCAAGGCCTGGATGATGACGAGAATTCGTAAAAACCAAAGAAAACGGTTATTCATATTATTATTTGGGCTGGCTTACCTTTTCGGAGCACTCCTCCCGCTTTTCTTAAGTTCCTCAAGCTTGGTTTTCAAGCGTTTCCTTAGGCCGGGTTCCTTAAAATACAAGTTCTTCGTCTCCCCCGGGTCGTCCTTCAAGTTGTACAACTGCCCAGGGGCCTCGGGGGCTTGTTCGGGCAAAGCATATTGCTTGAGACCCCATTCCCCGTCCCGATTGTAATTGCTTCCGCCCGAACCCTTGTGGTCGAGGTATTTCCAGTCCCCTTGCCGGATGGCAAGGGACAGGCTGATGGTCTGATGCAAAGTGAAATTGCGTACCGGCTTGTCCGCTTTGCCCAGAAGAACCGGTACGAGATCAAAACTGTCCTCGGCCGCATCGTCCGGTAACTCAGCACCCACGACCCGGGCGCAAGTCGCCATAATGTCGGTCAGGCAGACCGTTTGATCGGATACGCTCCCCGCCTTCACCTTGCCCGGCCAGCGGACCAGCATGGGCACGCGGTGGCCGCCTTCCCAATTGTCGCGCTTGACGCCCCGCCAAGGGCGGGCTCCGTCATGCTTGTGGGTCTTGCGCATATTGATCACGGTGGGTACTTCCGGGCCGTTGTCACTGGAGAAGATGACCAAGGTGTCGTCGGCAAAGTCATGTTCATCCAAGGCCTTGGTCAGTTCCCCCACCACATGATCCATCTCGAAGATGAAATCCCCATGTGGCCCAGACTTCGTCTTCCCCTTGAAATTCTTGCTGGGGAAGGAAGGCAAGTGAACCGCCTGCATGGAATGAAAGAGGAAGAACGGCTTGTCGGGTTTTTCCTTCTTGTGGCGCTTGAGAAACCGGAGGCTTTTTTGCAAGAAGACTTGGTCGACTTCCTCCAAGTCGAAATCCGGCGCGATCATCCCAGGGCGGTTGTCCCGGGAGTACGGATGTTTGGGCAAAGGACCTCGATCTACGATATGGGTAGGCGGGACGGGAATACGGTCGCCGTCCATATAGGCATAGAGCCAATCCGTGGTGGGGCAACTTGCGGTGCCGAAGAAATGATCGAAGCCTCGATCGACCGGTCCGCCTTCGATGGGGCGGGAATAGTCGATCAGGCGCACCGCATCCAACCCGTTTCGGTTGATCGGCTTGCCCGTCTTGTCAAAAGCCGTCAATCCGACATGCCACTTGCCGAACATCGCCGTTTCGTAGCCACTGTTTCGGAGCATGCCCG
>Ga0315321_10001596_pt1 | contig 17498 bp, 16 predicted proteins | sample M180m21515metaG_FD_203464 | JGI IMG/M metagenome (GOLD analysis project Ga0315321, IMG submission 203464) | Ammonia-oxidizing marine archaeal communities from Monterey Bay, California, United States - M1 80m 21515 | ecosystem: Environmental > Aquatic > Marine > Intertidal zone | place: USA... | reverse complement strand
ACCTGCCTGAGGCAATCGCAAATCGCGTGGGCAAATCAGCAGTCATGTCGCCCATTTGGCTCGACAGTGCAACGTTGTTGGCCGGAATGGAAATGGTTCAATCTGACCGCCTGCCACCTCTGCGGTTGGACCGCGATTCGATCCTGATGGGCAGCTTTGCAGGCCATCTGTCGGAGGGCTCGCTCGAGCTTTCAGGGCAGACGACTGCTTCAAAAGTGAAGATCGTTGCCGATGCGAAAGTTTCTGAGAGCAATGACTTCTTTGGATTCCTACCAGGACTTGTAAAGCGAGCTCAACACAACGATGGGTTGATGCTGCCGACCGCTGGCACCCCCATGTTGGAAGAAACCGCTCGTGTTTTGGCGCTGCACTCTGATTCTTTGGTGCAAGCAGGACAGCTGGCGCTTCAACAAGGAAATAAGAAGGGTGCGAAAGTCGTCGCAAAGCGTGCATTGGAGGCAGATCCGACAAACCCACAGGCACAAAGCCTTGAGCGAATCAGTGCCAATCGTCTGGTCGTACAGAATCCACAAGGTTCCTTGGACGACATTTTCGGTGCGGCTCCTACCGATGAGCCAAAAGATGGAGACACGAAAACGGATGATCCCTTTGGAACCGGTGATACCGATCCATTCAGTGATGAGCCCGCTGGTGCCAAGCCAGCGACTCCGGCTCCGGCAGATGATAATCCGTTTAGCGAGCCACCGGCTTCCGCGAAGCCTAGCGACGAGAACGAAAATCCGTTTGGTGGAACCGCAGCCCAACCGGCTGCACCTACGGATGCTGGAAAACCCAACGCTCCTGCTGCTGCAGATGACAACCCCTTTGGTGGTGACCCAGCACCAGCAACACCGGATCCAGCTCCAGCAGAACCTGCGACACCTGCTCCTGCTGCCGGTGGAGGCAACAACCTCTTCGGCAATGACAATCCATTTGGAGGAGCCGCTGCGGCCAAGCCTGCAACTCCGACACCAAAACCATCCACTCCTGCTCCGGCTCCCGCAATCGATAGCGGCTCGCTATTCGGCGACATGCCGATTGGTGATGATGAGCTGAAAGAAGAGACAGGTGACTTGCTGAATCGCGTTCGCGCCGAACGCGCTGCAGCAGAGGGTCGACTCCGGGCTGAAGTACGAGCCAAGCTGAGAGAAGCCAACCGACGCCTGCGAACCGACCCCGTCGGTGTAGCTGGTGCTTTGAAGTCGTTACTGGCCAACATCGAGGCTGCTCCGGATGTCAATCCGGAAGTACGCGTCGAGCTTTCATCACAGGTACGTGCTTCAATCGAAGTGGCCAGTCGGTTGGAAGCTGGCTACATGGAAGGTCAGCGTAATCTTGAACAGGTCAAACAAGGAGCAACAGCTCAAGAACAACTGTTAGCCGCAACCTTCCGTCGCGAAGACGAATTAAAGGTTCTTTCGCAGCAGATGAATGCTTTGATCGCGGAGGGACGTTACGAAGAGGCAGACGGTGAGGTAACGCTCGAATTCGCGAAAATTGCGGGTGACTCAGTCATTCGCGACTCCGCTTCAGGACGACACTTCACTGAGTTTCCTTTGAGTCTCCAGACCTACGCTCGAGCAAACCGTTACCGCGAAATGCGGTGGCGTAACTTCGTCGATGCTTTCTCGCTGGTGATGAAGGCAAACATTCCTTTCGTGGATGAGCCACCAGTACAATTCCCGGACTCAGATTGGTGGCAGCGAATGAGCCGTCGCCGTCTGGAAAAGTACGGAGCGATCGAACTTGTAGGTGACAACGAAACCGAGCGTCGCATCCAGAGTGCTCTTGGTGACGAGACATCTCAAAGTTTCATCGAGTTGCCACTCGGTGAAGCGATCACCCAAATATCTGAAGCACACGACATTCCTATTGTGATTGACAACCAGGCATTGGAGGACATCGGTCTCTCTGCTGAGGAGCCAGTCACGATCACCCTGAAAAATGTCACGCTGCGATCATTCCTCCGAATCATGTTGCGGGACCTCGACTTGACGTATGTCATCAAAGATGAGGTGATGCAAATCACCAGCCAAGAGGCTGCGGAAGAGAACCTCGTGACCAAAGTCTATCCTGTAGGCGACCTGGTCGTTCCCATCATGCAACTCGGCGGCGGCATGGGCGGCGGCATGGGCGGCGGCATGGGTGGCGGCATGGGTGGCGGCATGGGCGGTGGCATGGGCGGTGGCATGGGTGGCATGGGCGGTGGCATGGGTGGCATGGGCGGTGGCATGGGTGGCGGTGGCATGGGTGGCTTCAACGCTATTCCTGACGAACTGTCGCTGAGTGACAAGAAGACCAGCTCACCTGAGCAGAAAGCAGCAGCGCCAACTGCCAAGCGAGTTCCAGCATCAGCCAACATCTCCGCGATCAGCCTGAAACCAAAATCGGGTCAAAGCCGTGAAGATGCTTGGGCCGACTACTTCGCTGGTTTGAATATCAAGACAGCCGAGGACATCGGATTGCTGGATCAGCGAATTCGGTCCACTGCAAGGCTGTACACAATCCGAGCTGGCAAGGCCGAAGCCGCTGGCAACAAGGCGGACGCGGTCGAAGAATTCACCCGAGCCCGCGATTTGATCAGCTCAGCGATACGAGCTGGCCATGTCCAGGCTTGGATGTATCACGCATATGCAATCGCTCTGAAAGCGACAGAAGCCCCTATGGAAGACGTCGAGAGAGCATTTCTGTCGGCGGTTGACTTCGCGGCCAGCCCAGAAGAGGTTCTACACGTTGCTGCCAGATTGGAAGCAATCGGCGCTGGCGAATCAGCAATGCGGCTTTGCCGCGACGTTTCAAACTTTGATCCCTACCGTCGCGAGCCGTACGTGATGGGTCTACGCATTGCGAAAAAAATCGATAGTATTCCTGACCTGACTTGGGCCTGCCAAGGCGTACTTTCTCAGGCCTGGCCCGAGAACTTCAAGGAAGTGGCTGATGAAGCACGATTGATCGCACGTGCCACGCACGCCCGTCTGCTTGAAGAAGGCAGAAGGGAAGACGCCGCTGCATTTAACGCTGCTTTGCAGAAAGCAGCTGCACACGACGTGGTTGTTCGCGTCTCCTGGACCGGTAACGCTGACATCGACCTCGCTATCGAAGAACCCTCCGGAACAATCTGCTCGATTGACAACCTTTCCACCGCGGGCGGTGGAACCCTGCTTGCCGATGCTTATCCCGGCAGTTCTGACGATAAGAAAGGCAAGGTCTCAGAAACCTATATCTGCCCAGAGGGATTCACGGGACAATACCGTCTTCTGATTCGTCGAGTTTGGGGGAATGTCTCCACTGGAAACGTCACCGTGGAGTTACTTACGGACGTGGGACGAAAGTCACAAAGATTCATTCGCAAACAAATTCCTCTTACGGAACAAGACGCCTTGGTGGTCTTCGATGTGAAGGAAGGTCAAAGACAACAGGAAGTTGCCGATGCTCAGCTTGCCCACCTTCGCGATGTACGTCGTGAAGTCCAAGACCAAGTTCTTGGGCAGATGATCAACGGCAACAGCAACGGCCAGGTGTTGCAAGATCTGTACAACGACATCACCTCATTGACCAATGGTGCAATTGACCCTGCACGCGGTTTCAATCGGCGTCGCGGAGCGGTCGGCTTCCAACCAGACATCACCGTGCTCCCTGAAGGTGCATCCATGACTGGCATTGCGATCATTTCAGCGGATCGCCGCTTCGTACGAATCACCCCCGCACCTTTCTTCTCGCAGATCGGTAAGGTCACCACCTTCAACTTCATATCAGGGGAAGAGGCTCCTGGTGGTGGAGCAGGCGGCGGTGGACAAGGCGGTGGAGCCGGTGGTGGTGGTGGCGGCGGTGGTGGCATCGGTGGTGGCGGTGGTGGCGGTGCCATCAACTGATCCAATAAGGACCCGAACTTGACCACTTCTATCAGGGTCTCGTGGAATCAGAGGCGAGCAGCACGAGCTCACCCCACCTTGCCCAAGCGTTCTGGGTCTGTAAACCATCGATCCCGTTAGCAAATGCAAAGAGAACCGTCGCGATTCGTCGCGGCGGTTTTTTTATGCTTTGAGACGTTGACGATCCGCTCATTCGTGGACGAGACACATTTGGGAACCTTGCAAGTTATGATGTATCAACCGAGCCGATCGCACTGAGGCACGTTTCTTGAAACGTTCCGTGCGGCAGCTTTTTTGCCTACGTTTCCAAATCCTTGCTTGAACTGGATTCCTTCAACAGTGAACAGACTTCTCCTGATTGCCATCGCGACACTCATCGCCTGCACGACCTGGGCGCAAATGCCGAACCCCGTGCTTGCCATCCCCAGTCAGATCGTACTGCAGGAGAATTTTGATCGGCCCCTCTCACTTCCCAAGAAAATCTGGCTCCAACGGCAGGGAACACGATGGACTGTGGAGGGTGGAGTTTTGCGTGGAAAACAATCATCACCTGAGTACCAGGCTGCCAGGCAACATCACTTTGGCTATGAACCCAGGTTGAGTGTTTCTGCCACCCCACAGGACTTTATCACGTCGTTTAAAATTCGGTTCTCAGGGGGTCGTGAGACTGCGATTACACCGTTCATCGAATTCAACCACCATGCGTGCCGCGTTCGATTCAGTCAGGCGGGAGCAATGTTGCTGGCAGATCACGAAGTATGGAAAGTTGCTGAAGCGACCGACTTCATTTGGAAGCCCGATCAATGGTATTCCATCACGGCAGAACGACGCGGCACCGAGTTTGTCATTCAAATTGAGAACGGCCCCACTCTGTACGCAGACCATCCAACATTTGGGCAAGCAGCATCCTCCGGGGGCAATGGATTAGGCGTGGCAGGTCCTAGAAAAGGTGAGATTGAGATCGATGACCTGACGATCTGGTCGATCCAGAAGAAGACACGATCCGATTGGACAGCTGTCCGTGCCACGCTGCCAAAGTTGAAACCCGTCCAGCTAAAGAAACCCAAAACCAAAACACAGTCCAAGCCAAATTCAACGAAAGCTAGCGGCTCTCGACCTAAAACTAAAAACGCGGATAAACAGGCTTCTTAACCACCCCAAAAAACCTAGCCGCCCAAACACCCCAGTTTTCCCATCGTGAGTCTTACCCTGCTGGGAAGAAAGATGTACACCGTGTTATCCTGCTATAGGGTTTGAGAGGGGTCGGCTGCGAACCGACCTATTTGCCCGATCTCGTCGAGCTCCTTGAACCAGAAACGCTCCCAATAGCTGACCCCTGTCTTTGTGAACCATGACCATCCAACGAAATCCGACTCGTCCTGTCCAAATTGGTAACATCACCGTAGGTGATGGGCAGGTGATTGCTGTGCAAAGCATGACAGCCACAAAAACACAGAATGTGGATGCTACGGTTGCCCAGGCAGAAGCTCTTCGAGAACGCGGTGCAGGTGTCGTCCGCATCGCGGTGGACAGTGAGAAGGATGCGGCAGCACTGGCTGAGATCCGAACGCAGACGACAGCCAACCTTGCCGTTGATTTACAGGAGAACTTTCGACTTGCAGAAGCAGTCGCTCCTCACGTCAACAAGATCCGCTACAACCCGGGACACTTGTATCACCATCAACGAGACAAACCGTGGCAGGATAAGGTCCGCTTCATCATCGATCAGGCGAAGGAATTTGATTGCGCGGTCCGAATTGGAGTCAATTGCGGCAGCGTCGATCCTGCCAAGAAAGAAAAATACGACCCAAAAGATTCCATCACGCCGATGCTTGAGAGTGCATTGGAACACTGTGATTTTGTGGACTCGCAGAACTTCAGTCGTTACGTCGTCTCACTGAAAGACTCAGATCCGAGCAAAGTCATTGAGGTCAACCAACGTTTTGCGGAACAGAGACCCGATGTGCCGCTTCATCTCGGCGTCACCGAAGCCGGAATGCCGCCTGATGGAATCATCAAAACGCGGATAGCATTCGAACAGTTGATCGGTCGTGGCATCGGCGACACCGTCCGTGTTTCATTGACTTTACCGAACGATCGTAAACCGGAAGAGATTGATGCTGGTCGAGGCATTGTTGATGACATCTACTCGGGCAGAGTGCGAACGGTCGTCAACCTCAACGACAAAGCGTTGAACATCATCAGTTGCCCAAGTTGTTCCCGCGTCGAGAACGAGGCATTCATTGATCTCGCAGCCAACGTCAAAGAGATGACGGAATACGCAAAGGACTACGCGATCACGATCGCTGTCATGGGCTGTCGCGTCAACGGCCCCGGAGAGACCGATGACGCAGACTTGGGACTGTGGTGCGGCCCTGCCAAGGTCAATCTTAAGAAAGGCACTGAGGCGCTGGGAGCGTTCGGATATGATGAAATCCTGCCACGACTCAAACAGGAACTGGACATCCTGATTCAGGACAAATCCTGAGGACCGAGTCAACATTGGAGCAACGCTGTGCATGAAAACTGCAGCCCCAGCCGCTCCGAACTGAGTACGCCCTACTCAAAATGCAACTTTGGTCGTCATAGCTGTACAGAATCGCACAAAAGTGGTGACGTTTTGTCGTTTTTCCCAACGCAAGGCTTCATTTTTCAACCTAGGCTTCCTCGTATGGGGAAGTCAGTTGGACTCAAGCCATTGGCACGTTACAATCCGCGGCAAACTTCCATGCGTCTATGCTTTGACCTTGTCGAAGGCGGTTACATCACTGCTGCCCAAGCACTATCGGTGCTCGATCAGCATATTGCGTCTCGTACGCCGATCGGACAATTAGCTGTCGAAAACGAGCACATGACCATGAGTCATGGTGTTTGATGTGCTGGCCCAGCAAACCATCTCCAACCGACCGTTTGGCGAACTGGCAATTGAACTTGGGTACCTGAACCGGCTTGACCTCGGACGCTTGCTCCTGATTCAAGTCGAAGGTAGCAAACCGTTGACAGAGTTGATTCTAGAAGCGGATTTGATGACTCAGATCGAACTCGACAATGCGGTTCACGAACGAAAACTGCAGCGTAGTCGCAACCCAGCCAATGAGCGTCCTGAGTTGCTGCCGATGACCGGATCGGACAACCAGGCTTCAGCTGGCACCTGATTCAACTGAATCGGCCGTGCAACATCCAGCGGTAGGATGTGCGGTTTTTCTGTAGTTCGGCCCGAGACACGAGATTGCGAAAGATCCACCACCATTCTCCTTGGTCTGTTTCAACGCGATAATAGTCACGCCGAATTGACTTTCCTCTCCACCACCCGCTTTCAATGCGTTCTGGGCCCCAGTGATTCAGCACATGGTGGTCTACTCCGTTGAATCGAATACGTTGTGGTAAACGAGAAGATGACACTTGAAGGCTGAAATCTGTCTCATGCCAAGCCACACGCAGTGGTACAGGATCAGCAAGAAGAGAAAGGGGACGCCTCAGGGCGTCACCTGCCGTTGGCTTTACAAGAGACCGATTGATCGCCGATTCCACACTGTCTGCCCATCCGTTGGCACTCAGTTTCCGAGTTTTTTTACGTCGCTTCAGAACCGGTGAACTCGCATTGCCCGCCAACGGCAGAACCTCAAATGCACGCTCAGGCAACGGATCATTCTGCAGTTCCAAATACCCAACCTGTTCACGCCCCATACGTCCAGTCAATGCGTCGACCAAACGACTGATAGCAACACCTGTCATCCCCGTTGCCGAAGCCGAGTTCTCATCAAGCTCAAATAATGAAGTCTGACTGCTGCGAAGGACACCTGACAATGTGACCAGCAAACTCAAACGCTCGACCTTTTCCTGAATTCGTACCGACTCAAACTGATTGACGACCAAACCACTGAGATGATCGGCATCGACCGTGGGAGCAAACAACCCAACGTCCAGACTCATTTCTTGATGCCCACTCAATTTCATGCAACAGCGCAACCGCAACACGCCACGTTGCTGCACCATCAATTGTGACGTCAGTTGCGATGCTAATCGTTTGATCCGATCTGTCAGAATCTCAAGATCAGTCGTGGGATATTCCAATGTCAGGGTCACCGAATACTCGGCCTCAGCCTGATGCACTCTTAGTGGTTCATCGACTTCGGCCTGCACCTGCTCCAAACGCCGCACCAACTCAGACCCCAGTCGCATCGCCAATCCACTGCGAGGCAATGCAAGCAACTGATTCACTGAGACAACCCCAAGCCTTGCTAAAGTAGATACAGTGTCGCTTGCAAGTCTCAACGACTGAACGGGCAATGCTTCAATCGCTCGCGTGGTAGCTTCGTCCCCGCGAATGATCAGTCCACCATAAAAAACTCGCTTGGAAGAACTCACCCGATCTTCCATTCCGCGAGGCCGCTGCTCACTACTTTTCTCATTTTCAGCAAGATTCGGTTCCCTCAAACACTCCGGATTCTTCCCACCCCGTGGTTGCCGACAGGGCCCTTCCCTCAAGAGACTCAGTGGCTTCATTGCTGCTTCGTGAGCCAAAGCCCATGATGCCGCTAGAGAGTCCGCGATTGCCATCCTGGCTCGCACATGTCGTGCAGCCAACATTGCCTCCACCGCCACCAAAAGCCCCGATTCATCACCAAACAGATGGCTGACTCCTGAGATATCGCACAACAGAGATTCACGTTGATGCCGTGGATGCCCCGCCCATGGTTTCACTGCCATTTCTTCCAGCGCAACCAGGGGAGTAATCTGCCTCTGCACAGACACTGCAATCTGCTCAAGTGAACGCTGATCCAGGGCCTTGTCATGACGCTGTATCAACGGGGATCTTGTTGATGGATCTGATTGAGGTGATCCGAAGTTGGTAGACGAACGCACCAAATCGGTTGCCTCAGCAAGCTTCATGGAAACCCGCACCCCGAGTTCTGATGCTGCATGGCAACAAGCAATCACGAGCCGCCCCCGGCGGGAATTTTCATTCCATAGCACAATCGGCGCCTCTGTGAACGAAGCCGAACCGGGGTGATCCGAATCACGCTCTGCGGCTTGTCGCAACTCGCTTTGCAGTCTTTGGATGGGCCAGTTCGGAAGCCAGATGCACAGCAGCCGTTTCATATCTGTTGTCCTTGGAACAACCGGTCGAGGGGACAGAATCATGACGCCAGCGGAGTGTATGCAAACTTCCATGATCGTCAATTTGTACTGAGGTCTGTTGCCCTGATGTACCGCCACGGCAACGATCTACCGTGACCTGCAAAGCACGATGGGACTGAACCGAAATCTCTTCACGAATGCTTCCCCGTGAACTCACAACAGAATCAAATGGATCGTGATGAGATGCTGTAGCAAAATGTTTAACGTGAAAACGCACTTCAGCAAAACTGGGTCTTCCCCGGCTCGCTGCCGGGCGGACTAACAGGCCTGCGGTTTTTCCAGTTTCAGATGCCAATTGAAATCGCCTTGCATCACGATCATCCAAATGAACGCCTGCGTAAGCCCAAACTGCTGCAACAGATTCACATCGCAATGCTTGATCAATCGCCCAGACAAGATCAGAGTGACGCTTTGGACGCACCCAGATGATTCGATCAACCGGAAGCCCCAATGAAATCGCAGCGGGTGGATAAAAACCTGACTCACCACAAACAACAACCAAGGGCCCAGACTTCACTGACACATTCAGAAGATTAGCAGCAGCAATCAGAGACAAAGATGCCGCTCCCGAACTCTCTGAATCAGCAACCCACTCAGTGATGGCATCGCGCCGTAATCCTCCCCGAGGCAGCATCTCGTCAATTGACTCACTTCCAGTTGAATAGATTGCCTGTGCTTGATCTTCAGCTTGCCCAGATAACACGCATCCCAAATCGACTCGCAACTGACGAAGAACCGACTCTCGATCCTGACTCTCAGATGCTAAGGCATCAAATTCCGAATCATCCAGCGGACGGCCAACCTCGGCTAATGATGCTGGCGAAAAACGACGGGACTCCAAACTCTGCCAATCCGTACCAGCACGAAATGCTTTGACAGGCTCAGGTACTGGCTGCGAGTTCTGCTCACACTCCCGAACAGACAAATCATTCGCACGAGCTTTACCCTGAGAGCAATAACCAGCTAGGAAATCAAAGGTTTGTTGATTTGACATCACAGAACGAAGTACACGCGTGAAAGAATTTGAGTGAGAATGAGAAGGAGCAAGTGAAGTGTGGTGCTGAAACTCGAGGCCGGAAGCAGCCACTTTCCCAATGCTATCAACTAATGTATGCTTGTACAGTACTTATTCGGCTGCTGGTGATCACTGATGCAGAAAATCCGTTGGTTCTTCCTGATCTTGATTGCGGTGATGACCCTAGCGTTGGTCTTTCAGAACCAGGCGAAGGTTGAGATTCAGCTTTTTTTCTGGAAGCAGTCGCTGCCGCTTTCGTTACTTTTGATTTCAACCGCCACCATTGGTTTTCTGCTAGGTGCTTTATTGACCGCGGCGATGCTTCGCAAGCGGAAGAAGAAAAAGCAGACCACGAAGTTCGAGACCACGGATTCCTTGAACACATCGGCGAACACAAAATCGCAACGAATTGGCGGCAAGAAACAAGTGAAAACTCCTCTGGAAACTGGCTCTGACGAATAGCCCAACCAGATTTCTGACTATCGATATCGCACAGGCAACGAGATCCAGCCGATACGAACCAGACTTGCAAATCAATTCAGCCACGACTCTGCAGCGAGCAAACTACTACACGCGATCTGTTTAGCATCTAATTCGTGGGCAACTCGGTGTTTTATTAGCGTTTTATTAGCGGGCAACTCGGCGAGCAGCCATCACAGCGCGTCGTTTTGCAACCACGTCGTACCGCAGCAAAACCAAGCGAGCCAGATCACCCATGTGGTGTACACCACCTTCGTGATCGTTCTTTGCAACGATCTTGCTCCGTTTCGCCGGAACACTTCGTTCCAAGATAGCGTTCTCAGTAACAGCGTTCTCAGCTTGAAACGATTCTGCAACTGGAAGAATCGCGGCATCGGCTGGAGCATCAAAAAGAAGCATTTGTGTCATCGTTCAGTTTCCCGCAAAGGATGATGTTCTGTCTTTCGAGCAATCAACTGCTCGACAAAACGATTTTTCGCGATGCGGATGACACGTCAGGTCACGAGGCAAAAGAAAATCTTTCCTCATCCGAAAAATTCCTTCTCAAGAAGCACAAAAAGCTGCATTTACCCGAAATCACCGTGAAAACACAAACTTCGAGACCATTCAAACCAGGCGAAGCAAACCGAGGACTGACTGGCCCTGATTGTGGTCAGAGGCCCCATCCACGTGGGAAACAGGCAAAATTGCTCCGCAACGTTCATCCAAACCCAACAGGAACGCTTTTCTAAAGCCGGATTCCGGCTCGAGCCATGCGGCTGCTGCCCCGTGCTGTGATTCGCCCCTTACCGCTGCGGCGGTACAGCATTCATTCCCAAACCACTACCTGTGCTTTTCCGAGCTTGGGTCCAAGCGACTCGCAGGATGCGGTGCCAGCAACTGACTCGCTATCGAATCACCGAACCCTCAACAACACACGAGTGTATCTTCAGCGTAGGCCGGATGTGGCGGCGTTCAGCCTAGTCGTCGTACTTCTGCCCACCCACTGCTTGCCCCGCACAGTTGCCTTGCTGGTTGGGCAGATGCTGGTTGGGCAGATGCTGGTTGGGCAGATGCTGACCAGCTGGCGAAAGCCATGGCTCAACAAACTATCCCTCTGAAGGAATTCCGCTTAAAGGTGTTCTCATGAGCCGCTCGCCTCTCTGCTGTCCTTTGGCCCAGTTCCCCGGCCAACTATACTATGATGCTGCCCGGTGGCAGCTAATCGAACTGCTACGCTTTGCGATGATGGCAATGTGTCTCGCTAGTACGGCACTCAATCGCGTACTTTACCTACACTTACCCATCACAACACCATTCTTTCAAACAGGGAGGAGGACACCACCCAATCGTGCGTGAACTACATCAGGTCCAGGATGATTCGCCGGAACGCAGTATTCTGGCGAGGCTGATCTTATCGAATCAAAAAGTGGAAGCTGATCCACTGGAAGAGCTGCATGGCTTAGCAACAACTGCTGGTACAGAAGTGATGGACGAGCTGGTTCAGCGTCGCCCCTCTCCAGATCATTCGACATACCTGGGAAAAGGCAAAGTCGAGGAATTGCGTTTGATGGTCGAGCGTCACGATGCTGACCTCGTGATATTTGACAATGATTTGTCGCCCGCCCAAACACGCAACCTCGAAAAAGCGGTGGGTGCAAAAGTGCTGGATCGCACCGAATTGATCCTTGATATTTTTGCGGCCGGAGCTCGAACCTATGAGTCGCGTTTGGCGATTGAATTGGCTCAGCTTGAGTACTCCCTGCCACGGCTAAAGCGGATGTGGACCCACTTGTCTCGGCAAGCGATGGGCGTTGGCATGCGAGGTCCGGGTGAGAAACAACTAGAAGTTGATCGCCGCCTGGCTCAAAAACGGATTCACGATCTGAAGCAGGAACTGTCGAAAGTCGAACAGCGACGCGAACGGCAAGTGAAGGCCCGCAAAGAAGCACCCACGGTTTCTCTGGTCGGCTACACCAACGCTGGCAAGAGCACACTGATGAACGCACTGACCGAGGCAGATGTGCTTGCCGAGGACAAGCTTTTTGCAACGCTGGATACGCGAACCCGTCGCTGGCAGCTACCAGGCTGGGGCACAGTTCTTCTCAGCGATACTGTCGGCTTCATCCGTGACTTGCCACACTCGTTGGTTGCCAGCTTCAAATCAACACTCGAAGAGACGCGTCAGGCTGAGCTACTGCTTCATGTGGCGGACGCCAGCAGCCCTACCGTCTTCAATCAGATCAGTGCGGTCTACAGTGTCCTAACCGATCTGGGCATCGAAGAAAAAGACACGCTGCTGATACTCAACAAGATTGACGCCATCCGAGATCCAGCCACCTTGAACCGTGTGCTGGACCGTTACCCCAATGCAATCACGGTGAGTGCACGCAGTTCCAAGGGACTGACCCTGCTGACCGAAGCAGTGGGGGAAGCGTTGGGGCGTGAGTTTTTGGATCTTGAGATCGACGTTGATGCAACTGACGGGCGATTACTTGCCTTTCTTGCCGCCAAAGGCGAGGTCGTCTCACAGACTTGCAACGAAATGACCATCACAGTTCGGGTGCGAATGCCCACCGGTGCGATGGGGCAGGTGCACAGATCAGCACTCGCTATTCGACCTGCCGATGGCGAGCTCATGTCATCTCACCTGCTTTCAGCAGATTCGACAACTGATTCAGCTGTCGCCCTGGATTCGGAATCCACAAGTCCTCATGAAAAGGACGCGGATCCTTCGATATCCACCGCTGATGCAGAGCCCACGAAGGCGTCAAAAACGCACTCGGACCACCATGCCTCGGAAGCATCTGATGGCGCTCCGATAACTGACAATCCCATCAGCGACAGTTCTACCGAAGTTGCGTAAAGACGTTTCGCGAACCGTTACAGGTGACAACATATGCCATGGAAAGCGAAGGACTCGGTCGCCGTTGTAACGGGTGCCAGCAGTGGGATTGGCAAATGCCTGACACAACAACTCGCTGACCATGGCTGCCACGTGATCGCAGTCGCACGCCGGGCTGACCGAATCAATCAGTGGACTGCCACCGCTAACTCACATGGATTTGGGGGGGTTACACCGGTGGTTGGCGACATCACTGACGCAAACATTCGATCAACGATTCAGTCCACTATCGAAACGGATCATGGCGGAAAGCTCGATTTGTTGGTCAACAACGCTGGGATCGGTGGTATCGGTAGGTTCGCAGAAGCAACCCCGGACCGGCTCCGACAAATCATGGAAGTCAACTTCTTCGCCCCAGTCGAACTGACCCGTATTCTGTTACCGTCACTCCAACGCGGCTCTGACGCAGTCATCTGCAATATCAGCAGCGTTCTGGGACACCGTGCCGTCCCTGAAAAAAGCGAATATTGCGCTAGCAAGTTTGCCATGCATGGATGGAGCGACTCCCTGAGAGCGGAACTCGCGGCAGATGGAATTCAGGTCACCCTTGTCAGCCCAAGCACCACCAAGAGTGAATTCTTTGATTCACTGATTGAAACGGACCCCGACCAACAATCACGTAGCTTGGGCCACTGGTCACCACAACGCGTCGCAAACAAAGCGTTTGACGCAATTTGCAAACGTCGCAGCGAAGTGATCCTGAGCTTGGGTGGGAAAGCTCTTGTGTATTTGGATCGTCTTGCACCATTTTTGATGAATAAAATCCTGGCACAGCGGCCAGCAAAGCCCACGGACCTACCCAACTCAGGTGATCGCTGATGCCAAATCTGGAAGTTCTATTCGAAGACAACCACTTGTTGGTCATAAACAAACCGGCTGGCCTGCCAACCATGGGTGCTGAGTCTGGCGATACCGTGCATTCGCTTGCTGCTCATTACGTCAAACATAAATATAACAAGCCTGGCAAAGTCTTCATCGGAATCGTCAGCAGGCTGGATGCAATGACCAGCGGCGCCCTCGTGCTTGCACGCACCAGCAAGGCTGCATCCCGACTCACGGAACAATTTGCCAGCAAATCGCTCAAAGACAACGGTCAGCAAACAACCAAAAAAAAGAAAGCGGCAGCCAAATCGCCTCGAAAAGTTTACCTTGCTGTGGTGGAAGGTAGACTTGATGCAGAGGCAGACCATTGGACTGACCAAATACGCAAAGACGAGTCAGCTCATCGCATGCGTTTGAGCCCGGCACCGCGAGATGACTCAAAACCTGCGGAGCTTCGTTACCAACGCCTTACCGCAAGCCAAGGCCACACCACTGTCGTCGTAGAATTACTGACGGGCCGTAAACATCAGATTCGAACACAGTTTGCGGATCGCGATCATCCTATCTTGGGCGATCGCAAGTATGGTTCGCAAATCAAATTCAAAAACGGAATTGCATTACATAGCTGGGGTCTACAAATCGAACACCCAACCAAGCGTGTCCCGATGTGGTTTGAAGCTTCTCTGCCTTCCAGCTGGGCAAAATTTCAAAATGACCTGCCTGCTCGAACAAACCTGCGCCAACAGATCGAGAATTTCTTTCCACTACCTCCACCGGAGACACAGTGATGCCGAACCTGTTTGGCAGCACCCCGCTCTATCTACCCAGGCGAATTGTTTCCGGTGGACAAACGGGAGTCGACCGGGCGGCTCTGGACACCGCCATTCAGCTGAGCATTGAACATGGTGGCTGGTGTCCAGCCGGAAGACTGGCAGAAGATGGGCCCATCCCAACCCACTACGCTTTGCAGGAAACCAGATCGAATGAATATCCGGTTCGTACCGAACAGAACATTGCCGACAGCTCAGCAACGCTGATCCTCCATGAGGGCAAGTTGAGAGGGGGAACCCTGCTCACAAGACGCCTCTGCGACAAACGGGAAAAGCCGTATTACACTGTAAAAATCGGGCATTCCATGATTGATACGGTACGGGAGTGGCTGGCAATCCAGACTCCAGAGATACTGAACATCGCCGGTCCGCGTGAGAGCTCTGCGCCAGGCATCCACGCGCGATGCAAGAAATTTTTGTTGCATACATTCTCGGTTGATTAGTCTCAACCCGCACAACACATGATGCTGTGTTTATTCGGCGCAACCTGACCACTGATTGAAAATCGGCAACAGTTTCCCATGCCGCAAAGCAAGCCTGAGCGGCAATCACGCCGATAGCTTATTTGTCACCCTAGTCCCCAAAGTCAGCCAAGCCAAGCTCGGCATGCTGACATCGGCGACGTGTGACAAGCCTGCCTTTCACTCGATATTCACGAGTGGTCTTTCCTGAATTGACCTTTTGGGAATTCACCTCACGGACGCGTCCTTCGGTACTAAGGAGTTCCACCGAATTATGAACGTGCAATGCACCTCCAAACTGCAACGTTTCAACCTATCCCTGATCTTCACCCTTACCATCGCAATTACCGCTCCCTCTGTTTTTGCAAAAAACCTCGACGCCACCATCGACATCCGTCCTTTGCGTTACGATGGCCAGTTCGTATCCTCCCCGAGCACGTTCCAGCACATTGAAAACTGGGCTCCCCTAGGCACACATGATTCCGGAGCCCTGCCAACGCCAGCCCCACCTGTACTGATCGCCAAGGCAAACCTGCTTCGTCAGCACGAAAAAACAGCAACCCGTGTGATCGTCGATCAAGTGGCAGAACCGTTCATTGCCGTGGGCTCCTTCACCCCCAATTCATTGAAGGCGATGCCGGCCCGAAACGCATGGAAAATGGCGTTCAAACTTGCGGCTCCCACTCGTAGCACAGCACATAGGCCCCCACTTGATCTACAACTGCAGGAATTAGCTCAAGAGGAGCCGATTGATATCGAGAGTCTCGGCCCAAGTGTACTCATTCCCGAGAATCGCCCCATGAGCGTCACAGGAATCGAAGTCGCACCGATCAACCCGCTCATTGGTAGTTCACCGGTGATCGCTACCATCGAAGAAGACTACATGCCGTATGATCTTTCCGCACGGGATTTAGAAAACTGGAACGCCTACCCGATCGAATCCCACCCGTTTAACGCAGAGGATCGCGTTACCGATGAGCAAACTGCCAGTCTATGGGATGATTTTGATATTGCGATGGCACTTTCAAGATCAACTGACCCTGTAGAGCTCAATGGCATTGCCAACGCAACGCTTGAGGCGAGTTCATCAACCGTCAAATCACCGTCATCACCGAGTGACTTGGCAATGGCTCGCAAGACACCCTCCGTCCCAGCTAAGTACCAAGCCTCGCAGCGGAGCAATGATGTAAACGCGGATTCCATTCCACTGCCCATTCAGGAAGAATCCGCGATCACTTCAGATGAGGCCTTGGCTATTTTGAGCAGGCCGGAAAGTCTTTCGCTAACACCTGCTCCAGAAAACATGTCCACTCCGGCTACACGCGAAGCGGCGGGCAGTGAAACAAATGAGAAGGTATCCGGGACAACCAAAGCCGATCCAGCTGACGTCGCTCTCGAAGCGATCATTGACAACCTTCCCGTGGTCGAAGCATTCAACACGACGGCCGGCGTGAAAAACATCGGTACCATCGTTGGCAGGCTGATTGGTTCGACCACAGGCAGCAGCAGCCATTGGATTGGCAAACGCGTGGCCGACATCGCCTTGAATTGGCCAGCCTCTGACCAGTTAAAACTGCCAAGCCGCGTTGGCGCCAAACTGCTGAGCCGAGCCAGCGTCCTGGAATCCGGAGTGATTGAGGAAAATACAATTGCCACTTACATTCCAGTCGAACGATTAGATGGAGTTGACTGCGGCGGACAGGCAGCAATTGTGGTGGCTGACGCGAACCGCAAATCCAAGGCAAGGTAAGGCAGCCGCACGTGAGGCAGCCCCCGGCAATGCCACCGCAGTCTCAACACGAAATCGCCCTTCTTCCTCATCGGCGTGTTTCTCATCGCGGCGGGAACCGAAAAAACGTGAGCATCGATTCAACGCCTCGCGAGACGCTGGTGATGAAACGAATCCCGCTCAGCTACTGACGTGCCAAGCAAACCACGGCACTGCAGTAGCTGGGTCTGCGGTAGCCGGGTCGGCGGTAGCTGGGTCGGCGG
>Ga0315321_10001595_pt1 | contig 17506 bp, 20 predicted proteins | sample M180m21515metaG_FD_203464 | JGI IMG/M metagenome (GOLD analysis project Ga0315321, IMG submission 203464) | Ammonia-oxidizing marine archaeal communities from Monterey Bay, California, United States - M1 80m 21515 | ecosystem: Environmental > Aquatic > Marine > Intertidal zone | place: USA... | reverse complement strand
CTGAGGGATATTCGTAGGTTCACGATAAAGCGTAACTCCTACGACTTCACAAAATATACGCAGAGCATCATCTGGATTAGGAACGCCATTCTCAACTTTGAGCACATGAGGAACATGCTTGTTTATAAAAACTTCGTGGGCTATGAATTTGCAAAGGGTCGTAGTCTTTCCAACGCCTGGAGGGCCAATCAATGCGATTCGATTTGAAGTTCCATGATTATCCAAAGCACGATAGCGATCGCTAAGCCCAACTGTAATTTCCTTCAAAGCTTCCGCTAGCGGTAATTCCTTCACCTCATCCCATCCAGACCAAGCACGAAGTTCGGAAAGCAAAGCAGAGTCGAAACCAGCTCGCCCGAGCAGACGCATGATGTCTGAATCGTTTAACTCCTCTTCAGATAACGAAAGTGGCTCATCGGGGATACCTCGATTGGTCGTCGCCACATCAGAAGCCTTTGGTTCGGAGATCAGATCGCCTTCGCTAGTGGAAAGACTTTCGGTCGCTTCAAGTACCTCATCCTCGAGCTCTTGTCCCTCGGGTGGGATCTCAGCTATAACTTCTAATTTCGGAGAGGAAATAAATTTGGCCAAGCCTTGACCACCGACTTGTCGCACGGAGATTACACGTGCTTCAGAGCCAAGTTTGCGTTGAATGACACGAACCGCTTCGTCCGCCGAGCGAACAATAATACGGTATTTTTTACCTGCCTGGCGCTCGGTTTTATCTTCAACTACAGTGCTCACAAAATTTCCACGTTAAGGTCACTAGGCAGCCAACACAGAATCCCCTTCGGGTTGAAATTGCCTATTTTCATCCATAGCTTGGGTAATATCTTCGGGCAAAGACTGATCTGGCAGAGCGATAGCACCAAAAGGCTCGATGATGGTTTCGGCGGGAAGTTCCTGATAAGCGATAACCGAAAGCTGGGGGTAGGAGGGTTCCATAAAGCGACGGAATGCCAGCCTTAGTTCCGAAGTCGTAACGATAATGGGCGTAAGGCCTTGTTCCAACATCTCTTTAATCTTCGGCTCCATTTCACCCACAATGCCCTCAGTCAAGTGGGGGTCCATCGAAAGTCCTATATCGAACTGACTTCTTTTAACGCGAGAAATGAGAATTTGCTCCAATCGGGGTTCAAATGTCATTGCAAGAAGCTTACCAGGTTCCACCTCGTAATCCTTGACAAAGTACATTCCAAGCCTTTTGCGAGCCTGCTCGGACAAATCATCAGGATTCTTGGTGATGCTTGCCATATCGGCAATGGTTTCTAAAATTAGCGTTAGATTCTTAATTGGGACTCTTTCCCGCAAAAGATTTTGTAATGTTCGTTGAATAATTCCTATAGTCACCAAATCCGGAAGCAACTCGCTGACCAATGTCGGATTTCGTTCCTTCACTAAATCAACAAGCTGCTGTGTACCCTCTCGTTCGAGGATAAGGTATGCGTTTTTCTTGAGAATATCGGAAAGGTGAGTGACCAGAACAGAAGAAGGATCGACCACAGTGCATCCCTCTATTTCAGCATTGCGACGTTCGTCCTCAGAAATCCACAAAGCCTCTATCCCGAAAACGGGTTCCACGGTAGGAATTCCATCGAGCTTACCAGTCTCTCCGCCTCCCATGTTCATCGCTAGAACTCTTTCGGGCAATACTGAAGACCTTGCAATTTCTTTACCGCGGAGGAGTAATCGATATTCGTTCGGCTCAAGCTCGATGTTGTCGCGCACTCCGATGGTCGGCAACAGCATGCCCATCTCCTTGGCAAAATTGGTACGAGCGCCGGTAATGCGTTCCAAAAGGTCTCCACCCTTTTTCTTGTCTGCCAGCACCAATAATCCATAGCCCATTTCAAGACCGAACACCTCTTGCTCAATTGCCGATTCCATTGGGGACTTGGATGGGCCTGCCTCGGCAAGCTGAGCATTTTCTTCCCCAGGCAATCGAGGTTGGCCAGCCTGATGTGCCTGAGCTACATCGGAACCAGAAGAAAGCTCTTCGAGCTCCGCATCGCCCCCAAGACCATTTTTCTTCAAATAATATGCAGCGACAAAGCAAAGCGAAGCCAAGATAAAGAAAGGCCAGAAAGTCTCAGAAAGAAAAAAGGCAAATGCCATGAGCATTAAGCCCGCAATGCCTACGGCACGAGGATGGATGGTAAGTTGTCGTCCCACGAATTCCCCAAGATTGGTCTCTTCCGAGGAACGAGTGACAAGAATGCCGGCGGCAATCGAAACAATTATTGCCGGGATCTGAGAAACAAGACCATCTCCGATGGAAAGAATCGTGTAGGTTTGAAGAGCATCCCCAATGAGCATATCTCGCTGAAAAAAACCAATCAATATTCCCCCGATGATATTAACGACAGTGATGAAAATCCCAGCGATCGCATCTCCGCGGACAAACTTGCTTGCACCATCCATGGAACCGTAGAAGTCAGCATCTTTCTGTATCTTTTTACGCTGTCTCAAGGCATCCGACTCAGTAATAATTCCAGCATTTAGTTCAGCATCAATGGACATTTGCTTTCCAGGCATTGCATCCAGCGTAAAACGAGCAGTAACTTCAGCAATACGGCCCGAACCTTTGGTGATGACGACAAAATTAATAATAACGAGAATCAAGAAAATAACCGCACCCACCACATAATTTCCTCCGACAACAAAGGTTCCGAAGGATTTGATGACAGAACCAGCATCACCATCAAGAAGTATCAATCGAGTCGAAGCCACATTTAGCCCTAAACGATAGAGAGTTACGGCTAAAAGGAGTGTCGGGAAAACGGAAAACTCGGGAGGATCTTTAACATAGATGACCGTAAGGAGAATGAGCAAGGATATGCCGATACTGAAGACAAGTAGAAGACTAAGCAGATCCTTGTGAACGGGAATAACGAGTAAAAAAATCGCACCGAACAAACCGAAGACAAACGCAAGATCCGCGCTACCGCTCAAAACACCAAATTTGTCGCGAATACGTTGAAGAAAAGCAGTCATGTTGGATCAGGTAGAAGAATCTGCAATAAGCCGACGCGCCTTCAAGCGATGAAAATAATAGGAATGCATCTTGTAAACATGGGCAAGGATTCCCGCAACCAAACTGTAAAACTCACGGGGAATGGGCTCACCAACCTTGCCGAGAGCATACAACGCACGAGCCAACGGTTTATTTTCGACCACGGGCACTTCAAACTTCGATGCAATTAATTTTATTCTTCTAGCCAAGAGGTTTTCTCCTTTCGCAACTACTATAGGAGCAAGATCCGTGCCTCTTTGGTAACGAAGTGCTACAGCGTAATGCGTGGGATTGGTCACGACGACGTCTGCAGTTCCGACATCTTCAAGATTTTGACCGCTAAGCATCTCCATGGCTTTCTTTCGCTGAGCAGACTTTACCTCAGGGGCAACTTCTTTGCTTTTACGCTCTTCCTTCACTTCTTGCTTTGTCATCTTCATCTCCTCGTTATTCTCTTTTTTCTTAATGAGGAAGTTGATGATAGCTATAATCGCTACCGTCAAAATCAGCAAGGCAAGCATGGTAATGAACAATTTCTGAATGAATTCAGGTATATACTGAATGGGTACCGGAGTATAAAAAATAGGATCGTCAATAAAAATAAGCATAGTCACCCACACTACGGAACCAATTGCCGTAAATTTGAGAAAATCAATGAACGCCGTCTTTAACGCTTTTAGACCAAAAATCTTTTTTACCCCACTTATGGGATTCAATTTACTAAGTTTAGGCTCCATTGCCTTTGGAGTAAGGCGAAAACCAGTCTGCAAACCTTCTGCCAAAAGAGCAGCAAAGAAACAAGCAATCAGCATCGGGTAAACTATAAGCAAAAGGGATTGGTATGCAGCGACTAAGCTACTCACGGCACCTTCTTGTGTCAGGAATATCTTATGGAGGTTTTCGAAAATCGCCCGAGTGAATTCAGCAAGATCCAAGGCTTTTTGGGAACCAAAACTCAGAATGACCAAAAAACCCGCAAGAAGAGTGAATGCCATTCCGATCTCTGGAGCTTTGGCAAATTGTCCTTTAGATCTTGCCTCGGACAAACGCTTCTCCGTCGGAGGTTCAGTCTTGGAACTTTTGTCGACTTCGGACATGAGGCAAAGCTTAAACCCAAAAGTTCAGGGTTGAATTAAGTCGAGCATCACATGAGCAGATCTTCGACTGTGATCCAAGACATAGGATGTAATTAAAAGAAGAGACGAAATCAAGAGCGCCAGACCACAAACGATTCGAACGGAAAAACTCGTAACAAAGACATTCATCTTGGGTACTGCCTTACCAAGAACGGCAAATGAAATGTTAATTAAAAAGTTCATCGCAATAAAAGGAGCAGCCATGAGAGTACCTATTACCCATACAGTTGCCGTTTCTCGAACAAAGCCAAAAGTAGGATTCGCCTTTTGGAAGAAAGACCCTATCGGAAGCACTTCAAAACTAAGGGTAAAGGCTAATAATACATCGTAATGAATCCCTGCGACAAAGAACACAACCAGAGTAAAGTAATAGAGAAGAGTAGTGATCGTGGAATCACTCGAACCCAGTAAAGGGTTCACGCTGTTACTCGCCATTAAACCTATCTCATATGAGATGAGATGCCCGGTCAGTTCAACAGCGAAAAAGACCATTCGAACGGACATCGCTAACAAAAGCCCGATGCACACTTCATTCATGGCCAAGAGAATAGCTCCTATAAAATGGTGGGCTAGATCAACGTTCGCGGGGACCAGAGGATTCACCAAAATCGCCAAAAGCAAACCAAAACCTAAACGAAAACGAACAGGGATCATCTTTCCAGCAAACAATGGTATGCCCATAAAAAAGGCACCAGTTCGTAAAAAAACGAGCACCCATACGATAATATCAGAGGCTTCGATCGTCATTGTGCCATGATGGGCATGAGGTTAAGCATCGAGATGCAAAACTCCATCAATGTTCGCAAAATGAAGTTAGCCGAAACAATAATGGCCAATGACACGCAAATTAATTTAGGGACGAAAGTCAGGGTTTGCTCCTGAAGGCTTGTAATTGATTGAATAAGGCTAACGATCAAGCCGACAACTGTTGCTGTGCCCAATATAGGAACCGCCAAAAGCAGCCCTGTCTGCAAGAGGTTTCTCATAATATCGACGGCCATTTCCATCGTCATGACATTTTTCTCCTTTTGAGATTAATTATCTAAGTCAGGCTACGTTGAAACTATTAACGAGCGATTGAATCACTAGATACCAACCATCCACCAAGACAAATAAAAGCAATTTAAATGGCATCGATATAACGACGGGGGGCATCATCATCATTCCCATGGACATAAGCGAAGAAGCCACAATAAAATCGACGATTATGAAGGGGATGAATATCAGAAACCCCATCTGAAATGCGGTCCTAAGCTCACTGAGGACAAATGATGGAACGACAACGCTTAAGGGAATCTCTTCTCTCGTCATGGCTCCCTGACGAGATATCTCCAAAAAGAATTGCGCATCAGCCTGCCGAGTCTGAGTCATCATAAAGTCTTTCATATGGGCTGTCGCGACCATGAGTGCGTCTCCAGACTTCAACTCACCCGACATGTAAGGTGTCGCGGCATCGTCGTAGATTCGATCCCAGACAGGTCCCATGATAAAAAAAGTGAGAAAGAGCGCCAAACCAATTATAATCTGACTAGAGGGTGCTGCGTTTACGCCAATGGCATTACGCACAAAGCCCAAAACGATTACGATTCGGGTAAAACAAGTCATCATCATGATGACGGATGGTCCAAGAGAAAGAATCGTCATAGCGACAACAAGTTGGATACCGACACCGAAATCCCCTTCGTCGTTTGAACCAGAAACATCTATTCTGAGACCGGGAGCACCCGTTCCGGTTGTCTGTGCAAAGGCATCCCCTGAACACAGCAAGACAAATGCAACCGCTGATGCGAGCAAACATAATTTGCCCAATGTACTCTTTCTAAAAAGTCTCAATGAACTCCCTCTCCTTCATGTTCCTTGCTTTCCTCAGCACCACCGAGAATCGTCTCAAAATTATTCTCAACAGCATTCGCATCCTTCAACTGCGAGAGATGATTAATCCCATTCTGACTAACGCCTAATAAATGTCGTTCTTTTTCAAATTCTGCAACGACTAGAAACTGCCTATTGCCCAAGGAACATGTATCGGCAAGATGAATTCTACCTGTAGCATTAACTCTGACTCCAAGACGCTTTCGCTTGTAGAAATGGTTCAGCAATAGAGCACCAGAACCTAGAAAAGCCAAAAGAGCAATCGCCTTGGCTCCACCCCACAATAAATCATTCGCCCCAGTTGGTATTTTTGGTGATTCGGAAAGTGCCAAAAAGTCCAAAGCCCATGCACTCGATGTCAAAGGCGGCGAAGCGGCAACAAAAGCAAGCACCGCAAAGGGCGCGACATTCACGGAGCGGAATCCACAATCTCCGTTATCTTCAAGCCGAATCGATCATTAACGACTACGACTTCTCCGTAAGCGATCAATTTACCGTTAACAAGAAGACCGACTGGATCCTTTGCATTCTGCTTCAATTGAATCTGGGCTCCAGGGCTTAATTCAACGACCTCCCTCATGGGGAGCTCTGCTGTTCCCAATTGTACGGTTGCCTTAACTTTAACGTCCATCACGACGTCCATTTTCCTGCTATCCATGACTTTTTCCCAATAGGTTATTTGCCTCAACGCAACTTTCGTTGACCTTAAAAGCAACTTGTTCTCCCTCTAGTCCTATTTCTCCGACAAAACACGTTCTGTCTTCAATTCTAATTTTAGTTTCACTGATGAGTCGAGTAGGCATCTCCACAACATCGTCTACACGCAGTGCCATAAGATCTCGAACGGACAACTCAAAAGCATCCCATTCGGCTGACAATGGTACTAGTATGTCATCATAGACATCCTGCCATCGAGCAGGTTTAGCCGAAAGTTGCTCCAAGTTTTTATCCGGAGCAAGCATTCGGTTCATAAGAGGTTCCAGCGTATAGTATGGAATGGCCACCCTGATAGGTCCCGTAACATCTCCGAATGAAGCTTCCATGTCCAAAATCAACATCATTGCATCTGATGGAGACGTTTGCAGAAAACGTCCGCTAGTCTCATTGCCGATGATGGATGGATGAAGAGTCATCAAATCCTGCCATTGCTTACACCACTCTTCTAGAATAATGACGTTAAAATCATCTACCAAAGCTTTTTCGATATCAGTTAGCCCACGCTCTTCGGGAGTAGTAGAACCACGGCCTCCCAGAACTCGATCAACTACCGTCGAAGCAAGATGTGAGTTAACGTCAAGTAGGCAAACACCGTTTAATTCTTGAATTTTAAAGAGCGTAACACATGAAGGGACCTTAACAGACTGAGTGAAATTGCTGTACAAATCCTCAGAGACACCGTCGAGAGTAAGGTTGAACTCGGTTCGGAGAAACATCGACAGATGACCTGCCAGATAATAAACAAATTGTTCACTCTTGGTCTTCAGTTTGGTTAAATCAGACTCGGTGAGTACGATGGGATTGGTGAAATCGTATTTCTTTACTTTGACTTCGGCATCTTCCGCAAAACGCTCACCGTCACAACGAAAGATGGGTTGCCCTTCTCCAGTACCCTCGATTTCGCTTATATCGAAGCTTTCGTCTTCGAGTGATGGATCGTTGGACATTGGTCTAAAAAGTTTAAGATGCTTTGGATAAAGCCTGAAAAGTAGAAAACGGGAAACTTATTGAATCACAAACTGAGTAAAGTAAATCTGGCGGATGAGATCACTCTCACCATCCCTGTACTTCCGCAAGACAGAGGAAAAACCTTTTTTAAGATCAATTCGAACCCGCTCCTGGAAACCATCAAGTTGAGCATCTTCGTAAGTATAGTTTCCAAGAATGGTAAGTGCCTTGTCCCTAATCCGGTGTTCGTTTGTCTCGAGAATCTTCTCGAAGTCACCCGCCAGACCCTCCATTTTAAGCTGAACGTCGATATACCTAGCCTTTACCGGTCCGCCGAGATTTGTTATTAAGTCATTGAGTTCATAGAGCTTCTCATCTCCGGATGGTTCGATATCCAATGGTTGGCCACCTTCAGTAATTGTCGGTGTTTCAGTCTCTGCAGGTTTGAGAGAGTCTATTAAGAAATAGCAGCCTACGAGACATATTGCCACGGCAAGTACTACCCCAATTATCACGGGTATTAAATTGCCGCCACCACCTTGAGTAGGAATATCTTGACTGTCAGGGAGTTCGTCGATTTGAGCACACATAACGAGACTTTGGTTAAAGATTCGGTTATCGTTTCAAGTTAACGGCTTCCGAGAGAATCATGTCGGATGTAGTGACGACTCGGGAACCAGCTTGAAAAGAGCGTTGATGGGTTATCATGGATGCAAACTCATTAGTGAGATCCACGTTCGAAAGTTCAAGAGCATATTGTCGGATTTTGCCGTTTGATCCAATTGTCGGCAAAGGGTTATCCAACATTCCTGCGATGTTCTGGCCTGCCAAACCGTTGGAAAAGTAACCATTACCGACACGACGTAGGTATTGAGGCGCTGAAAAGTTAACGAGCTTAACTTGACCGGCGGTACGTAAAGTATCTAGACCATCTTTATTCACAAGCAGGTTGACCTTGCCATCTTCCTCCACACGACGGGCAAGTAAATTCTCACCTTCCTGCGCCCCCAAGAGCAGAGCGCCGTCTTGACCTTGAAGTTGATAGCGAAACCTGTCTCGGGTGACTACCGCGCCTGCTATGTTTGTTTCATAAGAGCCAGCCCTAGTATAAAAGAGTTCTCCGGTAGCAGGGTCGGTAACTTCGAAAAAACCGCCAGCGTTAGGAAGTGCTCCCCCTTCAATGGCTAGGTCCAGATCAAGTCCAGTAACGTCTATGGTACCTTGATTGAAGTTTGAGCTTATCGAGGCAACACCGACCCCAGTGCCAAGTTGCTGCAACTGGTTACGAGGACCGCCGTCACCGTTAGACTCGGCATCTTGAATATGAAGATAAAAATTATCGACGTAGTTTACGCGAGATGACTTGTAGCCAAGAGAATTAACGTTCGCAATATTGTTCCCCAAGGTTTGGAGCCCTTGCGTAAGACTCTTCAAGGCGGTCACACCGTTGTGCAATGAAGCGATCATAATTATCTTGTGGATTCGAGAAAGTTAAATGAAATTACTTAGAGATAGGATCACCAGTTAGCTCGACCCTTACAATGTTGGAAATCGGATAAGACTGACCGTCGAGAGTTACCGTAATTTGCCCGTCTTCAGAACGTTCCACGGCTTCCGCAACCGAAGATTTACGCTCACCACTATCGGTTTCGACAGTCACCTTGCGCCCAAGATAAGCCTGCGTTGCTACTTGGCTTTGGGATTCAGCAAATTCGGTGAAACTTTGAGTAAACTTTTGCTGATTCTCCAACGATGCCACATTCGCCATCTGCGAAATAAACTCTGTGTCCTTCATTGGTTCGAGCGGATCTTGATTGGCAATTTGAGTAGTGAGCAACTGAAGAAAATCTTCCATGCCCATCGTGTTGCTACTGCTGCTTGCGGAATTTTCGGAGAACGCCTCCGTCCGTGGGTTTGAGCTTGATATCGGTGTTGTTAACGCTGATTCAATCATTAGCAATATCTCTGAATGGTAAGATTAAGTTGAAATAGAATTTAAGCCGCTTTGGAAACGGAATCTTCAAGTTCATGATAACTGGATGCCACGAGACAACCCTCGCAATTAAAACCAAATGCGGCCAAGGAATCCGCAATAGGACCAGAACCAGACCGAAGGGATTTTCGTAGTTCTTGATCCGACGTAATGAATGCGACAAGAACCTTCTTGCCGGTAAGTTCGACTTTCACACCAAGTTTACCGCCTCCGGGTAAATCCAATGCAAAACGGGCAACTCGACGCCCATCCCGTGAAAAAACTGCCACTCGTGCCGCAATAACGGGCAAAACAGGACGCAAATTCTCGGGCACCGAGACCGAACCAGTCAGAGATGGCACGGACGGTGATGAAATCGGGCTGTTCGCTTTTTCATCGGCGATGCCTTGAAACTCGAAACGCTCGCTCGCGATGATTGATGATTTGGTTGAAATGGAATCTCTCACTGAGGCGTGTGTAGCACCTTTCGCGCCACGACGCCTCCCATCATTGGCATCCCCTTGCTGGTCAGGATTAACATGCTTGTCTCCTTTTTCAGAAGCACTCGATTCTTGCATCGAATTTCGTGTCTTGATCAGAGTTTTTGAAGATAGACTTTCTGTCGGGCGAACCGTGGCAGGACCGCGATTTATATGTGCCTGCAATCTAGTCGGATGTTGATTTGGTTTCGAGAGTTTTGATGATTTCTTCGAGTCTCCATGGTTAACGACTGTCGATTTTGGCTTGGGAGAACTTAAAGCTTTGTCTCTAGATTTAGGGACCGCCTGTTTCGTTGGTCCACGAGCACCGTTCAAAGTTTGCTTAAGGTTGGTGAGCGTACGGTCGGTGCCCTCAGAACTCTTTCCTTGCGAATTCCCTCCGGCTTGGTGGTTGTGATTGGAAGTCGATCCGCGATCGCTATTTGCGGATGCCTCTCCAGGCAACCAAAAACTGCCGAACGATCCTACCGTGGAACTCTGCGAGGCAGGAGGGGAAACCTGTGAAGAGGAACCCGAGTTCCCGGCAATGCTTGAAGGAGTAACTTGCACAACGAAAAACTATTAATTCGCACCAGTTTCCAAACCTGTGGGCGCCAGAGTGCGATCACGCATGGTTAATGCGTTCGCCAACTGAATAAGATCGTCATCGTCACTATTGTGCATGAAGGCAATCATTGGGGCTTTATCTTCAGCTTTCATTTGCTCAAAGATCGTCAAAGCCTCTTCGAACTTTCCGTTGAGAGCCCATTGTTGTAATTCCTTGGTCGACACTTCGGGCCCCTGTTCAATCCAACGCTTCGAAGCATCCTTAAAGATTTTTAAGCTTTCTCCATCATATTCTGAGTTTTGCTGATCCTGAAAACTCTTCATCTCGCTCATCAAGTTCGCTCTCAGACCTTCAAGTTCCTTTTGCTGTTTTTCAAGCTCTTGAGAGTCCAGGGCAATCGCTGATTCACGAGCGTCTTGCTCACGCTGCCGTTCAAGTAATTCCTCTCTCAAGGCATTCAGCTCCTTGGACAGTTGATTCATCGAGTGAGTTTCCTGCGGGGAATAACTCGTATCGTCCGCATCGAACTCCAAACTGGAGAACTCGGCCTTAATTTCAGGCTTTTCCTTGAATTTGTCCTTGTTCATCAAGACAAGGGCACCGGATGCAACAAAAGATGAGACAACGATTACGACAATAATTATAGTGGGCGGTACATTCATAAGTAATTTAGATAGTAGGTTTGAGTGCGTATCTGGCTCCGATCACATCTTCAAGTTCGCGTTCCTCTTTTTTTAATTCAAACTGGAAATGATCTTCCTGTCTGCGTTCTTTGAGGTTTTTTAAACTTTTCTCTTCTCCATCCGCCTCAACATAGGACTTTCGGGTCTTTTCCTCAACTCCCTTGGCACGCTTCAGCTTGTTTCCTTGTCTTAGCAGGCCCTCTTTTGCAAGATTCACAGCTTGCTCAAAATTGGCTTGTTCTGCACCCGTGAAGTGCTCTCTTCTACAGGCAGCAACTGCCTCACGCAATTCATCAAGACGACTTTTGCATTCGGTAAGCCTCTCCTCATTCAACTCGCGCTGGCGAATTGCATTCGCATAAGTGGATAGTGCTTCCTCACGAGCCATTTCTCGAAGGTTGAGCAAGGTTTGCAAACGGAAATGAAAAGCTCTCACGAGAATATTGCCGAAAGGCTTTTGAATGCTTCCTCGCGAGTTTGAAGATCATCATAACGTTGCTTCAGAAATTTTTCCACTCCGGGATATTTCTCGATGGCAAGATCGATGCGAGGATTTGAGTTCTTAACATAGGCCCCAACGTTGATGAGGTCTTCATTGTGGCGATAAAGAGCAAGCAAATCGCGAGCCTCGGAGATAAGCGACATTTCTTCCTCTGAGCAAACTGCTCTATCTAAGCGACTAACACTACGCAGCACATCTACGGCAGGAAAATGATTGGCATTGGCCAGCTTGCGACTCAGAACAATGTGTCCGTCCAAAAAACCGCGTACTGCATCAGCGACGGGCTCATTCATATCATCGCCCTCCACCAAAACGGTATAGATTGCGGTAATTGCACCTGCTTCACTCATTCCCGTACGTTCCAATAGTCTCGGCAAAATTGAAAAGACTGAAGGCACATATCCACGAGAAGCGGGAGGTTCGCCTACCGCCAAACCAATTTCTCGCTGAGCCATTGCAAAACGAGTCACGGAATCCATCAAAAGAAGTACATTAGAACCTTCGTCCCTGAAACCTTCCGCTATGGCAGTCGCAAGAATGGAGGCTCTGATACGCATCGGCGCAGGTTGATCAGAGGTCGAAATAACGATAACTGATTTAGCCAATCCCTCGGGACCCAAATCGTTCTCTACGAATTCCCTAAGCTCTCGACCGCGTTCTCCGACCAAAGAAATTACATTTACATCCGCCTCCGATCCACGGGCAACCATTCCAAGCAAAATTGATTTACCCACGCCGGAACCAGCGAAAATACCGACCCTTTGCCCACGACCGAGGGGAACAAAGGAATCTATTGCCTTAATACCCGTTCCAAAAGGCTGACGAATCAAAGCACGAGAAAGAGGGTTCGGCGGTTCGGCGAAGAATCCTTCACGGGATTGGGCTCGAAGAGGTCCCTTACCGTCAAGTGGGCGCCCCATGCCGTCGATCACTCGTCCCAGTAAAGCCGAACCGCAGGGAACTTCATTGCTGTTCGGTTTCGCCGTGACCAAGCAACCGGGATGGATGCGGTGAACGCTTTCCAAAGCCATGAGAAGAACCATATTGTCCCGAAAACCAACAACCTCAGCCTCCATACGCTCATCGTGCCGTGGTGAGCTAATGGTACAGGTTTGACCGATGCTGACTTCAGGCCCCTCAGACTCAATTATCAAGCCAGTGACGCGCCGAACCGATCCTACTTTATCAGCTGGTCGAGCCCCACGAATACCAGACTCCATGAAATCGAGACGCTCTCCAATAGAAGCAATCATTCTCCCTTAAGCTCGGTCTCAAATTTACGAAGTTTGGTCGCGACACGACCATCGAGAAGGCCAAAGCGACTTTTTATTTGGCAATCGCCACGAGAAAGAGTCGGATCTTCATGAAAACTAACGTTAGGATAACCTTCTAGCAAGGCATCATCACCATCAAGTCCTTCGAAAATACCTGCGATAGCTCCGGCAAAACCACTTTCTTGCTCCTCTCCTTCGCTTGAAGCAGGTGTATCCTGCACATCATCATCACGAGCAAAAGCCTTGAGAAGATTTAGGTCATCGGCACAAAGATAAACTTCGAGTTTTTCATCACCATCGGAAAACTCTGCCACCATATTCTTGATGATGGCTTCCACGGTTTCCCTATCCAATGGCGTTTGCCCTAGAACCCGTTCGGCAAGACCGAGTACTAAATCTGGCAAACGTCGATCAAGTTCCGTAAGGACGCCTTCCACTTTAGCTTGAGTCGCGGAGAGCAAATCCATCTGCCTCTGACCATACTCGGATCGAAGTTTCCGAATTTCCTCTTGGTAGAATGCGGTGGTCTCCGACTTTCCTTGCTCAAGAGCAATTCGAGAATTCTCGAGAGAGTCTCCAGCAGGAACAGGAGGATCGCCAATGAAGCCAACCGTAAAAGCTTTCGGAGCTTCGGGAAAAGAAATGACCTTACTGTACGACAACGTCGCCTCCACCAGTATCCAAGATAATTTCCTCGTCCTCTTCAAGTTCACGGACGACCTGAATAACTCGGTCCTGAGCACCCTCCACTTCGGAAAGGCGTTTCGGACCAAGGAATTCTAATTGTTCCTCCAAAGCCTCCACCGCTCGTTTGGACATGGTGGTGTAAATGAGCTTCTTTAGTTCATGAGAAGCGTTCTTCAAGGCAACGATCAAATCATCTTGATCGACCTCCTTAACGACTTTCCCAACATCACCGGGACTCAGACGTACCAGATCCTCAAAACGGAACATCCGCTGTCGGATAGATGATCCAAGTTTTGGGTTTCGCTTCTCGATGTTTTTCAGCAGTTCCTTGCCATCCTCTTTCTCAAACCAATTCAAAAGATCGGCCGCAGCCTTTACTCCACCAGTCTTTACGCGGGGCGACTGTTCTTTTTTACTCATCCTCTGGCCAAGAGTATCCGCAACCAGTTGAACTTGCTCAGTGGGAGTAGTTTCCATCGAGCCTACACGTTCAATAACCTGCTCCTGAATGTGCGGAGCCATCATCAGTAAAACTTCGGAACTTTTATCGGAATCAACATTCGCCAAAACAAAAGCGATAGTCTGAGGCTGTTCAAAGCGAAGAACATTGTAGATTTGCCCAGACTCCATCTCGTTTACATCGTCCATGAAATCTAGGGAATCTCGAACAGGTGCAATACGATTCATCATATTATTAGCACGGTAATCACCATGAGCTAGCTCCAAAGTCTTCTGCGCAAAAGCCATCCCACCCAGATTGGAACTCACGCTCGACTCAATGATCTCCGAAAATTCGTCCAGCACACAATCCTGCAATTCTTGATCAACTATAGGAAAATTTCCGATTTCCTTACAAATATTCTCGGAATCCTTCGGCTCAAAGCGCTTCAAAAGCGTAGCAGAGGCTTGTGGACCCAACGCAATCATGAGCAGAGCCAGTTTCTGTATTCGCGACATGCGCCGGTAGCGATCCTGAATACTTTCTTCCTCTTCGACCTCTGCGTCCATTACCCTGTTCTCCTTAAGTTGCTAATCCGAATAAAATGAATGGCGATCAACTAGCCCCAGTTTCCAAGTAGCGCTTCAAGGCGGTGCCCACGTTGTCTGGTTTTTCCTGAATTAGATCATTAAGTAATTCGGGAGTTAAACCACCACCTAGAGAACGGGCGCCTGCAAGTGCGTCAGCATCGACTTCATCGAGTACTTGAACCTCTGCATCACTGGGACTAAACTTTTTAATCATCCTTGCGAAAACAAATAAAATGGCAATTGCAAGTATCACTCCGAGAAGGTTTTTGAGATGAGGTCCCCACGTATCGATAATATTTTGAAATTCATTGAGAGTTTCTCCCGCAAGTCCTCCGGCGGTAGCAACAAATTCTACTTCATGAACAGTAACATAGGTCTCCAAAGTCATATCTGGATCTGTGTCAAAGCGAGCTCCGATTGCATTTACCACGGAATCATGAATCACCTTGATGTCTTGGTCTGAACGCGGTTGCTCTCCCCTTGCAATGAGAACAGCTGCGCTGCGACCGACAATCGAACCGGGCTCCTGTACTTTTTCCATCACTGTTCGACTGATTTCGAAATCAGTAGTCTTCGATTCGCGCTTTTCCTTGCTCTCCGCCATGATGGGATCCTGTTGCGTTGCATCTTGGCTTACATTAGGGACGTTTGCTCCCATACCGGTAGCTGTATTCTGAGGTTGTGTCTCCACGGTAGTTGCATCATCCTTATCCGTAGTTTGAGTGCGTGGCACACCACCTTTATCTTTAGGATCAAACTCTTCATTCAGTTCAGTCGAAGATTCAGTATTGAGATTCACGGACACTCGGGCGACTACCCCACCCTGCACGATCTTACCCAACATACTCTCGATTTTCTTCTCCAAACGACGCTCTTGAGCTTCGTAAGCCTTCATCATTTGGCCGGCGACGCCGGCAACGCCGCTTCCATCGTCTTCATCGGAAAGTGTATTGCCTTGATTGTCCACCACGGTAACAAAACTCTTGTTGACTCCCTTGGATGCACGAGCCACTAAAAACTGGATCGCATTCACTTGCGATTTGTCCAAGGTGCTACCACCTGTGTCGACGTACACGGTGGCACTAGGTCTGTCATTGGGGTCCTCACTCAAAAGTAAGTTATTTTCAGGTTGGACAACAAAAACCTTTGCAGAGCGGACTGCATCCATCGCTGAAATAGTTCGGGCTAATTCGCCTTGAATGGCTCGAGTATAGTTGGTGCGTTGGACAAAGTCACTTATACCGAAATTACCTTCATCGAAAATCTCGTAGCCAACATCACCACTTTTAGGCAAGCCCTTCATCGCCATTTCCATGCGCATTTGAGCACGCTTATCCTCAGGAACAAGAATCGAGTCTCCCGCTTCACTTATCTCATATTCGACTTGATTGTTTTTTAACAATTCAACAACCTCCCCTAAGTCCTTGGAATCAGCGCCATTCACAAGAGGACGCATACTCGTTCCGCCAGCCGTCCAGTTCATGATACCGACGCTCAGACCAATAATTCCCAAGACGGCAACGACGAGAGAAATTTTCTGACCAGTGCTTACTCGTGCCCAAATTTCCAAAAATTTATCAAAGCGTTCTTTCATATTAATTGAATAAAGTATAATTATGCTTAAAGTTTAAAATAAAGAACATCAAATGGGGCTACACCTGCATGCGCATTAATTCTTTATAAGATTCCACGAGTTTGTTGCGTACTTGAATCATTAAATTAAAGGCAACTCCCGCTTCCTGAACCTTGACCATGGCTTCATGAACGTTATCGGACTTTCCCAAGATAAGATCCTGCACCTCACTGGCGGCGACCTTCTTCTTTTGATCAACACCCTTGATGAACTTTTCAAACATATCGGCAAAACCAGGAGCAGTTACTCGATTAACTGGATCGACATCGATTGCATCAACACCAGTCGGCACACCAGTGTTCTGCAAGAATTCGGAACCCAGATTAGCTCCCATTTCGCTAGATTGCATAAAGCGATCTACGGAAGCGTTAGGTTTGAGGTTAGGATTCTGCGAGAGCAGTTCCGTCATACTTGGAAGTGATGCAATTTCGTTCATGACTAAGAAAATTAAAGTTGTAGCTCGAGCGTTACTTTCCAATAGCGATGGCTTGCTGGGCCATACGGCGAGATGTCTTGACGACCGTAAGGTTAGCCTCGTAGGCACGTGAGGCACTTATGAGATCGACCATTTCACGAGAAACATCAACATTTGGCATTTGGACCATTCCATCGTCATTAGCATGAGGATGACCTGGATTATAAATCATGCGACCAGGAGTCATATCATCATAAACGTCGGTAACCTTTACCCCAAGATAAAGATTCTCGTCGACATAGCCGGGAATACGGCGCTCAGGAGAAGCGACATATTCCTCAAAAGCCACTTCCTTTCGACGATAAACATGACCACTGGCATCCTGCGTGGTGTTGGCATTTGCAACATTCTGAGCGATAATTTCCAATCGGATTTTTTCCGCGGAAAGAGCACTTCCCGTGGACTCCACTCCTGGTATAAGGTTCATGCCCATAATCTGATTTTTAGGTTAACTTAAAATGAAGAAAGTTTTACAATCGGCCTCGAATTGCTAAATTGAGTTCCTTGATCGAACCACC
>Ga0315321_10001593_pt1 | contig 17517 bp, 15 predicted proteins | sample M180m21515metaG_FD_203464 | JGI IMG/M metagenome (GOLD analysis project Ga0315321, IMG submission 203464) | Ammonia-oxidizing marine archaeal communities from Monterey Bay, California, United States - M1 80m 21515 | ecosystem: Environmental > Aquatic > Marine > Intertidal zone | place: USA... | reverse complement strand
CTGTAGAATTTGTAGCAAACGTAAATGGCGGTACAACTGAATTTGATACAGACTCAGAATTACAATTATACTATTCTATTACTAGCCAAGGTATTGGAAATATCACAGTACAGAATTTCGATTGAGAGTATCGTTCATTCTTCCTCGAATGATTCTACAACTTCTATAAGTTCTGAATCATCTCCTGCAACTTCAGAAATTTCTTCACTCCTTAATTGCTCGTAATCTTTTTCTTCCAACTGTTCATTACCGAAAGGGCTGAGGCCATCTTCGATCATGCACAATAATCGCCACCTAGGCGCCCATGAAAGATGAATGTACATCGGACCAGGAACCATTAACAAGCCCCAAGAAAGATATTGCGTATAGGCATTTGAAACTAAGAGGTCCGTATGTATTAGAGTGAAAAGGGTAAATCCCAAAAAAGGCATTGGGTACAATAATTTTCTATTTACTGCGAGTGGCATTCTTTTTGTAAGGGCATTGAAAATTCTACTAATCAGACCAAGGAAGGCTGTTGCGCAAATTAGAAGGCTCGCGTGTAAGATCCATAATGGAAACCAAAACTCTTCAGTCATTCTGTAGGGCAAAATAAGCGCTAGTGAGACTAATAGGCCATAAAAAGCCCCTATATTGGATGGATGAGAAATCCACAAGGGAAGACGTGAAAATCGATTTGAAAGCCCACCCCCGGTAAGCATTTCGAGCTGGCTATCCGATAGAGAACCTGTTCTTTCATTCCAAGTTACACCTTTACCCATAGCCCATATCCTGTTGACTGAACCATTTGAAGGTAGGGGGATATATTGTCACATCGGCTGGGTTTCACTCTGATGTAAATAGTCGCGAAATAGGCCCCTGGATTTCTAATTCTTCCTCGGGCATCCACTCTCGATCTAATAATACAGATTCCTGCGACTCCCTTTCGCGAGCATCTTCGAATTCATCTTTCAAATCATTAATTGCATTATTCAAAGAGATGGCTTGATTGATGATTGCTAGTTGTTTAGAAAGAATTCCTTTACCCCACTTGGTTTCCCATGATGATAAAATAGAAAGATCTTCATCTTGTTTGTGTATTACCCATCCAATGAGAGAATCTTTTGCCAATTTTAATCGATGCGCCCCCGGATTCATCCACTCTCCTGCGAAGTTAACCATTATTTCAGATTCAGAAACCGCACTGGTCTCCATAAAGGGGTGATTCAAATTAACAGCCAGCGGTATTGAAGTGTTGGCACTAACACTTCGATTCAAAAAAAAGCTAATAGCCACAGAAATTAAAACTCCAGATATGGCGACTGGATACCAATAAGTCGTTATACCAAATATTAGAACAAGACCGAATGAAATGTACAGTTGCTGTTTTTTGTAGCGATTAGCATCGATTGAAACCGGAGTTTTGGAAAATGGAATCAATCCGCGAGGGGCGTCCATACACTCGCCACTTACAAGAAGGACATGAAACCCTCGTTACAATGCTATTACGACCCCCATCATTCAAGAGGGGTGGAATTACCAACACCCCGTAGGGGTGCGTATGGTCGAGTTGCCACAAGGTGATATCATCGAAGAAAGGCGCGGTGGCGCCGGCATCCTCGCCACCCTGATTAGCGAGATGGTAAAACTCGATTTAAACGGCTATATTCGATGTGAAAGAACGCCTGCTGAAGCAATGCCAAGAGTTGGACAAGTGATTATCAGCAGCGGTACTATTTCTGCTGCAATTCATGAAGGAAAAACAATTTCAGAGAGTGTTGATGCACTTATTGAAATTGAAACCGATTGCAATGAACTAGATTGTGTAATGCAATTGATTGAAGCAGTAGATGTTTCCAGGATATTAGATCTCCATCCAAATGCTAGATTAAATGTAGAAACTCCTGAAAAGAGTCGTTCTTCAGAATGGTGGAATGAAGTCAGTAATCGCAGCAATAGTTGGACAAAATCAAGTCGCCTACCAACTATTGAAGCATCTGAAGATACTCCTGAATTCATACAAGCCAAGGCTGCGGCTATGGTTCACAAACATAGCACCGGTGGCAAATTACTCAAACCGGGTTGCGTATATTCAAATGATACCGAGGGCTTGTTTACCCTTGTTTCTAATCTCAAAGCACATGGCAAGCCCGTCCTTGTGATAAGTAGGCGAACAAGGGATGATTTAGTTACAAATTACAATTTACTTGCAGAAGATTGCCTTTGGCTCTCGCAGACTGAAGCGGACGGCGTACAATTTGTCGATATCGATGCAATAAAATCTACCGTTTATGATTTCCTTGAAGGAAATCTTAGAGCCGTATTATTGCTCGATGGTCTAGAATATCTCGCTAATATCTGTAGTGCAAAAGAGGTACTGGATATGGTTCGCGAACTTGGGGACCGAATGCGATTCGAAGATGATTGTTTGCTAATCGCTTGCGATAAGGCAGCATGGAGTAAATCTGAATCTGCCCAATTGATACGTGCGGCCCCACATTTAGAAACTGAAACTCTCGAAGCCTGGAACAATGATTCTGAATCACTTCTAGACCACCCACTTATGTCGCCCCCAACTGAAGAAGAACTTCTCCGTTTAGCCGAATTCTTGGATGCCAATACCCCTCAGCAATTTAGCATGGAGCTGCCAACCGAAGATCCTGTTGAAATTGTTATGCCTGAACAAAAAGAGGTTGAAGAAATAGATATTGTCAGCGTGGAAGAGGAAATCATCATCACTGAGAACATAGAAGAAGCAAGCGTGGAAGATGTCTCTCCGACAAAAACTCCGAAGGGCCCACGTACCGCCCAGCGCATTAAACGACGTAAATCGAAGCACTCTCCTGTGATGAGTGGTAATGATGCACGAAATGCCGGGCTTGCTGCAGCAACATCTGGGAATATCGTGGCTGAAATGCCAAGTGAAGATTTACTTCCGAAAACAATAATTGGCCCAGGGCGTGAAGGTAAAATGCCAGTCATACCGGAAATAATTCCAAACGCCTTGAATGACGTAGTTAAACAAGAAGCAACTCAAAGAAACTCACAACTCCCCCAAACTAAACTAGGGCCTAAATTAGCTGCTGCAACAAAGACTACTAAATCGAAAAAGGTGATTAGTCCTGTTGCTGCAAGAGGTATTGAAGTTAAGCGCAATTTAAAGAATCGTTCACAGGCATCTAGCTTACCCCAAAGGAAGATTGATCTCGATAAGGAACTAATGTCGTGGAAGAATAAAAATGAGGAGGAAGAAGCATGAGCACTACTCATCAAGAAAAACTCCAACTTGCACTGGCGAATGCACGCACTGCACTCGGAAAAGAAGCAAGTGCTAAGCGGCCTTCGCGTTCTAAATTGAATCGACTAAGAGGAATTGATTCAGCAGAGGATACGAGAGATGGAGATTTGATTTCGCGTACCAATGTGAAAACACGTCCTGTTTTTGATATTGTTGCGGATAATATATTGGGTGAAAACATACCGTGGAAACCGAGTATTGATCTCGAAACGGGCGATAGTAGTCTAGCACAAATAGCTTCAAAGCGCATCGGAGAAATGCGTGAAAAGAAGACTATTGATGAACTAAATGATGACGAATTAGGCGAGGATGTAGGACTCCTAAAGGATGGTAGACCGATTTGGGCAGGAGTTTTAGACTCACAACGTGGATACCAGATTAATTCTACAAATTACACCTCGAAAGATTTGTCATTTAGACCGAAATGGCCACCTGTTCAAAACATTTCAGACCACAATACTTGGAAATCATGGCATGTGGTTGATGAAAACTCTCGGGCCTCATTGGCTTGTGAGAAAGTAATTGATAATCCCGGAAGTTTAGTGAATCCATTATTGATATTGGGAGGCAGTGGTTGTGGAAAATCGCATATTCTAAGCGCTTCTGTGCAAGCGATGATTCGTCGACAAGACGGTAATGTACATCTTTTGTCGGTATCTGCCATGAGAGGTTGGGAATCTTTGCCCGATGGATGGCAAGATGCTGTGTCACATGCCAATCTAATCGCTATTGACGACCTCCATCTAGCCGAAGAAAGAATCGCAACAGAACTAGGATTAATGATCGATTATGCTCTTAATTTGGGAGTTCAAGTTATCGCAACCTCGCGAGTTGATTCTAATGAATGGCAAGCGAGAAGATTGTGGGAAGTAATGCGCTCATCCACCAGCATTTGGCTAAAGCAACCCAGTTCTTCATCACTAATCACCCACCTAAGGCGCGATACAAGTGGCCGCTCATTATTGCTTGATGATACAATGCTGGCACGTATTGTTGCTTATGGAAACGGCAATTGGCGTAGCACTGATGCTGCTTTTGAAAAAGTCGCACTTGCGATTGAATCGGGTGAACGTATTGTTTCAGGTGATGATGTTACCAATGTTTTGGAAGATGTTCCCGCCGTGATGACCAAACAAGAAGAGTTTACCCAACGCGAAGACCTCGAGGATATTGCATCACGGGTAATTAGCGAAAGCCTGGATCACGTATACACAGGAACTGACATCGGAGGTGTTGATCTTCATTCGACTTTACCAACTATTAGTGATGAATGGGAAGTTCCAGAACTAACTATTGAAGAGAAAGATGAATTACACGAGGTTTTGACAAATGAAAATCTAATTCCACATGTTACTACAACCTTGAGCCTTGACGAACGAGAGGCTTTCCTTGTTGAATCCGACACGCGTACACGAGGATTAGACAAAGTAAGAGTTACTGAAACATTTGAGGGAATCAAGAATATCACTGAACACATGCTTGAACAAATTGATGAACAACACCTAAACAAATCTAGTCACTTAGCGGAACTAGAACACGAAATCACTGAACAAATGTTTGGAGAGATGGGTGCTGAACACATAACGAAATCCAATAGATTAGCAGAACTGGAATCGGAAATGAATAACCTTGCAGAGATGAGTCGTGATGCTAGTGTTGATGAACTTAAACAAATCGCTCAAAGAGTTGGCGAAATTGAATTATTACTTGACGATATATCTGGCTATGAAGAATTCGCACTACTTACTCCTATCAATATTTTAACACCACTAGGTGAGAAAGAATGAGTAGCCCTTGGTGGATGGCAGGTGTGCCATTTTCCTGTCAACCAAATTGTGGCAAGTGCTGTGACGAGCCAGGTGGCATAGTTTATCTTCGTCCAGAAGATGCTGAAATCATGGCAGCACATCATGAAATGGAAGTTTCAGATTGGCTGGAAAGAGATTGTAGGCAGACGTTGGATGGAAGATGGATTCTCAAATCCGATCCTGAAACAGATGTTTGCATTTATTTGGATGGTGATAAGAAATGCACGACATACCAAGCCCGACCAGCTCAGTGTAAATCGTACCCGTTTTGGGCAGAAAATGTTCGCTCTGACAGGTCATGGCGCAAAACGGTGAGTGAGTGCCCTGGGCTTGAATCAGAAGAAGCTTTCATTATTGATGGCGATACGATTCGGAGAAAAATATTAGCCGATCGTGATGCATCTAGAGGCTTTCGTGAATGGCCTCAAAAGCGCTGATGATATTTTTTAAAAATTCAATAAGGATGCCATTGACACTAAGTGTTCCTTACAACACCTAACTGGCATACGATGAATATATTTTGCGTCGTCCTTATACAGAAGTGGCATGTCCCTTTGCATGGATGTGGTTTTGTGAGTGATGAAGAGTCTCTACTGGACTTGACCACAGCACACCTCAATACAGGTTTGCGTGGAGTTCCAGTTGGTACCTGCAGAACCTCGTTTGTAACTCCTGAAGAAGGAGTCCATTACTGTGGATATCCAATTATTGAATTGGCCATGATGTCGCCTGAGGATGTTGTATTTCTTTTGTTTCACAAAGAACTTCCAACCCTCGAACAATCCGTGGAATTCAGAGAGGAATTACAAACTCGTGGCGCAATCCCTGATGGGCTAGAACAAGTTCTTTCCACACTGCCAAAAGATGGACACCCCATGGATTGGCTATCTATTGGAATACACACATTAGGTATGCTTGGTGGACAGGATGACTGGCGCGAAGATGCCCTAAACCTGATTGCTAGGATGCCACGTTTGATGGGACTAATCTTCCGCTATCGAGAAGGTAGAACTGAAAACATTCCTAGTGATGATTTGTCTTTGCCACTTGTTGGAAGATTCACAAACACCCTCGATTTGGATGGAATTGACAATGCCGTAATGAATCGGGTTTTGTCGACTTATCTTGTGTTGCATATGGATCATGGTGGCGGTAATCTTTCGACTTTTGCTGGCAAGGCTGTGGCCAGCGGTCATGCGACTGTGTACTCATCAATGGCTGGAGCAATGAATGCTCTATCTGGCCCACTCCATGGCAGAGCAAATCAATCATGCTTTGAATTTGTGAAGAGAATTGGGACATCAGAGCCAGCTGAAGTAGAGCGCTTCGTCCGTGGAGAACTAGAAGCAAAGAGACCGGTTTTCGGATTTGGTCATGCGGTCCTGAGAACCGAAGATCCAAGAGCGGCTGCTCAATTTGAACTAGGTCAAGAAATTTGCCCTGATGATGAATATTACCGCATAATCAAGGTTTTACGTGAAGTTGCTCCGATGGTATTATCTGAAAATCCAAAGATTAAGAATCCAAATGCAAATGTCGATATTGCAAGTGGTGCTCTACTAAATTTCGTTGGTCTGCAAGACCCTGAGTATTACACCACTTTCTTCGGCTGGGCACGTGTTGCAGGAATTGGAGCACAAATCGTTGATGAAAGAACTGTGATGCGTAACGGAAAAGGCATTCCAATATACCGCCCGAAGTATATTGCAGAAGCTCAGACTCTTCGTCACATTGGTTGAATCACTGGACGAGACGTTTTGCCACATCCCCTGTGGCCAATTATTCGAGTCGCATTCCATCCCAATTGTTGATCTGTGGTTTCATGCCAAGGTGCAACATCTGTAGGAATTATTCCTTTTTGTAAATCAATCCATTGCTGATCTGTCAATGGCATTGTAGCCGGTCTTAGCCAACGTTCACTTCCGCAAGGTAACTTCATTGCTGGATCGGCATTATCTGTCAGTATTGAAAGCCCAGCACTCAATAAATCACGCTCTAAGTAAAGGTGTCCTGGCCAAACATATACTGGAAATCCATTACAAATCTTTGTCAATCTCCTCAACTGTCTACCTTTGAGCCCCACTGGCATACCAATGTGAAGATACTTCTTCATCCCCTCAAAATAATCAACGGCACATGGCATCATTGGTGCACCTGACCTTTTCTGAGAACGTAGAAGACGTGCAAATGAATTAGCAATGAATTCAGGAGCTGCACGAAATCTCTTGCTATTATGTGAACCCGTTCTCGGAACGATTGGTAAAAGTCGAGACCATGGACGATTGGAGCCAGATAACTTAGCGACTTTAGCCATTGGGCGGTGAAACGCATAGAAGACTGCCGCTTCTTCATGGATTCCTGCTTCGTCGACCATCTCACTTGCTAATTCCATTACTCGCGCCATTCTAGTGGTAGGATCTTTGGAGATAATAGGTAGGCTACGTTTGATTTCAAGGCAAGCTACTTTCGAATGTTCTTGCCAAGGAACCAGCCATGATTTATCTGACATCAACTTTTCAAATGAACAAAATCCAACTTCTTCTAAATCTTTCAAGTCCCATTCCTCTACTATTTTTGGACGGCCTTCGAGCAGATCATCCGGAATAGAAACAATATGGTCATGATGAATTACTAACTGATTGTCTGCAGTTAGACGCAAATCGAATTCAACACCATCCATTCTCTGCATCGCTTCAACCAAAGAAGCATGAGTGTTTTCAGCGGGCTGGGACCATGCCATTGTGGTGGGTTAGAGACATTCCGTTATTGAATCATGTGCTGTTCAACAAATCCGGCCCAACCATCATAAGCAAACATGCGAGTCATCAAATATGGCAGAAGACCAACGCGTACGAGGATATTGTGCATATGATTGGGGAAAGAGCGCTTTTGAAACATCGGTTACAACTGCTGTTTTCCCTGCATGGTTCGCCTATTTATTTGCTGAAGCGAATGGAATTTCTACCAAATTCTTGGGCTCAGAATGGACAGCAGATGCAATGTTTTCAGCAGCAGTAATGGCTGGTGCACTATTCGTTGCTATTTGTGCACCATCATTAGGAGTAATTGCTGACCGCCGCATGATTAAATTGTGGTGGCTAAGGATACTTACCATTGTAGGTTCAGTATCTTGTATATTGCTAGCACTATCTCCTTTCTTGGGAGTTTCCATTGGTTGGATTTGGGCCATGATAATGTTCATGATTGCAAATGTGGGCCTGAATGGTGCTGGGGTATTCTACAATGCATTACTCCCCCACATGGGTGAACAAGATGAGATGGACTCCATCTCAAACAAAGCGTTCGCAGCAGGATACCTCGGCGGTGGCCTCCTCCTAGTAGTTCACCTAATCATGGTGCTGAACTTAGATGGAGATTGGGTTATTCCATTCGTGATGGCATCTTCTGGACTATGGTGGCTAGGATTCGCTCAAATGACATTCAGAATGATCCCTGAACCCCATATTGAAAATGAAATGGAAGCAATGGGGATTGTTGATTCAACAAAGATGGCCCTTGGTGAAGTTAAATCCACATTAGGAGATATCAAGAGTTTCAAAACTCTATTCATCTACATGATAGCATATTTCTGTTTCATAGATGGGATAAATTCAGTCACAGCACTAGCAGGAGTTTTTGGAATAGTGGTGTTGGGCCTGACTACTACCGGACTAATACTAACAATTCTAATCATTCAATTCGTTGCAGCCCCAGCCGCTATTGGGTTCACAAAGTTAGCAGAGAAATGGGGCACTAAGAGTGCTTTACAATTTTCACTTGTATGTTGGTGTTTCGTAATTGTCGGAGCCCTATCATTCGCACCACTAGAACTTGAAAATCATGATGAATACGATGTGCACTACACATGGGATGAAGATGCAGGCACATACATTGCAGAAGCAAGAGAGGGCGTGAACAACATAGCGGCACTCCCCGATGATGATGAACAAGAATGGGCACTCGAATACGAAGCAATCCTACCTGTAGAAGAAAATGAAGATGTAAAAAGACAAGGTTATGCTGTCAAATGGGCATTTGATGATGATGGCGAGGCTGTACCAATAGAAGTAATATTGACTGCAGGCAACCTCGAAGATCTGAAGTCAACTATGGATGAATCTAGATTCTCATATAGTGTAGAAGGAGGAGAATTTGATGGCCACACAGGATTGGGAGTAAACCACCCGTCTAGCCTAGGTGACGGAACATTAGACATCATTCCTGAAACTGTTCGCTCAATGGTCTGGGCTCCACTCGGAATGACTGTATTCTTCCAATTCTTACTACTGGGAGTATTTGCAGGCGCACTACTTGGTGGATCTCAAGGCCTAGCACGTTCGATGTTCGGACAAATGGTTCCAGAAACCCGTTCAGCTGAGTTCTTTGGATTCTTCGGATTCTTTGGCAAGGTTGCTGCTTTACTAGGCCCTCTAATCTATGCTCTAATGACCGTTTGGTTTGACTCAAGAGTAGGTATTTTCGCACTCTCAATATTAATTATTGCAGGCGTAATAATACTCCGGAAAGTCGATGTCGAAGACGGTATCGCAGTAGCCAAAGCAGAGGACGAAAGAAACCGTTCAACCTCTCAAGAGTGAAAACGCTGATAGCCACGTGCTATGGGAGGTGATAATATGAACCCGTATTGGATGATGATGGGTATTATCCTAATACTCACCCCAATTATCTGCTGGGTGTTCACACTTGGAAGGAAACATACTCGCACACCGTTGAGTAAAGCTTTCCAAATTATTCATGACAAACGCTACTATCTCCATGTTTTGGGTTATCTGGTTATCATAAAGTGGAAATCCTTGACCGATGATCTAAATGAGCCAATAAAAGACCGTACTGGAAACTGGACTGACTGGATATATGCATTGGAAGGAAATACCACCTTATGGGTTCAGCAAACTTTTGAAAATGCTGTACTAACTGAATTTCTTAACTTCCACTATCTATTTATTTACTTATTCTTGATATACATTACAACTGTATATTTTGCCTATGTTGGCGAGAGAGATTTGACAGACAAAGTAACTCTAAACTATCTACTAATATATGCTATAGCAGTCCCCTATTATCTCTTCTTCAATGTCGAAGTCACCTCCTCATGGATTCCTGGAATGAAGGCACTATTGTATCATGATGGCTGGTATACTGTATTCTATGCATCACATGATCCTCTTGACAATGCAGTTCCCTCATTGCATGTAGCAATTCCATTCGGAATGATTCTTCTAAACTGGCTGCATTGCAAAGAAAAGAATATCAAAATGCGTGAATGGACACATTGGCCATACCATCTATTCATTGTAATAAACACAATATTGTTTATTTTTACAATAGCTTACTTGGGAATACATTGGTTGGTAGATATCCCTCTCGGAATGCTTGTTGGGGCAATAGGTGCATTGTTCATTCATCACATCCAACCACGGCTACGTAATGACCATGGGAATATGTTCGAAGGAGTCGACAAGAAGAAAGTCGCAAACCACACATTCTGGGAAGGTGCAGCAACTTTGTTCATATTATTCCTCGTACTTTCAGCAGTATCTTATCAAGAGGAGAACATAGACGATCGTGTTTCAATGAGGCTGGGAGGGGGAGATTCAACCTTTGAAATCTTGACACCGTTACAACATGGTGAAGAGATTACAACCTCGATTAAAAACCTAGATGATTCACAAACATTACAATTTACAATAATTTGGAATGATAGGGCCGCGAAGTACATGGATGGAGGAGTTATTGATTGGGAGGAATTAGAAAAGAATTCTACCGTCTATGAAGTACTGCCCGGAGATGAATTTGAAATTACGACTACTGATGCTAAACTATGGCATCTGGTTATTTTACACAATGATGCCGAAAATGTCGACGATGTTATCGAAGTTAGAATTCTCAATGACTATGGTGATGACCAAATGTGGAAGGCCGTCGCATTATCCTTACCATCAATGTGGATGACTGGATTCGTAATTTATCGCTTGAAGCGATTAAAGTCAGCTGGAAGGTCATTTTTAGATTCCACTCCATCCCATCGGTGGGAGGAAGAATGAATGGATGTAAAACCACTGATGGATCCTGAAGTCAGGAATTTTTTAGATCAAATTACATCTCATATTCGCAGTCGTTTGAAGATGATTGTGGTCTTATTCCTATTAGGATTAATGCTCGGAATACCATTGGCTTACCGCTTAACAGAGTGGTTACTTAATGCCGGTTTAATCCCGGATGATGTCAATATTATTGTCTTAACACCAGTAGAATTTATTATGCTACAAGTTAGAGTTGGAGCATGGGTGGGTGTAGGATTAGCAGTGTTTTGTTTGATCATTGATGGAGCATGGAAAAGTGGACTGACATCTAAATCTCCAAAACCAGGAAGACTTGTTATTTTGACCGCTATTTTCTCAATAATTCTTGCTATTGCTGGTTTGCTTTACTCATGGTATCTACTAACTCCAATGCTTCTAGAGTATCTCGCTAGTGATGCCCAATCCGCAGGCTTATCAACAGAATGGCGACTTTCTTCGTTCATTGGATTTATTGTGAGTTTGTGCCTAGTTTGTATAATTGGTTTTCAGGCACCACTTGTTACATTGCTGACTCTAAAGAGTGGTGCTGTAGATAGAGTGACACTACTATCATACCGAAAGCACATTTGGTTTGTAACGTTTGTACTTGGAGCGGCCTTTTCACCACCAGACCCACTCTCATTATTCCTAGTCTCAATACCGATTATTCTTTTGTTTGAAGCTGCGATTATTTGGGATAGTATCACGGGCGGAAGCACGGATGTAAATTCCTGAGTGGGACAGCCATTTTTCCAGGAGAAGGGCGTTTCTCAGTTCCATGCGAATCTCCACCAACTGTTATTGGCATACCTTGGTTGATCAGTTCCAAGCGGTACGAATCCGGATGCGAATTATGAATTGCCTCAACACAATCAACACCTAATCTTAGCAATGCAGGAACCAGTATATCCGAATTTATTCCGTAATATTTAGGATGAGCTAATGAGGTGATTCCTCCGGTTTGATGAACAAACTCTACCGCTTGTGAAATACTTGGCAGAGGGCGTTCTCTAAATGCTGGTCCATCATCTCCAATCCATTCCTCGAATGCTTGCTGAACGGATTCAACAATTCCATGATCGACCATTGCACGGGCAAGGTGAGGTCTTCCTAGAGACCCTTCTGCATATTTTTCGACATCTGCTATAGGGATTTCATGACCAAGTTCTTTCAAAGCTTGCAACATACTCCTCATTCGAGGTAACCTAGCATCTTTTAATTCAGCCAGCCAATTAGAGAACTCCGTAGATGCACCGTCCGGAAAATAGGCTAGTAGATGCCATGAAGTCGGGTTATGTGTATCACTTTTCATTTCAACTTCACAAGTAATTTCAACACCTGGGATGAATTTCATTCCAAGTCTATCGCACTCATTTTGAGCTTCTTCCCAACCAGTGTTAGTGTCGTGGTCAGTTAATGACCAAATACGAACACCTGATTCAAATGCTCTTTTTGCCATTTCACGAGGTGTCCAAAGTCCATCGCTATGATGTGAATGACAGTGAAGATCTACCATTTCAGTCCACATTAAAACCCCTCAGAAATCGGGTAATTCAGGTAAATCAAGTGGAGGTGGAACATTTGCGATATCATCCTCAGTCAGTAAATCCTCAAGATCAGGCATTTCCGGTAAATCTACTGCCGGTGGTAATTCTGGAAGTTCTAATTCCGCCACCGATGGAAGTGGAACTGTATCAACACCCTGTGTCTGGAATCCCCTTACATCAAATGTGTCTATATTCACTTTGGTATGGTCTACTTCATTGTGTGCAACTGCGGCTGCAGCAGATGCGCCAATCTCTCCAGACGACAAAGTATCAATCGCATTTGCAACTGCGGTTTCTTCTTGTGTTGAAGTTCCACCAATAATTGATGCGATTACAGCAGCTGTGTTAGGATTTACCGATTCATGATTACTATCGAGGTTAACCATAGTAGGCAAGTCTTCCATGGCTTCATACTGCTCACTGGAACTGCCGTGCGCATGTACTACTGGGACAACATGCTCTTTTTTCGCCCACCAAGAAACCGCTAAACTTGCAGCAACTAAAATTGCAAGAATTGTTTCCACAAGCTTCCATCCAGTTGGAGTTCCGATTGGTAAAAATGCTGAAAATATTAGCCCTACACCTAGCACAAGTGCACTCGTGTTGGCAGCGAATGCCACAGTGGGATGCCTTGGGTCCATAATATCAGACCAGAGTATCGAACTCAAGAATGTTGGCTTTCTGCGGCCGTCACAGTATTGGCCATCAACATGGCAACAGTCATTGGTCCAACACCGCCTGGAACCGGTGATAGAAGAGATGCTGTTTCTGCCACGTCAGGATGAACATCACCTGCTAATCTCCAACCTCTTTCACGAGTAGAATCATCAATCCGATTAATCCCTACGTCGACTACTACAGCACCTGGTTTAATCCAGTCGGAAGTAACCATTTCTGGCCGACCCACTGCTGCGATTACAATATCTGCCGCTAGGCATTCTGCCTTTGCATCTACTGTTCGAGAATGAACGATTGTAACTGTAGCATCCGCACCCTTAGCGGCTAATAACAAAGCCTGAGGCATTCCAACATTGAATGAACGCCCGATTACCACTGCTTTCTTACCAGACATTTCCACTTCTGCCCATCGTAACATTTCCATCACACCAGCAGGAGTGCATGGAATCATTCCATCTAGTCGACCTTGAACGATACGACCTAGATTAACTGGGTGGAAGCCATCTACATCTTTACTTGGATCAATCAAATCAGTCAAGGATTCTTCATCCATATGCTTTGGTAAAGGTGACTGGATTAGTATGCCGTGTAAATCACTATCTTGATTTAACATGAGGATTGTTTTTGCAACTTCTTCTTGTGAAGTCTCATCTGGAAGTTCAATATGCGAGGATTTGATGCCTAATCTTTCACATGATTTTATTTTGTTACGTACATAAACATGTGATGCTGGGTCATTTCCAACAATAACAACTGCAAGATGTGGTTGTACACTACAATTGGCAATTCGCTCTTTGAGCGCCTCTTCAAGGTCAGCCGCACAGGCCTTACCATCCAAGCGAGTTGCTGCCATGACACAGCGAGAGGACCAACCGTGATGAGGCTTGTGCATTTACGAGAACCTAGTTCACTCTTCTTCCGAGACCCAAAGAGTGAGATCACATGCTGGACAGATGTACTGTTCAGGCCTAGATCCTTCAACAGTATCGAGGTTACCACATGGACCACACAATATTGTCGTACGGATTGGTTCATCCATAGTAACATCAATCCGATACATAAACCTGCCAGCATCTGGTAATCTTTCCATAGATGGTACCCAAGCGGCTACTGCTTCGGGACTAAGTTCTAATTCTGAAGGTGCAGACATTCCAAGAAAAAAACAAATTATTCCGCTCAAACCCAAAACTCCGCCCATTACAATATTAATGGCTAATGAAAAAAGGGCACCAAGTACGATTAAAACGATTCCTGAAATCAGGAAATTTTCTCTCCGATTTTTCATCTAATCAACCCATTGCATGCGCTAGAGCTTCTGCGACTTTTGCCATATCTCCAGTAGAGAGTGCACAAAGCCCAATTCGAACACCACCCGTCAGTGGAACAAGATAGACATCCATCTGAGCACATGATTCAGCAACTGCCATTGGATCATCGGTTTCAATCCATGCAAAGAATCCATCCATGGTCGGGTTTAATGGTACACCAAGGCGTTCGCATTCTAATTTGAGATTACTTCGCCTAGTATCTAGAAGTTGTTTCAAGCGGTCTCTCTCTTGGCCCCATGCTTCGCCCCCTTCTTCAGTAGAATGCATTTCACTAACGCAATATTGTGCAATACGAGGAGCAGCACTCCAGGTCTGACGTCCAGTTACACTCATTACAGTACTAAGACGGTCTATTACCGCTTTTTCCGGGTGTATACTGACTAATGCACCAGTTCTTAGACCATAAATTGTATGGGATTTTGAAAGTGAAATCGCAATACAAATTAGAAGATTCTCTGGCCATAGCATTCCTGATTCGACCGCATCTAGAATTGTTTCACCCCACGCATGGGGCTCATCTGCGTATAGTGAATAAGCCGAATCGATTAGTAAGGTATGACCTGTTTTTTCATTGTTAAGTGCTGATGTAACAAATGATGACAAGCAAGCAGCACGTCCTTCATCCCCCATAGAAAGTCCAGTGGGATTATGTGCAGGATCGTTTAGCCAAACCATTACTTTATCTTGCTTCGAACACAATTCCTTCAATCGTATTTCGAATTCATCTGCGGCAAAATATGGATGGACATCATGTCCATTTGGAGGCAATAACGGCCAGGTGACAAAATCAATACCATTGTTGGTTAGAAATCCATTGTATGGACCCCAATGACGGTCACGTAATAGTGTAGATTGGCCACGTTCTAGCAGGTTATTTGCTGCTAGGTAAAGAGCGCCACTTCCACCCGGTGTCGCAGTTGATGTAAAACTAAAACCTAATTCCTCAAACCGGGTTCTAGTTTCACCGAACGCCAAGGTCTTCGAGAGGTCAAGGAAAGCGGGTAATCCAGCCAGAGGCGCGTATGCTGATATCTCAACTTCAGGAGATACTCTAATTGCAGCATCTACCACTTTATTGATTGCCAAAGTGCCATCATCTTCCAATAATGCTCCGATTGTTCCGTTAACGGCATCACGGCCCGCGGCCTTAGCCGCTTGGTACCGTGCCCACCAACTGAAGATAGTGTCACTGCCCTGCTTTGCAATGCCTGCAAGGTTAAGCATGTGCTCTCCAGCCATAGATTACGCACCGTGTTGGAGGATATTGACCTGCCGACGCATTCATCTAGAGAATGCGGCTCGGGCAGTTTGCGCCAACGTAGCATAGCTGGTAGTGCTTCGGATTTGTAATCCGACGGTCGAGGGTTCGAGTCCCTCCGTTGGCTCCTCCATTATGGCTCCCAGTACGCTATTTGTAAAACGATTAAGCATCTTAGCACTTCACTTTCCATACCTAAATTCAGGTTTTAGCCAAGGTATTCAAGACCTATTTGCACCACGACACTTCATGGCGGAGTTAACCAACCCGGAGCGGAGAATGCTTCGAGCACTACAAAACCGCCATGATGCATGGACATTGGAGGATATTCTTTCAGCATGTAATTGGGATGATCAAGCAATTGCTGTTTCAGCCGGACACGGACTTTCAAATCAAGGATTAGTCAAAACTTTAGAATCTAGTACCAAAGAAGTTATTCTTGGCTCAGAAGGTAAAAATGCAGCAGAAAATGGTTTACTAGAAGCGAGGTTATGGACGTATATCCAAGCAAACTCGTCAGCAACTATGGGTGATTTATCTTCCAATTTTGAACGTCATGAAACCGGACCCGGTATTGGGTTACTCAAGGGTTTGGGAGTTTCAATTCAAGGTGGAAAATTTGCTTGTGATGATAAACCATCGGTTGACAAAAAGATTGAACAGCGTACTGAATATATCCAATCACCAACAATTAACCATGTATTATACGAGCATTTTAAGGGACGCAAAAACCTGATTGAAGTTGTTGAATTAGTATCTCGAACTTGGAAAATCTCTAGTGATGGAATAAATATTTCAAAAGAAGAATTAGAGGAACACACCCAAGTTGCAGAGATAACTCCAGAATTGCTACAAAGTGATGAATGGAAAGAGGCACAATTCCGCCCATATGATGTGTCGCTTGAAGCATCGATGCCACGTTCGGGTAGGAGCCATCCCATGCAGGCTTTGATTGAACGAATCCGTTCTATTTTTCTCGAAATGGGTTTCTCAGAATTGGTAGATGATTACGTGCAAACAGCAGGATGGAATATGGATGCTCTTTTCATTCCACAAGACCACCCTGCTAGAGAAATGCAAGATACATTCTACCTCGACAATCCCAAAAAAATTCAATTAGATCCAAAATTGCTAGCAAATTGGAAAGCGATTCATGAACATGGAGGGGACACAGAATCTACAGGATGGGGTGGACAATTTAATGAAGATATTTCCCAAAAGGGATTGCTCCGCACCCACACCACAGTAAACACAATCCAGTATTTGGCACAAAACCCTACCGACCCATGCAGAGTATTCGCAATAGACAGAGTATTCCGCAAGGAAAGCATAGACCGAACACATTTGCCTGAATTCCATCAAATCGAAGGGATAATCATGGAACCTGGAGCGAACTTGGGGATGCTTGTGAGCACTCTCAAAACATTCTATGCCAAAATGGGTTATCCTGAAGTCAGAGTTAGACCGGCGTATTTCCCTTACACAGAACCTTCGCTTGAGGTTGAAGTCAAGTGGCGAGGGAAATGGTTAGAACTTGG
>Ga0315321_10001592_pt1 | contig 17523 bp, 14 predicted proteins | sample M180m21515metaG_FD_203464 | JGI IMG/M metagenome (GOLD analysis project Ga0315321, IMG submission 203464) | Ammonia-oxidizing marine archaeal communities from Monterey Bay, California, United States - M1 80m 21515 | ecosystem: Environmental > Aquatic > Marine > Intertidal zone | place: USA... | reverse complement strand
GCCGCCGCGCCTACCAAGCCTTCTACCTGTTGGTGCATGTGGTGCTGCAAGGCGCGCACTGGGGCCGACAGCTCGACGACACTCTGAGTGGCCTCACGTGACTATTGTGTTCGGGGTCTTCGGGGTCTTCGGGGTCTTCGGGGTCTTCGGGGTTTGCGGGGCACCATGGAACCGAGTGCAGAAGGCCACCCCCTTCTCGAGGCAGACGATACGACCTTAGAGGTCCTCCCTACTGGCTGCCCACAGGGTCCACCGGTCATCCCTACGCCCATCTCCTTCACGCGCAGATGCTCCCTCGGAGTCCCCATGTCGACCTTTCTATCTGCCGAGTGGCGCGCGCTGCTGATGCTCAACTACGCCGTCGACCCGGGCCTGTTGACGCCGTTGCTACCCCGTGGCGTGGTCCTCGATACCCACGACGACACCTGCTGGGTGAGCATCGTCGCCTTCATGTTCCTCGACACCCGCGTCAAGGGCATCGCGGTCCCCGGTCACCGCAACTTCGAAGAGCTGAACCTCCGCTTCTATGTGCGCAGAGACGTGCCCGACACAGCTCGGGGGGTGGACCACCGGCGGGGAGTAGCGTTCGTGAAGGAGGTGGTGCCGAGGGTCGCCATCGCTACGGTCGCGCGACTGCTCTACAACGAAAACTACGTGTCCATGCCCATGCGCCACCAGCTCAGCCGCGGTGACATGCCGCTCGACCCTCGGCAGGGGCTGGAAGCAGGAGACCGCGTCTCGTATGGATTTCAGTCGGCCACGAGTGAGTGGGGCAGCGTGTCTGCACGCGTGAAGGGACCGCCGGAGCCTCTGGAGCACGGCACCCACGCCCACTTCATCGCCGAGCACTACTGGGGCTACGCCCGTCAAAAAAACGGGGGCACGGTGGAGTACGAGGTCCACCACCCACCGTGGCAGGTGCACTCCGTCGAAGACGCCCGCATCGAAGGCGATCTCGTAGAACTCTACGGCACGGCATTGGGCGCGGCCCTCTCGGGACCACCACAGACCGCCTTCTTGGCAGTGGGCTCGGCTGTCGAGGTAGGAGACGGCACCTCGCTGCCCATGCCGGATTGATGGAAGCGGAGAACCAAAACGGGCCCGACCGCATGCAACCCAACCCCAAGAGCGATCGGGTGCGCACATCAAGGTGCACCCCGGAGACGCGACTTTGGGATGGTGTGGGACTCCATCGAGGTCGACTAGGTCTGAACCTGCGCCCACACATCATCGAGGGTGTGCTCAAGCGACCGGGGGACCACCGGCACCAGCCGCCGACACAGCGCGGGATTGCCGACATTGCGTCGCAGCCGACTGCGGCCCTCCGAGTGGACTCTGGCGGTGGTCGGGTCGATGCCCGCACGCACCAAGAAGGCGTCGAGTACGTCCTTCATGGTACGCGGCCTGCCACTGCAAACATGGAGCAACGGGGGTAGGTCGGGCGCCTGAACCATCCACGCGAGCACCTTCGCAAGATCCCGCACGTCGGACAGGTCGCGCACAGCGGTGAGGTCTCCCACCTTGATTGGCACGCCGAAGCGGGCGCTCTTGAGCACCTTCTGGGCAAATGCAGTCACGGCGTAGGTCGAGGCCTGACCAGGGCCGGCGTGGTTGAACGGGCGCACCACATGAAGCGCACGAGAACCGGCCAGCCGTGCGAGCACCCGCTCCATTTCGGCCTTGCTCTCTGCATAGGCTCCGATGGGGGCCAGAGGGACCGACTCGTCAGCAGCAGCAGCCGTCTCGCCAAGCACGTAGCCGGTGCTCGCCACGATGAGTCGGGCATCCGGAGCTGCCATCCAAGTGGCCTCGGCGACATGAACCGCACCATCCACGTTGACACGCCGGAGCACAGCCTCTTCGCCACCGGACTGGGCCACTGCGGCGAGATGGACCACGACGTCGGGCGAGCTTTGCGCGATGACGGAGCAGAGAGAAGAGTGGTCGAGAATATCGACAGATACAATATTATCGCAATCACGCCGCCCCAGCCCTTGCCACCGAATTCGGGCGGGCAGCACCGCGGTGAGGTGGCGTCCCACAAAGCCGGAAGCTCCCGTGATGAGCAGCCGCACTCCTATTCCACCCGTCCCGTGAGCGAGCTGGACGCCCCACGGTTGCCGTCCTCATCCACGGCTTCGACCATCACCGCGTAGGTCGGGGCGTCGTCGCAGGACGTGCCGTCGCCAGGTGCGCTGAAGGTGCCTGAGCAGTCGGCGCGCGACAGGTCGGCCACTACACAGTTCAGTGCATAGCGGGCGACCTCGCTTCCGCCTTGCATCAGCACCACGCCGTCATCGACCACCAGCTCCAAGGTGTCCGCTCCCTGGGGGTCTGAAGCCGTCGCCAGGACCGTCCACACCGCACGCGTGTCGCCCGTGACATGGACGGTGCAGAAGGCGTCGTCGAGCGCAGCCACGGGAGTGTCATCGTCACCGCCGTCGTCGCCGTCGCCGCCACCTTCGTCGCTTCCGCCACCTTCGTCGCCACCTTCGCCGCCACTTTCGCCGCCACCTTCGCCGCCGCTGGAGTCGATCTCGGAGATCTTTCCACTGCAAGCCACAATGCCCGTCATCACGAGCAGCACGACGGGGTTCAGCTGACGGGCACGCATCGGTCCTCCACACACTTGGGGGTCAAGCCTACTCCGCTCGCCGGGCAAGTGGCGACACCGGCGAACGCCGCCCCCTCCCCCCCCTCCGAGATTCACCGGCACTTGCGTTGGCCCCCGACCTGCAAAGCGCCGCTGCGAGCCGCGTCCTTTCCACCACCAGAGGACGGGCCTGGAGTGCGCCATGACCTGCACCGTCCTGTCCGGCACCCTGCTGGGAGTCGACGCCCACCCCGTTCACGTCGAGGTGGACCTCCTCCGCCGCTTGCCGTCCGTCGTCATCGTAGGGCTGCCCGGAGGCGCGGTGCGAGAGAGCGCCGACCGGGTCCGGTCCGCCATCCAGCAGTGCGAGTTCGAGTTTCCCCGCAAGCGGGTCGTCATCAATCTCGCACCCGCCGACCTGCGCAAGTCGGGCACCGGCTTCGACCTTCCCATCGCGGTCGGCATCCTGGCTGCATCCGAGCAAGTGCCGCTCGACAAGCTCAATGGAACCGCCTTTCTCGGTGAACTATCCCTCGACGGCCAGCTCCGGAGGGTGCGGGGAGCCCTATCGGTCGCGCTGATGGCCCGGGCCCGTGGTGCCAAGCGGGTGGTGCTGCCAATGGAAGGGGCGGCCGAAGCGGCGGTGGTGTCCGGCATCGAGGTGCTCGCGGCCCGTGACCTTGGCGAAGTGGGCGCTTGGCTGCGGGGGACCCATGCGCTGACGGTGCCGGCCACTCCCGTGCGTCCATCCCCGTCTACGGGCTTCGACCTGCGGGAGGTACGCGGTCAGCATGATGCGAGACGCGCCCTGGAAGTCGCGGCCGCGGGAGGTCACAACCTTCTGATGGTGGGCAGTCCGGGCTGTGGCAAGAGCATGCTGGCGGCGCGCATGCCGGGGATCCTGCCCTCGCTGTCCTTCGACGAAGCGGTCGACATCACCCGCATTCACTCGGTCGCCGGCACCCTCCCCGATGGTCGCGACCTCGTCACCGACCGCCCCTTCCGCGCCCCCCACCACAGCATCACGTCGGCTGGGATGGTTGGAAACGCCAGCCTGCGACCGGGCGAGATCTCCCTGGCCCACCACGGGGTGCTGTTTCTCGACGAGGTGGCGGAGTTCTCCCGCTCGGTGCTGGAGCTGCTCCGGGGACCGCTTGAGGACCGTCGGGTGCGACTCACCCGCGCGAGTGGCACGGTCGACCTGCCGGCCAGCGTATGCCTCGTCGCCGCCGCCAACCCCTGCCCCTGCGGTTTTCTCGGACATCCCTCCCGGCCTTGTATCTGCACGCCCGGCAAGATCGACGCCTACCGCCAACGGCTCAGCGGTCCGCTCCTCGACCGCATCGACCTCCATGTGTGGGTTCAGCCGGTCGACGCGGACACGCTCGCCAGCGAGGACTGCGGCGAGGACTCCGCCATCGTCCGCGCTCGGGTGGAGGCTGCCCGAGACCGCCAACGACAACGATTTGCCACCCTCGACACCCCGCTCAGGCTGCAGTGCAACGCGCAGCTGCAAGGCGATCTGGTCCGCAAGGTGGCCGACCCCACCCCGGCTGCCCTCAAGGTGCTGTCGCAGACCCTAGACCAGCTCGGACTGTCGGCCCGAGCATGGTCTCGAATGCTCAAGGTGGCCCGCACACTCGCCGACCTCGATGACGCGACCCGAGTCGAGACGCCCCATGTGCTCGAGGCGGCCGCCTGGCGTCCTCAGCTCACCCAGCGGAGCTCGTGATGCCTCGCCGTGCGCTCACATTCGGAGCGGGAGCGCTGTGGGCCGCCCTTCCCAGCGCACAGACGGGTCCGCTCGTCACCATCGACCGCATCGAAGACGACGTCGCTGTCGTGGAGTGGACCGCCGACACCACCAGCGACCTTCCGCTGAACCTGCTGCCACCAGACACCCGTGAAGGCGACCGCCTCCATCTGCGCTGGCACCGGGTCGACCGCGACCTTCCCCCTGTCCAGCCGCCTTCAGCTCGGCCTCCACCGACCTCGCAGGCTCTGGCTCCCACCCGCGTGCAGCTGCGCGCACTCCCCAAGTCCCCCGCCATCCAATGGCGAAAGGAACACATGCAATGAACGAAGACGCCTCTATCGAATCCATCGTCAACCATCCCGAGCCCAATCCTAGATCCGTCGCAGCGGTCCGCACTGCGATGGGCCGAGTGGACAAGCTCTATGGCACCGGCACCGTGATGTTCGGCGGTGACAAGCCCAACACCGAGATCGTGACCTATTCCACCGGCTCCCACGGCCTAGACCGTGCGCTTGGCATTGGCGGCTACCCCCGTGGCCGGGTCACCGAGATCTACGGACCCGAGGCGAGCGGCAAGACCACCCTCACCCTCCACGCCATCGCGAGCTGTCAGCGCGCAGGAGGCATCGCGGCCTTCGTCGATGCCGAGCACGCTCTCGACCCCATCTACGCCCGAAGACTGGGGGTGGACATGGACCGTCTCATCATCTCGCAGCCCGACGATGGCGAGCAGGCCCTCGACGTGATGGAGGCAATGGTCGGCAGCGGCGGCGTCGACCTCGTCGTGCTCGACAGCGTGGCGGCGTTGGTGCCCCGCGCGGAGCTCGCCGGCGAGATGGGCGACCACCAAGTGGGCTTGCAAGCACGCTTGATGTCGAAGGCTCTGCGCAAGCTCACCGGGGCAGCCAGCAAGTCCGACACCGCCGTGGTCTTCATCAACCAGCTTCGCCAGAAGATCGGCGTGACCTTTGGGTCGGGCGAGGTCACCGCAGGCGGCAACGCGCTCAAGTACTACGCCTCGGTTCGACTGGACATCCGCCGAATCGCCACGCTCAAGCAGGGCACAGAGGCCGTCGGCAACCGCACCCGGGTGCGCGTGGTGAAGAACAAGCTCGCCCCGCCCTTCCGCCAAGTGGAGTTCGAGATTCTCTACGGCCGGGGCGTGTCTCGCGCAGGAGAGCTGCTCGATGGCGCGCTGCGTCTCGGTCTCATCACCCGTTCGGGCTCGTGGTTTTCATCCAATGGCGACACCATCGGCCAGGGTCGCGAGGCGGTGCGCAGCTGGCTCGAGACCAACCCTGACGAGATGGACCGAATCGCGGCCGCCCTCGACGCCGAGCGTGCGACCGCCTGACCCCTTCGTCCCGCCGGGGAGGCGTCCTGCAGGTCCGCACTACCCCTCAGCTCACGGAGAGCGCCGCAGCGCCCAGGTGTGCGGGCAACTCCGCCCGCCGCGGGGCTGTGAGGCGTCTCTTCCGGCGGGACACCGCTGCCTTAGAACGGTCAATGACCGCGCGGTGGAGCTTGCTTGCCACGCGGCGGTCAGTCGGCGAGCTCGAGGAAGACCGCGCACTCCCGGCCGCCGGGTGCCGAAAATGTCCCATCGCCATCCAAGTCGATGTACACCGGGCTCGTGAGCGCTCGGGGCACTGTGGCCGCGTCGAACTGCGGCAGGCCATCGGGCATGCGCTCGGCCCCAAAGACCGCGATGGTCAAGTGGCTGTCCTCTTCGACGGGCAGCGTCACGACTTCACTGAGCTTGACCACGCCGTTGGGCGCTGTCGCCGGCACACTGAGCACCGTGTCGCAGTTGAGAAAGACCACCGCATGAGTGACGTCGATGTCGGGCGACCCCTCAATGTGGAGCTCAACGTCGATGGTCGGGCCCGAGGGGGTCCACAGGTCGCCAATGCCCGCCACGCCGTCCACCGTGACCCGGGCGAAGGCGCCTGCGCTCACCACGGCACGGCCTTCGAGGAAGCCCGCTACGACATCCGAAGTCTCCACCTCGCGGGGGACGTCCGTGGCAGCCGGCACATAGGTACGCGGGAAGCCGACCTTGTTGCCGCCGTGATCATCGCTGCAGCCCACTGCCACAAGAGGGTGGCCCGCGTTGAGCATGCTCTGCCAGTCGAGCCACCGACCATTGCCGCTAGAAAAGGGCGAGGAGTGGCCGTTCATCACTTCGATACCGTCGAGGTCCCACGACCAGATGGCCGCATCAGGAGCGAGTCCCAGCAAGGTGGGGTCGTCGAGGCCCGGCTCTGCGAGCAGCCGGTCCCAGTCGATGTCGCTGAGGTAGCTGGGGTGGTTGAGCAGGTTGACCCCACCATCGGAGCGCTCCCGCATCCGCGAGAACAGCTCGTCGATATCTCGCCCATACCACTCGACGGGACCGCCGCGACCCGTGCCATCGGGCGTCACCGGGAACATGGTGAGGTGCTCGGGAACACTCGCGGTGACCTCTTCGCCGCCGATGCTGTCCACCCAAGCGTCGAGGCCGGTCTCGGCGGGCAGGGTGCTGCGGTCCACGATGTGTTCGTGCTCGGTGTGGAGCACCAGGTCCAGCCCGTGGGCGGCGGCATGAAGCAGCACATCCTCGGGCGGCACGCGACTGTCGGGGCTGTCCCAAGAGTGGACATGGGTGTCGATGGAGACCCAGCCCGAGGTGTCCACCACCCGCTCCAGCACCACCTCGATGTCGGCCGAGCCATGGTCTGGGATGGTGAATTCCCCCTCCTGCACGGTGTACTCGTAGCCACGAGACGCGGTGTAGGACCACTCCCCGGGCGGCACGGCTGCGGTGCCAGAGTCAGCCATCCACACAGTCTGGGACTCGGTTCCATCGGCGGAACGCAACGCCAGCCGGGCAGGAGCCGCCACACCAGCCTCGTCCACCACCGACCAGGTCAGCTCTCCGGGCGGTCCAAGGGTGAGCGACACGCCCGAGTCGCCCATGGACACCTCGGTCGCGTCAGAGTCCCGACGCCCATCGGCCTGAGCCACCAACCGCCAGCTCCAGCCTTCGCCAAAGTCCGGCATCAAGATCGAAAACCCACCGGAGGCATCGGCCCGCGCTTCATCGAGCACCCCCCAGTCCGCTCCCGGGGCCTGCGCCTCCACGTAGATGCGCGCGCCACCCACGCCCCCCCCCGTGTCGTCGGTGACCGAGCCGGAGACCGAGGCCAAGGTGTAGGACTGCCCGGGAACCGGCTCGGGGTTGACGTCGAACAGCGGCACGGTGGCCGAGGGGCCGTCGCTTGCTCCCACCACAAGAAAGGTCGACCGGGTGTCACTGGCGCCGGGCCCCACGGCGATGGGGTCGGTCAGGGCCTGGTTGGCATCGAGCGCAATGTCCACGCCGCTCACCCCTGCATAGGCGAGATTGCCCTGCTCCACGGCAAAAGCGATGCTGTCGTAGCCATCGGTGGCCACCAGCCAGGGCATGCCCAACGCGAGGTCGAGCGGGCCGAGATCGAGGTCCGAGGTGGGGTAGCGGTGAAGGTCCATGGTGCCGCCAAAGCTCAGGAGGCTCGCGGTGACCAGGCTGAGGTCGGCATCGGTTGGGTTGTGGACCGTGAGCTCCGTGCGCAGCACCGGAGAGTCGGGTTCGAGGATGTAATCCACGGTGATGTCGAGACCGTAGGGGTCGCTGAACGGCCGCCCGCCGTCACTCACGGCCGCCTTGATGAGCTCGTACTCCACCAGCCAGTGGGTGTCGTCGGAGCCCTGCGCACGCACGATGGCGGGACCGCCGTCGCTTCCGTCTGCCAGCACAGTCACCGTCTCCGCACGAAAGGCGCGCAGCACAGACGACGTGTAGTCGGTCAGCTCGATGGTCCCCAGCACCAGCCCGACCTCATCAAGCTTGTCCTCGCCATCCCAATCGCAGCCATTCATGGCCACCGCATCGGCCACCACCCCGCCGTAGTACCAGTAGGTGGTGTCGGCGTCGGCCGCAGTGATGACATAGGCCGCCTGCTCGTTCATCAGCACCAAGTCACCCACGCCACCCACCGCGGTCTCTCCGGGAATGGCGTCGGATGCAGTGAGTCCACGGGCGAGCGCCTCTCCGGGCGGCGGGCAGTCGAGTGGAGCCGGCGTAGCAGAGTCCTCCTCGTCGCCAGGACCGCCCTTTTCATTGTCGTCACCTCGGCATCCCAAGACGAAGAGGGGGCTGGCGAGGAGGGCGCTGGCGAGGAGTGCAGTGGACCGCATGCTGTCTCCAGACTGTGCCTCAGACTACACAGTCGGGGCACGGTACGCCTGCGACGCCCGACGCGCAACAGGCAGGTCCGCTCACAACCTCTGAGCGGCGGAGATGCCCTCCTGGAGGGCGTCCGGGGCCGCTCCAGCTCTGACCAGCTGGTCCACTCCACGCCCCACACAGCCGGGCTCCGCGTGGCAGGCCACCACCAGTCCCCACCCGAAGTCGCGGGCCAGCTCGGTGGGGTCGTGGTCCCCAGAGAGGGTGCGCCAGCGGTCCACCAGACCGGCGGCCCGCACCTGCTCCGGAAAGTCCTCCCCCCACACGGGGTAGCCCCAGCGGGACGAGAAGGCGGCTGCGAAGCCCGGTGTCGCGGAGTCGGGGTGGGCATCGGCAAAGGCCACCACGCCGTCCACTCGGTCCACTGGCACGCGGTCGAGGCCCAGCTTCTGGAACTCTGCCGAGCGGTACCGGTGCACCAGAGAGGGATCGAGGTCCCCCAGCACTCCCACCAGCAGCGGCAGGGCCCAAAGCGAGGCGACGATAGGTCCCGCGGCCAGCCACCGCGACCTCCCCACCAAGGCCCAGGGCGCGACCAGGAAGGCGGGCCACCACGCCACCAGGTATCGGTGAGCGAGCAGGCTACCAAAGGGGCTGAGGACCACCACCACTCCGAGGTGCACCCATGGGGCGACCGCGAGAATGGTCACCAAGTCGATGTCTTGGCGTGTTCTTCGCGCAATCAGAAAGAGGGTGACCAGCAGAGCTGCGACCGTGAGCAGACCATCCACAGGCGTCGCGAACGGCAGCGGCAAGTGGGCCTGGAGGGCAGCCCCGAGTCCCCCGAGCTGTCCCCCCCCGAGGACCACAGACAGCGGTGTGTGGGAGGGATTCTCGGTGAGTGGGGCGGCGAAGATGCTGGCAGGCGCGGCAAGCAGCACGGGAAGACGGAGGAGTCCCCAGCCCAGAGCCACCCCCCCGAGGGCCGGCGGTTGGCGTCGATGCCAGAGCACCAACAGTGCGGTGGGCCAGAGCAAGGGGTCCCAGGCGGTGCCCAGCCCCACCAGCATGCCCATGCGCAGTGGCGACCACCCCGCGCACAAGCCAAGTGCCCAGAGTCCCGTGAACACTGCCGCTTCGGAGTGCGAACCCCACAGAGTGGCCGTCCACTGCGCAAGCCAGGGCACTGGCACCGCGAGGCAGAGTCCGGCCACTAAAGCGGCGCGCGCTCCACCCAGTCTTCGGGCCAGCTCGACCCACACCGCCCATCCCAATGCCGCCATCCCGGCCGCAACGCCCCGCACGGCGAGCAGGTCGGAGCCCGTGAGCCAGCGCAGCAGGCCGACCGGAAGAGCAAGCCAGAAGAAGCCACCGTGGTGCACGTTGTCGGCCGCTCCCAGCAGCCGTGCGATCCCGCCGAGGCCGTCGCTCCACCCGGTCCGAAGCACAGCGAGGTGCCCCAGCTCTGCCGGATCCACAGGGTGCACGAGGTCCGGGTCGGACAGGCTCAGCGCAAGCCTCAGACACCACACGCCCACAGCGCCGGCAACCAGCGCCCGCCGCTCAGTCGACACCGGGCGTCCCCATGCAAGCCCACAGCGCTGCGGCTGCCATGAGGGCCGCCAAGAACCAGAAGCCCAGGCCCAGGCGGTTCGAAGCGCGCGCCGGCGCCTTGCTGGGGTCGGTCACCAGCGCAACCCGGCCGGCTCCCAGCGGATGGACCGACCACTCCTCTTCATCACCGGCAGCATTCAAGAGGCGCCTGCCCACAAGCTCTCCAAGCACAGGCTTGCCACGAGACCGCCGGCCCCGTCCGGTCACAAAGCAGATGGCACCGCTGTCGAGGCCGGGGTCGCGGGCGAGTGCGATGGCGATGGCGACCAGAGCCTTGCTGCCCTTGGCCCCTAGATCGTGGAGATCGACAACCAACAACGCTTCTTCCAGCCACAAGTGGGTGCGCGGGCGCCACGGCCGCTCCTCATCCCAGCGCTGGGCACGGGCGATGGCCTCCACCGACGCCAAGCGACCCCGGAGTCGGGCAAGGTCGGCAGCAGCGTCGTTCAGTTGGGGACCCCGGCGACTGGCGCGCCATCTTCGATGCGGCCCTCGGCCACGCCGATAGCGTGGGCGGTGTGGCTCAAAAAGAGCTGTCGATAGGGGTACTCAAGGTGAAGCTTCCGGAGCATGCCGTAGATGCCGCCCAAGGTGCGGTGCAGGTAGAGCACGTGGCGGGGGCCCTGCACGTCTTTGCGACGCAGCAAGGCAGGCACTGCTTGCTTGATGTGGTCGAGCGTGGGGTCGTTGTCGTCGACTCGCCACCGCTCGGCGCGAAGCGGGCCCGCAATGGCATCGCCCAGTCTCCAGGTGGCCTCGAAGGCAGCGGGGTCGTCCGAGAGCAGAATGCCAATCTTCTCCGCGCTGACACGGCACATCTCGCGGTCCTCGAGCACCAGCCCGCGGGCCATCCGCGCGTAGTCGGCGACCCAGTACATGTCGAAGCGCTTCACGCAGCCGAAGTCGATGAGGCCCACGCTGCCGTCGTGTTCGAACAGGTAGTTGCCCCCATGGGGGTCGGCGTGGAGCGCCCGCAGTCGGTAGAACATGTCGTGAAACGAGCGCGCGATGAGCTGGGCGGCCCTCTCACGGGCGGCGGGAGAGGCGTCTTCGAGGAAGGTGTCGAGATTGCTGCCTTGGAGGCGCTCCATGGTGAGCACTCGGGCAGACGACAGGCTCGGCACACTCGCCGGCACCTTCAGTCCCTCGATCCGCAGGTTGTTGCGGAAGAACTCCAGGTTGGCGGCTTCCTGGTAGTAGTCGAGCTCTTCGAGTAGACGCTCGCGAATCTCCGCGAAGGCCGCATCGAGCTCTTCTTTTGGCCGGCGAAGCACCTGCCCGGCCACGAGCAAGCCCCGGAGCGCACGGAGGTCGGAGTCCACGCTGTCTTCGATGCCGTGATGGAGCACCTTGACGACGACTCGACGGCCATCCTTGAGGCGCGCCGAGTGGGCCTGGGCGAGCGACGCCGTGCCCAGTGGCTCCTCGTCGAAGTCCGCAAAGAGCGACGACAGACTGCCGTCGAGCTCGGCCTCGATCGATGCCTGAATGAGGTCGAAGGGGACCGCCACAGCCTGGTCGTTGAGTCGACCGAGGATGCGAGACACCTCTGGCGGCAGGTCGAGCCCGTCGGTCGCGAGCGCGAGGGACTGGCCCACTTTCATGGCCGCCCCCTTGAGTGCGCCCATCGTGTCGACCACCCGCTCGGCATTCTGCAGATGCAGCTTGTGCAGCGCATCCTTGCGGGTGTTGGCGTCCTGGAACACCCCCTTGATGCGCTGCCCCAGATAGGATCCCGACACCCGCGATGTGAGGCCACCGAGCTTCGCGAGCCGGTTGATGCGAGACTTTGGTGGCTTGGGGGACATCCGCTCTCCCGAGGACGACTTCCGGTATTGGCCCGCCGCAACCGAGTCCACACCATCGCCTCACGCGGCGGATACGAACCGCCCCCGGAGGACCAATCGAATGCCCGATGACGCGCAGAGAGACTCCACCCACGTTGCGCGAGACCCTGTGGAGCAACCACCTCACGACCCCTTCGATGGTCCTCGGGTGCTGCACACGCCGCCACGTCTGGCCATCCACGAGGTCGGTACTCGTGCCCGGCAGTTTTTCGAAGACCTCGACCAACGCCGCAGTGTGCGCGACTTCGCTACCACAGCAGTGCCCCGGTCCACCATAGAGAGCCTCATCCAAGCGGCGTCCACCGCACCCTCCGGCGCCCACATGCAGCCGTGGCACTTCGCGGCGGTGTCTGACGCCTCGCTCAAGGCGCGCATCCGAGCTGCCGCCGAAGAGGAGGAGCAGCGGTCCTACGGCGGGCGCATGTCCGAGGAGTGGCGCGATGCCTTGCGCCCGCTGGGCACGACGTGGAGCAAGCCCCACCTCACCGAGGCGCCCTGGCTGGTGGTGCTCTTTTCGCAGGCCTGGGGCGTGCGCGACGATGGCACCCGCCGCAAGCACTACTACGTGGCCGAGAGTGTGGGCATCGCCGCGGGCATGTTCATCGCGGCGGTCCACCAGAGCGGCTTGGCCACCCTGCCTCACACGCCAAGCCCGATGGGTTTTCTGGCTGACATCCTGGGCCGCCCGAAGAACGAGCGGGCGACCCTGCTGATGCCAGTGGGCTTTCCGGCCGCCGAGTGTTCTGTACCCGAGCTCACCCGAAAGCCGCTCGACGGGATGTCGAGCTGGTTCGAAAGCTGAGCCTCAGCGGCAGTCAGGGTTGTCGGCGACATCCGTGGACGTCACCAACACGAGATCGGGACCCTCGGGACCCTCGATCATGTCGGCTGCGAGGGGCAAGCAGACCGGCTCGCCATCGGAGCTGCAGGACTCACAGGACACGCCGAAGGAAACCATCAGCGCACAGATCTGCCCGGGGTCGGAGGTGCCAAGCAGATCGCTGAACACATCGCCCATGTCGCGCATGTCGAGCTCGGACAACAACACGCCCTGTTCGAGCGCGCCGCAGTCCGAAGACACCGCTGCCGCAAAGTTGAAGCCACCCAGGTTCACGTCGTAGCCCGAGATGCTCATCGCCAGGTCGGTCGGCCCGATCGACACAACGGGATCGATCCACGACACACCCGACAGCGCCTGCGTCTCGACGCACATGTCTTGAATGCCGGACTCCATCAGGCCGAGGTGGACATCCATCGAAGAGGCGCCCTGAGCTTCCACGTAGACGGCAACCTCGGCGGTGAGCATGCCGCCAATGAGGCCGCCCACACCCGCTGGCCGCACGAAGTTGGCGTTCGCCAAGTCGAGCAGGAAGGTCTGGCCTTCGACAGTGCAGCCGGTGGGATCGCCTTCGGGCCAGGCGAGGTCGTCGCCGTCGTCGCCACCATCGTCGCCGCCACCGTCATCGCCGCCGTCATCGCCGCCGTCATCGCCGCCGTCATCGCCGCCGTCATCGCCGCCGTCATCGCCGCCACCGTCGTCGCCGCCATCGTCGCCGCCATCGTCGCCGCCATCGTCGCCGCCATCGTCGCCGCCACCATCGTCGCCGGCGACATCTACGCCACCCGACTCACCCTCGTCTTCTTTTTGTTCGGCACAGCCGACCGCGAGGCCAAGGCACAGAAAGGAAAGGACTCGACGGTTCATCACAATCTCCAAGATTCAGACAAGTAGGGTCACAGCGGCAGCAGGGTAGTCCGCCTTCTCGCAATGCGCGACACCCACGTGACAAAGGCAAACGGCGCGACGTCCCCCGCCCGACTGGCTATGCCGCCGATATGTCCGCCCCCCACCACATCCGGCTGGTCGCGCACCCTACCCGACGGGCGCCCGGCCACACCGACTGGCCAGGCGACCCCAGCCTTCCGGTCCCCTCCCTCCAAGAACTGGTCACCGCCGCAAACACCAACCGCCCCAGCGGCATCACTTGGCTGTCCGGAGGAGAGCCCACCCTTCGGCCCGACCTGCCCGCACTGATCCGGGCATTGGCCGACGACGGTCACACAGTGGGGCTCGACACCGACGGCCTCGCGCTGGCTCGACCCGGTCCCGCAAAGGTGCTCAAAGACGCCGGCCTCACACACCTTCGGCTGCCGCTTCACAGCCTGGCACCTGAAGCCCATGACTGGATTGAGGGCACGCAAGGCGCCGCGAAGCGGGTGCGCAGTGCGGCCAGGGTCGCCCAAGCAATCGGCCTTAGCCTGTGCGCTCATGTGCTCGTCACACGCTCTACCACCGACCATCTCATCGACACCGTGCGTGTTTTGGCCGCCATCGGCGCCCGGCGAATCCACCTGCGTCGCCCGCGTTGTCGCGGCGCAGCCGGAAGCGCCTTCATCACGGTCAGCCCGCGGCTCGGCCTGAGCGAGCCCTACCTTGAGGCTGCAATCGCCCGGGGCCGCGACAACAACGTGGTGATGAGGCTTGACGGCTTCCCTCGATGTGCCGCACCGCGCGCAAGACCCGCCGCATTCGCCCACGACCGGGAGCTGTGGGTAGTCCCAGAGAGCCTGGCAGACCAGCTCGACCTCGTCGACACGTTCGCGCCAGGATGCGGTCCGTGCAGCGCCATCTGCCCGGGCGCGCCAGCCGACTACGTCGCGCGCTTTGGTCGACTCGAGCTCGACGATCCCGGCATGTCTCCCAGCGCCCGACCCCAGCCAATTCCGCCGGAGTTTGGCCAGACCCCCGCCCAGCCGCCCACCCGAGCAGGCCGCAGTCCTGCCACGCGCCTTCGCTACGCGGTCCGACAGGCGGCCACACCTGACCTCGGTGGCGACCCGATGGCCGGCATGTCGGCCAACACAGTCCAGCCCTCCACCGCGCGTTTGCCCTTCGAGACCTCGGCCCGCGACCTCAAGATCGAGATGGTCCGCCTCGCCCAGACTGGTGTAAAGCACGTCATCATCGACGAGACCGAAGCCCTGGCCCGTCCCGATGCACACGCGCTGCTTCGCGAGCTGGTCCGACTGGGCATTCCGAGGCTCACCGTCGCCGGCGACCTTCGCACTCTCGGCGGTCGCAGCAAGCGCTCGCTCAAGCGCCTCGTGGGCGTACACGAGTGGGTGGTCGAGATCTGGTCGCCGGAGCCCCAGGCTCACGACGCACTCGCCGGCGATGGCGACCACAAGACCGTTCTCGCTGCCGGGCACGCCCTCGCTACGGCCACCTCCGCCGAGCTTTCGGTGCGCGGCATTCTCCCGGCCCGGCCCACCTCCCTCGACTGCTGGACCCACGCCTGGTCCCACCTTCCCGGCACCCCAGCATTCCGCTTCGAAGGGGCCCCCGAAGCAGCGTGGACCACCGCTACGATACCTGCAAAGCTGGTGGCGGCAGTCGACGCCGCACTCCAGCGAGTGGGCATGGCCCTGGAACAGCAGCCGCCATCGGCATAGGACCCTGTTCCTCAGATCCGGAGCAAGACATGGACGCCGACGTCACCCGTGCCCTTGCGAGCTGGCAGGACGCCCTCGCCCGCGCCCGCGACGACTTTGCCAGCTGGACGCAAGACACCGACGCTGCGCTCGACGCTTTCCGCACCGGCGACGACCCCGGTGGTGCGGGCCTCGATGAAGCTGTGATGGAGGGCGAGGCCAAGCTGTCCGCCATCACCGGTCGGCTCGATCAGGCCCACCGCAGCCTCATGACCGCCTACGACACCGCCGTGGTGGACCAGCCCGCCGACGCCGTGCAGAGGATGGAGTGGCAGCGCGCCGAGCAGACCCGCAGCCGCCACACACTCCGCCACCAGATCGACGACGACGCCCAGGCCACACTGATCGCAGGTCAGGCAGCGATCGCCCGTGCGCTCTTCGAGGCCGCGAGCGCGGAGTGGAACCAGCCCCGTCCATGCCGAAAGTGCGACGCCCCCATCGTGGTTGGCGCCGTCTGGCGTCCCACCACCTTCACTTGCGAGTGCGGCGAGAAGACCACTGCCGACCCCGCACCGCTCACCGCCCGCTTCTACAGCGACCACAGCCTCGAGAGCATCTGCTCCGAGCACGCCCTCGACTCCTGGCGTCGACTTCGGGCTGCCATGCGGCGCTACCAGACCCAGGCGCGTCCTGTCGATGCCGACTTCGCCCCACTGCAGACCGCCGCGAGTGAATGGGCCAAGACTCACACCGACCTCTACGGTGAGCTCCACCCTGCCTGGGACAAGTCCCAGGTCGAACAGGCCACGGCACGCCGCACCACCCAAGCCCTCGGCTCCGCTGGCTCCGAAGAGGAGAAGGCAACCCGAGCGCGCTTTACCCAGGGTGCCACCGTCGCCGCAGGCCAAGACCAGGCCGCCCTCATGAAGTGGGCGCAGACCGAAGCACACGCCGCCGGCACCGACATGGGCGGCCTCGTCGCGCAGCTCGCAGTGAGCGTTCACGAGCACGGCGACCGCAACCTTGCGTGGCAGGTGATTGCCCTCCAACACCACGTCCAGCGCGTCGCCCAGGACCGCGACAGCTGGATGCGCGACCGCCTCGCCGCCCTAGACGCCGACCTCCGCTTGCGCTGAAGACAGCCCGTCTCGCGACGCAAACCACCTGTCCGGGTAGGGTAAGCCCAGACATGTCCGGAGTCAGCTGTCATGACGGTCACGCCACGCAGTCCCGACACCGCGGCCATGCTCGAACGAGAGAGCATCGCCAACCGTCCCAAGCACTGGGTCCGCTGCGTCACGGCCTGCAACAGCAAGTGCCTGTTCTGCCTCGATGCCGACACCCCGCGCAACGTCTACCTGCCCGAAGACGAGGTCAAGGCAGACCTTCTGCGCGGCATCAAGGAGCTTGGGGCCGACAAGGTCATCATCTCCGGTGGTGAGGCGAGCCTCCACCCGAAGTTCACCGAGTTCATCCGCTACGCGAAGTCGGTGGGCTACGACCGCGTGCAGACGGTCACAAACGGCTACCGCTACGCCGACCCCAAGTACTACCGGGCCTGCATGGACGCCGGACTCGGCGAGATCACATTCTCGCTTCACGGCCACACCGCCGAGCTCCACGACTACCTCACGCAGACCCAGGGCGCGTTCAAGCGACTCATGAAGGCACTGGTGCGGGCCCTGCGCGACCCCCGCGGTCCCATCGTCAACGTCGACGTGGTCATCAACAAGCAGAACGTCGGCGTGCTCGACAAGATCATGGAGCTGTGCATCTCGGTGGGGGTCACTGAATTCGACCTCCTTCACGTCATCCCGCAGTCCAACGCCTACGACAACCGGGAGGAGATGTTCTACGACCCTGAGGAGCATCTGCCCATGCTCCGCAAGGTCTTCCGGCTCAACCGGCACCCACGCTTTGTCATCTGGACCAACCGCTTCCCGGTCCCGTGGCTCGAAGGCATGGAAGACCTCATCCAAGACCCCCACAAGATGCTCGACGAGGTCAACGGGCGGCGCTTCATGGTGCGGAACTACCTCGACACCGGCCGTCCACTTGACTGCCGTGAGCCCGA
>Ga0315321_10001585_pt1 | contig 17539 bp, 20 predicted proteins | sample M180m21515metaG_FD_203464 | JGI IMG/M metagenome (GOLD analysis project Ga0315321, IMG submission 203464) | Ammonia-oxidizing marine archaeal communities from Monterey Bay, California, United States - M1 80m 21515 | ecosystem: Environmental > Aquatic > Marine > Intertidal zone | place: USA... | reverse complement strand
AGTTCTTCAGACGGCGTTTCCAGATCATCCTCGATCTGGCGCATCGTGAAGCTATAGTACGCGCCCTCAAACCAATAGGGATCGCCGCCTATCGTATGGAAACGGAAGCCCAGTTCTTCGGCGATTTCGCGCCAGTTATAGCGTTCTGGCGTAATGATTCGCTGCAAAGGCTCAGCCGCCGAAGCTGCGACCGCCAGAACGGGTGCCGCCCGTGCGGCCAAACCCTGAGCGGGAGACGACTTTGCCAGCAGAAGGCCGGGCAGCGGCAGATTTCGGCACGGACACAGGGCCCGCTTTCGCATCCCACTTCGCACCAGATGCCGTGCGCACTTTGCCAGCTGAGGAAGAACGATAAAGCGGCTGGGCGGCAACAGGGCCGCTCATCGCGCGCCCCATCATGTAGCCAATCATCAACGGCATCCAAAGACTACCGCCGGATGAAGCTTGCTGCTGCTGAGCAGGCTGCTGGCAAGCGGCGGCACCGTGTTCAGCCTCACAATCTTGCCGGCTTTGGTATTTCGGCGCGACGCGCGCGTGGTCCTTCTGGGCGGCTGCGAAACCTGCCTGACAATCAGCTTCAGAAAGCTCACCGCCGACGATGCACGCCTCAGCGCTGGAATATTGCAGCGCGTCCACCTGCTCCTCACACCCGGTGAGCGCCAGTGCTGATACGCTGACACCCATGGCGATCAAGGCCACTCTGCCAGAACGCTTGCGCGCAACCAGCGGCCGGCGGGGCGGAAATTGTTTGAACTTAGCCATAAGTCGTCTCCCGGATTTCTGAACGCGCATATTAGAGCAACGTTCCTTAAGGATATAGAACTGATCCAAGCCATTGCCTACATCTTTGCGGCAGAAACCACCATTTAGGCGCCAAACAGGCTTCAGATGCTGAGGTCTTCTAGATTGTAGTCCTTCATATCAGCGCGGGCAGCATCGTCCCAAGCATAGGATAAGCCTGCATCAATATGGGGCTTGTAGGCATAAGGCTGTTCATGGCGGGCGGCGATGGCATACCCTAGGATCCGCGCGCGGCGCTCAATCCGGGCTGACTCATAAACTGCAGCGGGGTTATGAAGGCCGCCCGCTTCCACATCCAGCACGCTCCGCCGGCGATGAAAGCCCATATTGGCAGTCACCCGCCAATCCTTGCTGGTATTAGCGAAAGAGCCATGCACGGTCTGCCGATTGGATATGGCGACATCGCCCGGTTTGCAGATGATCGGCGCCGCACCCGGCAGCTGTTCCGATCCGGCCTCAGCGATCATGGCTTTGATATCTGCCTTACCGAGCTTGTGAGACCCAACAACGACCCAAAGCCCGTTCGCCGCCGCACAGCCATAAGGCTGGCCCATGAAATTAAACCCGTGAGCCCCTTGGTCCCAATCCGGCGCGTCCCAATGGGTGGTTCCGTCCTGATGCCAAGCGACCGAGGCGCCGAGGCCCGGCTCCTTGATGAACAGCGCCTCATTGAACGGCGCAAAGTCCTCACCATTTATCGCAGCTGCGACTGCCAGCAGTTGCGGGTGGCCGTAAAGGCGCAGGCATGCTTCGGAGAATTGGAGGGAGCCCAAAATCAAGTAGACAACTTCGTCCGGCGCGTCCGCCGCCGCCTCAGGCTCGAACATTTTCACAGGGTGCCGGCCCTTAGCGAAAGACGTACCGCCAGCCGGATCACCCAATGGTTTTGACCAATAGAGGTTGGGTGCAGCGCATTCAGCCCCTATCGCAGGCCGCCCTGTCGCGTCTAAGAAAGCGCCTTTGCGGACAGGATAGCGGCTGCGGATGGCATCGATATCAGCTTTGATGTCCGCGATATCCTCATCTCGCATGACCTTCTCGAACACATAGAATCCTGTCCGCCAATAGGCTTCCAGAATATCTGGCGAGAGAGCGCCGTCATCTGTGAAAGTGATGGGGCCGCGATTGCCAAGCGCCATCGCGCGAGCCTCGCCCTCAGCCATGTAGGCCTGCATATCGGCGGTACGCGCGCCATATTCAATTGTAGTATCCGGCATGGCCAAAGCCCTGAAAACAGTGAGCGTTTCCAGACAGATTAGAGGAAAATAACCAGTTGCGGCAATTGGGTGAATTCAGGCGTCGCGGCTAGCGACCCGGCAAACCATTCGCTTGAGCGGCGGCATATTTCTCAAGATTCGCCTGTATCTGGTTGGCGAACCAGCCGGCCCGGCATTCTGCGGTGGGCCTAAGGCTTGGGCTGACCGGGGTGTCGCTGCCGGCGCAGGCTGGCGCTCTTCATTCTGGCTCGAGGCTTGTGGCTGCCCGTTCCTGCGAATAAACGCATCCAGTAAATCCCCTTCGGTCTTGGTAAGCGCCAGACCATTGGCTGTGGCTGCAGCAGTGGCGGCGTCCGTATTCGCATGCTGCGCAGGCGTTGCACTAGCACGCGATGGCAATGGAATCGGCTGTGGACGCTGCGGGTTCTCAATTGCAAAGAATTTCGGCCCGCCCTTCGCCGTAAATGGCAGAGAGGCTTGAGCTACAGCCGAATTCAATGATGCAGCGGCTTGCGGAACAGCCTCACGCGGTGCCGCCATCAGCTTGTCCGAAGCAACAAGGCCTCGGGCCTGCGGTGCTGCAGCCAGTTCGGCGCCGTCATCCTCACCGGAAAAAAGGCTGGCTAATGTGTTCGATGCGGACATATCGCTCGCTTCTTCCACTGCCATGGTCGCACCGGCGGTTAGCAGCCCGATTGGCCCGCCACATAATCCGCCGCCCATTCCCCGGGCATGAACAGAAATTTGATCGCCTGTGATGGCGCGGTAGATATTTGAAATAACGGGCAAATGATGTAGCGGATTGATGACATCGATAAGGTCATCAAAGGTGAGGTCCGCTTCTTCTTTTTCATTCTGGCCATCAGACGGAATCTCATCCGGCATGTTATCCGAACGTGCCAGAGCTGCCTCAGCGTTGGCGGGCGCTGGGCCGGTCGATTGAAGCGTTTGTATGGCGGAAATGCCCATCCAGGGTCTCCTGATACACGAAGGTCGATGTGTGTAGTGCAAGGATGAGGCCATCAGGAACCGTCCGCTACAGCAACGTTTTCAAGTCATTTTATCTGATCACAGTCTGCCTTTCCGACTGATGCGACACGGCAAGGACTACCGGGCGGCAGAAGCGGTGGTAATAAGCGACTAACGAAGTCCGGTCGCTAAACCCACGCCAGAGCATGCCCAAAGGTCAGAATACGCCCCACAGGTATGTGGCGCCCTCGCATCATGGGCGCTATGGTCCCGCGGCAGTTTCAACTGGGAAGGCATAATTGATGCGATTGATGAGGGAACGCGACGAGAGAGACAAGCACTGGCGCACTTGGCTCATCCGACGATCTCGGCAGCTAGCGTTTGCGATCGCTATGCTGATCTTCCTAATTTTTACTCTTTTATTCCACGAAGAAGCGCCAGAGACATATGAAGTTAGCGCAGTGGATTGTCCGCAAGCGTTTAACGTGGCATAACCCTCAGCAAGAAGTTGCGGGACAGAGTTGTTTCCGTGCTTCCAACCCAGTCCGCAGTAGCGGCAAACCCAAGCAGTTAGACTTGGGCGGATATCCAACAGGAGGACTACAAATATGAAATTTGGCAAAATGATGCTTGCAGCAGGCGCATTGGCGCTTGCGATTCCAGCAGGCGCGTCTGTCGCATCTGCTGATGGCCATATGGTCAAAGGCCCTAAGGTTAGCTGGAAACTGTCCCTATGGGGCAAGCGCCGCGCTTTCACCGAAGGTATGGAATACGTTTCTGAGCAGCTCGACAAGAAAACGGGCGGCAACTTCAAAATCCGCCTGTATTACGGCGGTCAGCTTTCCAAATCCAAGGAAAACCTGGACGGCATCAGCCTTGGTGCTTTCGAAGCTGCAACGTTCTGCGCTTCTTACCATCCAGGCAAAAACGCGCCTTTGAACGTTCTCGACCTGCCATTCCTGCCGGTTAAGGACTTCGCTGCTCAGCGTGCGATGAACGAAGCTGTGTACGCCCACCCGGCAGCAGCCAAAGCGCTCGCTAAATGGAATGCGACCCTGTACATGGGCAACATTCTTCCGCAGTATGAATACATGGGCAAAGGCAAGCCGCCACAGTCCGTCGCGGACTTCAAAGGCAAGACCCTGCGCGCCCTTGGCGGCATGGGCAAAGCAGCACTAAAGATTGGTGCTACGCCTTCCACGATGCCAGCTTCCGAAACCTACACCGCTCTGCAGCGCGGCACGGTTGACGCCATTGGCTTCCCATACACCTACACGTTCGTGTCCTATAAGACCGAGGAAATCTCTGACTGGGTCACCACGAACATGAAGTTGGGTTCTGTTAACTGCCCGACGGTGTTCAACTCCAACGCTTACAACAAGCTGCCACAGCAGTACAAAGACCTGCTGGAAAGCCTGAAAGAAGGCGCATATGCAGCAATTGAAGCTGCTTACAACGAGCAGGACACTGCAAACGTTGCGCGCTGGAAAAAAGAAGGCAAGTTGCAGCTCGTTCAGATTCCTGAAGAGGAAATGGCTGAATTTCGCCGCATTGCGGGGAAGCCAGTTTGGGAAGAATGGGTTGAAGAAAACAAAGACAAGATGCCAGCCCAGGAACTCCTGGACTTGGCGCTTGAAAAAGCTGCCGGCAACTAAGCCGTTGCTGATCTAGGCGGGTTCGGGCCGCTCCTATGGGGCGGCCCGAACCATTTTTAGCCTAAAGAAATCATTTTATAGCGTGACTTATAGCCTGGGAGGCGACCGTTGAGCGCTGGAACTGGACAGCCGCCTGGCGCGGCGAACGCATTACGAGTAGAGGATCTGTCGCCAGGCGCGGCAATGCTCCACCGTGTTGATGAACGTTTTTTTGCATTCGAAAAACTGCTGAACTACATCTCAGCCCTTGTGATCCTTGGGATCATGGTGATGGGAACCGTTCAAGTTATCGGACGTGTTGCTTTCAGGCAGCCGATCTATGGCTATAGCGACATGATTGAGCAGATCATGACAGTCTTTGCCTTTCTGGCGATCGCCTACACCCAACGCCTCGGCGGGCATGTCCGCATGGAACTTATTCTTGGTAGAATGAAGGGGCGGCTCCTCTATTTCTTCGAAATTATTGGCACGTTGTGCGCTATCGGGATCATTTTAATCCTGTGCTATTATGGCTACACGCACTTTTTACGCGCCTTTGAATTTGGCGACACGACAATTGACGTGAATATGCCAATTTGGCCGTCAAAATTGATGGTGCCCTTGGCATTCTCAGTGCTGATCGTGCGGCTATTCATTCAACTGGCTGGGTTCCTACGGTTGTTCATGCATCCGAATGAACAAATGATTGGCGTTCCAAGGATGGAAACCGTTGACGACATGGCCCAGGCTGAGATCGACGCAGGTCTGGCTGGCGAGGCTGAAAAAGTAAACATTGTTAACCGTAGCGGGGGGCCAGCCTGATGGATGAGCTTACTGTTGGTATTCTCGTCACGGTCGGCTTGCTTTTTGCGGTCTTCCTTGGCGTTCGCGTATTCGTAGCGGCAGCCATTGCCGGTCTGGTTGGTCTTGTCGCCATGATTGGCTGGGATGCAGGCGCTGGTATTGTCGGAACTATTCCTCACTCAAAATCGGCAAACTACGTGTTGAGCGTGTTGCCGATGTTCATCCTGATCGGCTTTATCGCCTTCCATGCCGGGTTAACCCATTCACTGTTCAATGCAGCAAAAGCATGGGTTGGTTGGGTTCCAGGCGGTCTCGCGGTTGCAAGTGTTTTTGCGACAGCAGGCTTCGCAGCAGTCTCCGGCGCATCGACAGCAACTGCAGCGGTGTTCTCCCGCGTCGCCATCCCCTACATGCTTGAATACAAGTATGATCGGCGATTGGCGGCTGGTGTGGTCGCGGCAGGTGGCACGCTCGCCTCACTGATCCCGCCAAGCGCGATCCTCGTTATCTACGCGATCATTGTTGAAGAATCGGTCGGCGCCTTGATCCTGGCGGCGTTCATTCCTGGCGTTATCTCCGCAATCATCTACGCCGCGCTGATCATCGGTCAGTGCTGGATGAAGCCAGAACTTGGACCAGCTGTTCCTTCCCCACCATTGATCGAACGCATCAAGACGTTGCCGGGTACAATCCCGATCTTCGCTGTCGTCATCATCATCTTCAGCGCCATGATGATGGGCTGGGCAACGCCGACAGAAGCCGGGTCCCTCGGTGCCAGCGTTATTTTAGCGATCGCCCTGGTAAACGGCATGAAATGGGCCTCCCTCCAGGAAGCCCTGATGGAGACGGCCAAGCTGACGGCGATGATTTTCAGCCTCATTTGGGGCGTGTTGATCTTCGTTCGGTTCCTTGGCTTTGCCGGGCTACCCGAAGCCTTCGCAACCTGGATCGTTGGCCTGCCGTTCCCGCCAATCGTGATCATGATCTTTATCCTGCTGGGATATGCCGTGCTTGGCATGTTCATGGACGCTATCGGCATGCTTCTGCTGACTTTGCCGGTCGTCTATCCCGCTGTTGTGGCGCTTGGATATGATCCGGTTTGGTTCGGCATCATCGTCGTGAAGATGTGCGAGGTATGCTTGATCACGCCGCCTGTTGGTTTGAACTGCTACGTTGTATCCGCGGTCAGACCAGACATACCGCTTGGCGATGTGTTTAAGGGCATCTTCCCGTTCTTCTTGGCGGATGCTGCGACCATCGGGCTCTTCCTGGCATTCCCAGGCTTGATCCTCTGGCTGCCGAGCCTCATTGGCTCCTAGCAACCGGGCAGACCTTGAAACTAACCCGCGCCGCTGCCAGTAATGGCGGCGGCGCGGTTCTTTAAGCGCCCTCTTATTTCGTCTCTAGAACAGGAAATTCAGATCGTGGCTAGCAAAAGCTATCTCTTCACAAGCGAATCCGTTTCTGAAGGACATCCGGACAAAATATGCGACCGGATATCCGACGCCATTGTTGACGCTTATTTGGAACGTGACGGAGGGGCCGCGTTCGCTCGATGCGGCGTTGAAACCCTGGTGACGACAAACTTCGTCACGATCGCCGGTGAAACCCGCAGCCAGGAAGGGTGCGAAGTCAGCCACGAAGAAATGGAGGCGCTTGCCCGCGCTGCCATTAAAGACATCGGCTACGACCAGGAAAACTTCCATTGGGAGAACGCCAAAGTTCAAGTCGTCGTCCATGGCCAATCTGCGGAGATCGCTCAGGGCGTTGATTCAGATGGCAACGCAAAGGATGAAGGCGCTGGCGACCAGGGCCTGATGTTTGGCTTCGCATGCCGGGAAACAGATGTCGTCAGCCCAGACGTGCTGATGCCAGCGCCCCTACATTTCAGCCACGAAATCCTGCGCCGCATGGCCGAAACCCGTCACGCTGGTAATCTGCCCGGCATTGGCCCCGATTCGAAAAGCCAGGTCACGTTGGAATATGTGGACGGCAAGCCCGTTCGCGCATCATCGATTGTAGTATCGACGCAGCATAGCGAGAATCTAAGCCAGTCTGACGTCCGCGAAATCGTGCGCCCGTTCGTTATGGACGTCCTGCCAGATGAAAGCTGGATGTGCCCGGAAGACGAATTTTACGTGAACCCAACGGGTTTGTTTGTCATTGGTGGCCCAGACAGTGATGCTGGCCTTACCGGTCGTAAGATCATCGTCGATACCTATGGCGGTGCCAGCCCCCACGGCGGTGGCGCATTCTCTGGCAAGGACCCCAGCAAGGTAGATAGGTCCGCAGCCTATGCCACACGGTACCTCGCGAAGAACGTGGTTGCTGCGGGCTTGGCGGATAAATGCACGATCCAGGTTTCTTACGCCATCGGCATCTCCAAGCCGTTGTCCGTTTACGTGGATACCCATGGCACGGGCGTTGAGCCTGATGGCCGCATCGCAACAGCGCTGCAGGAATGCATGGACCTAAGCCCACGTGGTATCCGTGAGCACCTGCAACTGAACAAGCCGATTTATGAACCAAGCGCAGCCTATGGGCACTTTGGCCGCACACCAACAGCAGCTGGCCATTTCTCCTGGGAGAAGACGGATCTAGTTGACGCCCTGAAGGCCGCAATCTGAGCGACCAACGCCCAAAGGCTGACGCCGCGACGCGCTATTATGGCCGTCGCGTCGGCCGCCCGCTTAGGCCCGGCCGGGCTGCACTTCTAGAAACGCGCCTGCCTGCGCTCTCTGTACCGGACCCGGTAGCCGGCCCGCTCGACCCAACATCATTGTTCGCTTCACCAAAGCAAGCGCTCTGGGTGGAGGTGGGCTTCGGCGCTGGCGAGCATCTTGTTTGGCAGGCTGAGCAAAACCCGGATATCGGCCTTATCGGCGCAGAGCCATTCCTGAACGGCCTCACAGCCTGCATTGCGGCTATAGACGATTCCGGCGTTCAGAACGTGCGTCTGCACGGCGAAGACGCGCGGCCTCTACTGGAGGCGTTGCCGGCAGCCTCCGTACAAAAGCTGTTTGTGCTCCACCCGGACCCCTGGCGGAAACGCCGACACTGGGAACGGCGGATCATTGGCCCACAAGGCCTAGACCTGATGGCGCGTGTGTTGGCTGATGGCGGTGAACTGCGCACAGCCACCGATCATGCAGGCTATCAGATATGGATGCTCCGCCATCTCCGCGCTGATCCACGCTTCGAGTGGCTTGCGAAAACGGCCGATGACTGGCGCGTCCGGCCTGATGATTGGCCAGAAACACGCTATGCCGGAAAGGCCGTGCGCGAAGGCCGTCCGATCACGTTATTGCGGTTACAAAGGCGTCCACGCGCCGCTTGAAATAGCCCTGCCCTATAGCTGCCCCAATCTCGCCACGATTGGCGCCCATCTTCTGTATCAAGCGTCGGGCGAGGAACCGGCGCCGGAGTTGTGTTCATCACACTCTCGCCCTCCTCACGCGGCCGGTAGATCCCCCCTCTGCTGGCCGCACCCATTTGTGACATCTGTCTGATTACGCAAAGGGTTGGTTTGGGCTATCGGTTCTTTCTGCCAGATGCTATCTCGACCTCAATGAGGCGCTTCATCTGGCAGCTTGAAACAACGACCGGCCGTTCATGCCCAAACTGCACGTACAAGACCTAGCCTGTAGACGCGGCGGACGCATATTGTTCGCAAGCCTAGATTTTTCGTTGTCTGAAGGTGATGCAGCACTTGCCCTTGGTCGCAATGGTGCCGGAAAGTCCAGCCTGCTGCGGGTACTGGCAGGCCTCATCCCACCCTTCACTGGCACAATCGAATGGAACGGTGAAGATGTGCGCCGGGAGCCGTACGAATTCCGCAGCGCGATGCGCTATGTGGGCCATGCGGATGGGCTGCAAACCAACCTGACCGTCATCCAAAACCTACACTATTGGGCTGCTCTGTACCGCGCCTCAACTAGCCGCGACGCATTGGAGAAAGCGCTTGCAGCTGTTGGCTTGGATGATCTGGCAGACCTGCCTGCGCGTATGCTCTCAGCCGGTCAACGTCGCCGCTTAGCGTTGGCACGGCCTATCGCAACGCAACCCGGTGGGCTTTGGCTATTGGATGAGCCTACCGTCGCACTCGACCGTCCCTCCATCGCCAAAATCGAAACTGCAATCACCGCATTTCGCGCGACAGGTGGGATTGTAATTGCGTCGACCAATGCACCGCTAACCTTGCCAGACGCACGAGAAATTGACGTCGCCGCAGCAATGCCAACACCGGAGGACGCCTTTGGGGACGCATTCGAGGATGCGCTTCTATGAACGCATTCATGGCCACATTATCTCGCGATCTGCTGATTGCCCGGCGTGAAGGCGGTGAAAGCCTGTTAGCCGTCATCTTCTTCGTGCTTGGTGCCATGCTATTTCCACTGGGCGTCGGCCCTGAAGGCAAGCTGCTGGCGCTGATGGCTGCGGGCGTCATTTGGGTGATGGCGCTGCTGGCGACCTTATTGGCCCTTGATCGGCTGTTCCAGGCTGACTGGCGCGATGGAACGCTGGAATTAATGGCGCTCGCCCCGGATTCGTTAACCCTGGTCGTCGCGGCCAAATGTCTCGCGCATTGGCTGGTCACAGGGCTGCCCATGGTGATCGCAGCACCGGTCATGGCGTTGCTGCTGAACCTGCCACCCGAAGGCTGGCCGCCACTTTTAGCCGCCCTGTTGATTGGCAGCCCCGCGCTCAGCTTTATCGGCGCTATTTGTGCAGCCCTAATTGTTGGTGCCAGACGTGGAGGCGTTTTAATGACGCTCCTCGCACTTCCGCTATATATTCCTACATTAATATTTGGCGCTGGTGCCGTTCAGGCAGCAATTGGCGGATTCGATGCGTCAGCCCACCTAGCGGCCTTGGGGGCTATCACTTTGGCGGCGATCGCACTTTGCCCATGGGCAGCGGCGGCGGCGCTAAGACAGGCAATGGAGTAGTGAGTGGCGGAAGCGATGGCGTCTCCTAATCCCAGTGGCGGGTTCTTTCACCGCTTAGCGAACCCAGCGCGGTTTCAGCGCTTGTCCGCATGGCTTATGCCATGGCTGGTGCTGATCACGCTCGGCTGCTTTGGTGCCGGGCTGTATTATGGCCTTTACGCTTCCCCTATCGACTATCAGCAGAAAGACACTGTGCGCATCATGTATGTGCACGTTCCCGCTGCATGGCTCGCGATGATGAGCTATTCGACATTGGCGATATCTGGTTTTGTAGCGTTGGTCTGGCGCCACCCTCTGGCTGATATTGCCGGTGCAGCGACAGCGCCCATCGGGGCTGTGTTCACCTTTCTGGCGCTCTTTACTGGCGCGATCTGGGGCCAGCCCACATGGGGCACATGGTGGGTATGGGATGCGAGACTGACATCCGTATTGATCCTGTTCTTTATGTTCTTGGGCTATATCGCCATCCGCAACGCTTTTGATGATCAAGCGCGCGCCGGGCGAGCAGCATCCTTGCTGGCGATTGTCGGGGTTGTGATTCTGCCGATCATCAAATTCTCCGTGGACTGGTGGAATACGCTGCATCAACCGGCCAGCGTATCTAAGCTCAGCGGATCATCCATGGACCCGGCAATGTTGCGCCCGCTGCTGATTATGGCCGTTGCCTATATGGCGCTTTTCGGCGTGCTGCTATTGCTGCGCATGCGGCTGGAACTGACCCGTCGGCGGGTTGAGGCGCTGCAGATGGCAAGGGCAGGAGCAGCAACGCCATGACCAAAGACATGAGCCCGTTGATGAGCTTTTTCCATATGGGCGGCTATTGGCCCTATATCTGGCCCGCCTATGGCGTCGTTGCTGTGCTATTCATTGGCTTGCTGGTTTGGACGTTGGTTGCACTGAAGCGATCACGGCTCGAACTAGAAGCCCTTGAAGCGCTGGCGCCGAGGCGTCGCCGCCGAAACACAACATCCCCTGCTGGAGGCCCTGACGATGCGCAGCCGTAAACGCCAACGCCTCTGGATCGCGTGTATCGGGCTGATCCTGCTCGGTGCCGCAACAGCGCTCGCACTGAATGCGTTCGAAGATAATCTAGTGTTCTTCCACGGACCGAGCGACATCGCCGCCGGTAAGGTCGAACAAGGCCGCTTGATCCGCATTGGCGGGCTGGTTCAGGAAAACAGCGTCAACAAAATCGCCAACACGGCCAAGATCGAGTTCCGCATCACGGATGGCGTCGCTGCAACACCCGTTGTGTTCGAAGGCATCCTGCCAGACCTGTTCCGGGAAGGTCAGGGCGTGGTCGCTAACGGTCGGCTGGATGCGAACGGGCTGTTCACGGCCTCTGAAATTCTGGCCAAGCACGATGAAAACTATATGCCGCCGGAAGTTGTCGAAGCGCTGAAAAAGTCCGGCCAATGGAAAATGGGCGGTGGCGCTGCGCCCAACGCCGCGGGAGGCAATTCATGATCGCTGAGATAGGCCATTTCGCTCTCATCGCCGCCTTCTTGCTGGCGGGCCTGCAGGCCATCGTCCCTCTATACGGTGCCCATAAAGGCGACCGGGGCATGATGGAACTGGCGCGCTCAACTGCGGTTGGCCAGTTCGCGCTTGTGCTGTTGTCCTTCGCCGCATTGGTGAACGCCTTCGTCACCAGTGATTTTTCCGTGTTGAATGTCGCGCAGAACAGCCATTCCACTAAGCCGATGCTCTATAAAATCTCCGGAGCTTGGGGGAACCATGAAGGCTCGCTCCTGCTATGGGCACTGATCCTCAGCCTATTCGGGGCGATGGTCGCCTGCTTTGGCCGCAATTTACCGCCAAGCCTCCGCGCTCGCACACTGGCTATCCAAGGCATGATAGCCCTTGGTTTCCTGGCGTTCATGCTCTTCACGTCCAACCCGTTCGACCGCATTCTGGCCCCACCATCCGATGGCGCTGGGCTGAACCCGCTGCTGCAAGACCCTGGCTTGGCCTTCCATCCGCCATTCTTGTATTTCGGCTATGTCGGCCTTTCAATCAGCTTCTCCTTCGCTGTCGCTGCCTTAATCGAGGGCAAGGTTGATGCTGCATGGGCGCGGTGGGTGCGTCCCTGGACGCTCGCGGCATGGTGCGGCCTAACCGTTGGTATCGGCCTCGGATCTTGGTGGGCCTATTATGAACTTGGCTGGGGCGGCTTCTGGTTCTGGGATCCAGTTGAGAACGCCAGCTTCATGCCTTGGTTGGCTGCAACTGCATTGCTGCATTCCGCAATTGTGGTTGAGAAGCGGGACGCCCTGAAAAGCTGGACGATCCTGCTTGCCATCGTCGCGTTCTCAATGTCGCTATTGGGGACATTCCTGGTGCGCTCTGGCGTGTTGACCAGTGTCCACGCATTCGCAACAGACCCTGAGCGAGGTGTCTTCATTCTGGCGCTGCTGGCTGTGACCGTAGGCGGATCGTTAACGTTATTTGCGATCCGGGCGCCAAAACTACAAGCCACTGGCGTATTCCAACCGATCAGCCGCGAAGGTGCTTTGCTGCTGAATAACCTTTTCCTTTCCGCAGCTGCAGCCACTGTCTTGCTCGGCACACTGTATCCGTTGTTCTTGGATGTGCTGGACGCGGGCAAAGTCTCCGTCGGCCCACCATTCTTCAACGCCACATTTGGGCCCCTGATGGCCCCTGTGCTGGGCGCTATGGTAATTGGGCCATTCCTTTCCTGGAAACGCGCTGATTTCCGCCAAGCCATGCAGAAACTATGGCTTGGTGTGGCTGCAGCCGTAACAGCAATTGTGTTGGTGCTGATCTTGTCCGGCGTTGAAGGCATTTTGCCTGCTGTCGGTGTTGGCGCTGCGGTCTGGATTATCTGTGGGACGCTTCTGGAATTGGCGGACCGGGTGAAGCTTGCCCGCGTGCCATTGACCGAAAGCTGGCGCCGTGCACGCCGCACGCCGCGCGCTGCATATGGCATGACGGTGGCCCATCTGGGTGTCGGTCTCGTCGTAGCTGGGGTGCTTGGCGCTACGGTCTTCAAGACGGAATCCATCCAGAACATGAAGCCGGGAGACGCCGTTGACGTCGCTGGGTACACCTTCACTCTGGACCGGGTGGAACGCCTGAATGGCCCGAACTATCAGGCCGAGCGTGGCGTATTCCGCATCAGCACAGACGGTGAGCAATTCGCCACCGTCAATGCTGAGCGCCGGGCCTATCCGGTTGAGGGTGACACCACCACGGAAGCTGGCATTCACACGACGTGGGTGGCTGATCTTTATGCCGTCATCGGCGAGGGCAGCCCCACCGCTGGGTGGACGACGCGAATCTACCACAATCCGCTTGTACCGTGGATCTGGCTTGGGACGATCGTAATGTCACTTGGCGGGGTTATTTCCCTAACGGACCGGCGCCTGCGTATCGGCGCGCCTTCCCGCCGTCGCGCACCCACTGGCGGATCATCATCCCCAGCGCCAGCAGAGTAGTAGGACCAACCCGCCCATGCGCCGCCTACTCTACTTTTTGCCACTCGTAATCTGCCTCGGCATTGCCTTGTTCTTCTATCGGGGGCTTGATCTGAACCCGCGCGACCTGCCGTCAGCACTGATCAATAAGCCAGCGCCAGAGTTCACGTTGCCTGCTCTGCCGGGCAGGACGGTTCAGCAAGCCAATGACGGGTTAGCGCGGACAGACCTCACTACCGGTAAGCCAGTGGTCGTGAACGTGTGGGCGTCCTGGTGCATTCCCTGCGTTGCGGAACATCCGCTTGTTGACAGGTTGGCGAAGCGCGAAGGCGTTACAGTGCACGGCATCAACTTTCGGGACCGACCAGATGCGGCTGCCGCATGGCTGAAACGGCTAGGCGATCCATATGCGAAGGTCGGCAAGGACGAAAGCGGCCGCGTGAGCATTGATTGGGGCGTCTACGGCGTGCCGGAAACCTATGTGATTGATGGTGACGGTGTCATTCTTTACCGCCATGCAGGTGCTTTATCGCCAGCGATTCTTGAGCGCAAAATTCTGCCGCTTTTGAAGGGAGGCGGATGATGCGCCTGATTTCTGTCTTGGTCTTGGCTCTATCCCTATTTGCGAGCCCAGCCGCTGCTGTGCTGCCTGATGAAGTGCTGGATGACCCCGCACTGGAATCCCGTGCCCGCGAACTCTCCCTCGAGCTGCGCTGTCTCGTATGCCAGAACCAATCCATTGACGACAGCAATGCTGAACTCGCGCGGGATCTGCGCTTGCTGGTACGTGAACGGCTTGTGGCTGGTGATACGAACGAAGAAGCGATGGCTTATATCCGTGCGCGCTATGGCGATTTTGTGCTGCTGCGCCCACCGGTTCAGAAATCCACTTATCTTTTATGGTTCGGCCCCATTGGCATTGTGATCGCAGGCGTCATTATCGTCATCGTAACGTCACGCCGACGTCGTGCGAATGCCGCTGTAGCAGCGCCCACAGCACCATTATCCAGTGCTGAACGCACACGGCTAGATGCAGCGCTCGCTAGAGAAGACGACACTGGAGATCGAGGCTGATGAGCGGTACAATTTTCTGGGCTGCCGCTGCAGTTATTTCAATTGCCATTGCGCTGATCGTGGCAACACCCTTGCTTCGTGCCGGTCAACGCATCGGCGGTGCAGCTCGTGCACGATACGATTTGGCTGTCTTCCGGGATCAATTGAAAGAGGTCGAGCGGGATCAGGAAACCGGCCTACTGTCCCCCACAGAAGCAATTGCTGCCAAGGGCGAAATTGAGCGCCGTATGCTCCGCGCGGTCGATGGTGATGTGGATGCACTAGACGCTCAGGATGAAGAAGCACCGCCGCCAGCATCTGCCGCTGCATTTCCGCTGGCACTGGGCATCGTCGTCGCAGGTGCCGTGATAGCGCTCTATTTGAACACCGGGCAGCCAGGCATGGGCGACGCCCCGTTATCGCTTCGCACGGACCTGCAAACAGCCGCGCGCGGCCCAGCGCAGGCTGGCGGCGGCGCAGATGGCGCTGCGATGCAGGCACAACTCCGCCAGCGCCTGGCCGACAACCCAAATGACATGGCCGGATGGGTCACCCTCGCCCGGACCGAACGGGTGCTCGGCAATCACACTGAAGCCGTTCGTGCGTTTGAGCGAGCGATTGAACTCGCTGGCCGCAATGCGACAGCAGACCTGATCGCGGATTACGGCGAAGCCCAGGTGTTTGAAGCCTTTGGCACCGTCAGCCCGCGCGCCATAGAGACCTTTGAGAATGCGCTTGAAAAAGACCCCGGCGAAATCAAATCCCGCTTTTATATCGCAGAAGGCCGGGCGCAATCTGGCGATTATGCGGGCGCTATCGCTCTTTGGCGCGGCCTAACCGCCGATGCGCCGCCGGATGCCCCATGGGTCGGGGAGGTCCGCGCGCGGATTGCGAACGCAGCTATGAAGGGCAATATCATGCCCATGCAGGTCCAACCTGAACGCCCAAGCGGCAAACCTAGGCCCGCTAGCGGCTTGACCGGTGCAATTGCAGGCGAGGCTGCGCCGACTGCAGATGACGTGCAGGCCGTGCAGGAAATGGCACCGCAAGACCAAACCGCCTTTATCCGCTCCATGGTGCAGCGTCTGGCTGATAAAATGGAAGAAAACCCGGATGACCTGGATGGCTGGCTCCGCCTTGGGCGCGCCTATCAAGTGCTGGAAGACCAAGAGAAATCCAAAGCCGCATTCGGCCAAGCCAAGCGGCGGCTTGAGGAGATTTTGGCGAATATCCCTGAGGCGTCTCCGAACCACGCCAGTTTGCTAGAAACGCTTGCCGAAGTTGATGGGATCCTCGCCCAATGATCGAAGTTGATCGCGCCGCTAGTGGCGTAACGACCGTGACGATGAACCGCCCACGGCGACGGAACGCCTTGGATAGTCAGGCAATGGCCGATCTCTGCGATGCGTTCATCGAAGCCGGACAAGATGCTGACCTGCGTTGTCTAATCCTCAAAGGCGCGGGCGGTGGGTTCTCCGCGGGTCGGGACTTGAAGCAAGCGGCTGACCTCAATCAGTCCGAAGCTCTTGCCCAGCATGCAGCCTGGGGGGAAGCGTTTAAGGCACTACGGCGCTTACCCGCACCGTCCGTTGCCGTGGTTCAGGGTGCAGCCGTGGCGGGCGGGTTCACGCTCAGTGTCGCCACAGATTTCATGATCGCAGAACGCACAGCCAAATTCGGTGCGCTGGAGATGGCAAACGGTTTCCCCGCCGCCATGTGCACGCCCATCTTGGCAAAGAAAGCCGCACCGCGCATCGGCCTCGAGCTCGCTATGTTCGGCACGCTGGAATCCGCTGAACGCCTCCACGCCGCCGGACTCATTAATCGCCTGGCTGACGGCCCAGAAGGCTTAGCTGCCGAAGTCACTGCCTTCACCAACCACATCCAATCCCTAGACCCCACAGCCGTCCGCCAAACCCTAGCCGCCTACCGCGCCGCCGAAAGCCAGCCACTGGAACAAGCGCTAACGGCAGGCATCACGCTGAATCAATTGATTGAGGCGAGTGGTCGGTTTGCAGAAGGTGGCGCGGCGTTTCATCAAAAATAGATGATAATTTGAATGACCGAGTGATTTAATTACATCGAACAATCAATTGTTTTTCATATTTATAATGAAAGACTTTGATCTATCAGCATCAATAATTACTGAATCTTCTTTAAATGGAATTACCCTATCCCGAAATATAATCTTTAATAAAAATCGATAATCCCGTTCTTTCATATATATTTTAGTTTTAAAAATTTCTGTACGCTTAATTATTCGGTATACATCGAAGAATATGCTATCGATCATATGCGTAATAACAGACTATTGACGCGTGCATTACACGTTTCCATGACTTACTTTGATTCTTACATGCTCTAAGTGTTCTGTCGCAAAATTAGTCATTATTGGTGCAAACCATTAAAATAAACTCTTCTGGGAGAGCAATACCTCCACCAAATCATTCGAAAACTCGCGAATATCCCTAGCTTTTACTCCTCATGCACCATCACAGTCGGCAAACGGACTCTGAGCAAAAATTAGCATATCCGACATGCAAAAAATTAAGGCGTTCGACCTAGCACTGAAATTTAGAATCCCTCTAAAAGTTACTATTCCTGCTTCCATGTCGATGAAGCCTATCTGAAATTCAGGCATTTCTAGAGATATGGAGACATTACGATCAAGCTCT
>Ga0315321_10001584_pt1 | contig 17541 bp, 13 predicted proteins | sample M180m21515metaG_FD_203464 | JGI IMG/M metagenome (GOLD analysis project Ga0315321, IMG submission 203464) | Ammonia-oxidizing marine archaeal communities from Monterey Bay, California, United States - M1 80m 21515 | ecosystem: Environmental > Aquatic > Marine > Intertidal zone | place: USA... | reverse complement strand
GCCGGAATCTTGGTGGCGGCGTGCCAGATGTTGAGCACATCGACACCGCCTTCGCGCTCGGTGCGCTTCTGCACGTCGATGTGGGAGATGTCGGGCAGGTAGGCGGCGAGGGAGGACAGGTCGTTGCGGTAGGTGCTGTAGACGCGGTCGAGTGGATGAGCGATGCGCGCGATGGACGAAATGTTCATGCTGGGGTCCTCCAACCGGCCTTCAGGCGGGTATCCGGGCAGTGCAGTCTATCGGAGTCGTCGATGCGCGTGACCGCCCCATCCCCCCCGGTGGTGCCCCTGGAAGAGCGCCACAAAGGCAAGCTGGTAGACTTCTTGGAGCGCGACAAGGTCGCCAACCTCCACCTTCTTGCGCTGATCGACCGCGGCAGCCTGGCCGACGACCCCCGCGGCACCTGGACCGCCGTGCGCCACCATTCCGGTCACATGCGGGCGGTGCTGTACATGCGTCGCTCGCTGCAGGGCGGCCAGGTGGTCAGCGCGGTGCCGTCCGGAGAGCCGGCAGCGTGCACCATCCTGGGACAGCGCCTGAGTCGCCGAGGGGGTGCGCGAATGGTGGTCGGCGAGCGCGCAGCCTGCGATGCGCTGTGGCTTGGCATGAAGAAGCCGTGGTATCGCATCTCCTACGACCAGCGGCTGTATGTATGCACCGAGGTCGCTGAGGGCCCATCACTGCCCGTAGAGCCGGCGCGCACCCAAGATGTGGCCGATCTAGTGCCGATGCATGCGCGCATGCTCGAAGAGGACCTCCAGGTTCCACGCGACCAGATCGACCCGCTGGCGCAGTGGGCGCAGCTGCAGAGAGTGGTGTCCAGCGAGCGGATGTGGGTTGCGCGGTCCGAAGACGCGCTGTGGCCGCTTCAGTTCTGCATCGACATCGGCGACCCTTCTTCGCGGGGCACCCAGGTAGGCGGCACTTATGTGCCCGACATCTACCGAGGCCAGGGGGTGGCCACGCGGGCAATGCGCGGGATCTGCCGTCACCTCCTCGAAGGCGAAGGACAGCAGCCGCAAGTGACCCTCCATGTCCACGAAAACAACCTCGCTGCGGTGCGTTGCTACGAAAAGGCGGGCTTTCGGAAGGCCGCAGCATTTCGGCTGATGGTGCGCTGAAGCGCACGGCCCGACGCGATGGGATGGGTTCGTGAGTAGAGGACGGAGGAGGACGGCGCTACCCTAAGGCTCGACACCCCCCCTTTGAGGTCGCCTTCATGTGGACCGTTCTGCTCGCACTGTCCTCCCAAGCAAGTGCACTGGAACCCCGAGCAGCCCTGCCCGCGGTCGACATCGTGGTGCCGCCCATTCCCGACACGGTCGTGGGACGTCTCCAGGTGAGCCTAAAGTTCGTGGACGCCGCCCGGGCGCGCGCTCTGGCGGACGGTAGGTTGCAGTGGACCGGCGACGTAGATGCGGCCCAGGTGCAGTCCTTTGAGGGACTGTCGACCGAGCTGCGGTTCAAGCAGCGTATCCACCTGTCGGCGCAGGCCCTGGGTGCTCTGGAGGGGCGGGCGGCCCAGCAGTCCGGACGTGCCCAACCCGACCTGGCAGGCATTGTCGACGTGACTCCCACCGAGGCGATGTCTCCCCCGGAGCTCGGCAGCCTCGCCCGAATGCTCCAAGCCCATCCACTGGTTGAGCACGCATTTGTGCGCCCCATCGGTACCCCTCCACCGGGCGACATCGCCCCAGAGACCGACGACTTCACCGACTGTCAGACCTACCGACCGGGCACGCCTGGCATCGACGCGGACTTTGCGCAGCGGATGGGGGCGACCGGCTCGAACGTGAGGCTGTCGGACTGCGAGTATGGCTGGGAGTACAGCCACGAAGACCTCGTGGACAAGGATCTTCACCCCGAAGAGGGCCAGACGGTGCCCGATTGGGTGATCGAGAACCGCTACGACGCGCACGGCACCTCAGCCATCGGCATGAACGTCGCGGTCGACAACGGCTACGGCGTCACCGGCATCGTGCCCGACGCCACCGTGTACACTTGGCCCGAGTACAGCGACGAAGAAGAGAGTCGACGGCTCACTGCCATTGCGTCGGCGATTGCCGCGAGTGACCATGGCGACGTCGTCTTGCTGGAGATGCAGATCGGGGTGGTGTGCACTTCCTGCTACGGCCCGGCCGAGCTGGACCCCGATGTATGGGCGACGGTGCGGGCCGGGGTCGACGCGGGCGTGGTCGTAGTGGGCGCAGCGGGCAACGGCGCCCAGGACCTCGACGAGGGCTGGTATGCCGACAACTACATGCTCTGGGGCGACTCCGGGGCCATTATCGTGGGCGCCGGCAGCGCCGACGAGCGCCACGCCACGCTCTACTTCAGTGGGTTTGGAGAGCGAGTCGACGTGCAGGGCTGGGGCGAACGGGTGTGCACCACCGGCTACGGCGACTACGCACTGGTTGGCGGGGACCCCAACCAGGCCTACACCAGCAGCTTCGCGGGCACCAGCAGCGGCAGTGCGATGGTCGCGGGCATCGCGGTCGCAGTGCAGGACTACGCCATCGCCCACCGCGGCACCCCCTTGTCGCCCAGCCTGCTGCGCGACCTACTTGTGGACACCGGCCACCCAGGCACCGGCGACCCCATCGGTCCCCTTCCCGACATCCGCGCGGCCATCTTGCGCTTGGATGGCGACCTCGACGGCCACCTCCACACCGACTTCGGTGGAGACGACTGCGATGATGCCGATGCAGCAGCCTTTCCGGGTGGCGAAGAGGTCTGGTACGACGGCATCGACGGCGACTGCGACGGAGGCGACGACTTCGACCAGGACGGCGACGGTCACGCCAGCATCGACCACGACGGCGACGACTGCGACGACACCGACGCGACCGTGAATCCGGTGGACACGCCCGAGGTCACCTGCACACCAAGCCCAGACTCAGGGGATCCCGACAGTGGCGTGGAGCTGGGCGGAAGCAGCGGCGGTGGGGGGGATGGAAAACAAGCGACGTGCGGCGGGGTCACAGGATCTGCAGGGTGGCTGTCCACGCTCGTGATGGCTCTGGCGACTGCGGTACGACGCCGAAAAAATCCGTAGATTTGTGTGATCGACCGGCATCACAGCCGTCATTACACTTGCGAACTTTCCTTCAGAACCGCCCCCCCGGAGTCCCCAACATGGCTTCTGCATCTCCCAAATACCTCCGCGCTTTGCTGCTTGTCTCCGTAGCAGCGCTCGCTGCGGCCTGCGCCAGCGGCGAGATCAAGACCGAAACGGATGACGGTGGAGGTGAAGACGGCTTGGTCATCGGTGGAGACGACGGTGGCGGAACGGACGATGGCTCCGGCGATGACGGCTCCGGCGATGACGGCTCCGGCGATGACGGCTCCGGCTCCGGCTCCGGCTCCGGCTCCGGCTCCGGCTCCGGCGATGATGGTGGCGACGGCGGAGGCGACGACGGCGGTGGCGACGGCGGTGGCGACGGCGGTGGCGACGGCGGTGGCGACGGCGGAGGCGACGGTGGCGGGGGCGGCGGCCTCACGCTGAGCGGCGACTTCTACCAGGGCGTCATCGTCGAAGGCAGCGAATACTGCACCAACTCCTGGTCCGTAAGCGGCACCGAGACCACGCCCTGCCCCGGTTGTGACTACGGCTTTGATGTCGACCACCGCGTGACTTCCGAAGACTGCGGTGGCAGCAGCGACTTCAGCTGGGGCGTTGGCTGGCCGTACTCCTACTCGGGCTACGAGCTCATCGCTATTGAGTACCGCGGCACCTGGTATCCCTACGCCTTCATTGCCAACGAGACGTCGAGCGAGGTGTACTGGTATCGAGTCACCGACACCTACACCTACTACGAGTATGAGTTCTACTACTTCACTATCGGCGACTACTCGTTCCGATAGAGACCGCCGGGAAGGTGGCGTCCCACACTCCCGCGGTGGAGGGGCCCTGCATCGCTTACGGGGACGGCCCAGCAAAGGGTAGTTCCCATGCAGCCCACATCTCCCCGGTCCCCCGGACCGCCACTCCCCATCGCCGTGCGTTCCCACGGCGACCCCGTCCTTGCCGATGTTCTGGGCGAGGCGCTGTCGCTGTCTGGGCGAGTCGAGCGCGCCACACACCACTTCCATACCTACCCCGCCGGGATGCATCCCGACTGCGCGGCACGGATCATCGAAGCGGTCCCCTTCCCCGATGACGCCCCTGGGATCCACGACCCCTTCTGTGGCGGCGGCACCGTTCTTGTAGAGGCATTGCTGGCTGGCCGTCCCACCTCGGGCTGCGACCTGAGCCCGGTGGCCTTGCTGGTGAGCCGGGCGCGCACAGCCAGTCCGGGGCGTGCGTCCACCCTGCGCAGCCACGCCCGAAAGCTCGCCGCCGCCGCCCAGAAAGCCGGTCCGGTGTGGATTCCCGAGCTCGCACCTGAGTGGTATGAGCGCCATGTCGCAGAAGAGCTGGGCCGCCTGCGCGCCGACATCGAAGACATCGAAGATAGCGCGCTACAGGGCCTCTTGATGGTGGTGCTGTCGAGCATTCTCGTGAAAGCGAGCTTCCGGGAGAGCGACACCTCGAACCGCCGGCGCACCTACCACCGACCGCCCGGCACCACCGCGGTGCTCTTCCACAAGAAGGCCCGTGAGCTGGGACGGATGCTCGAACAGATGCCCGAAGCAGGACAGGTGCGAGTGCGCCACCGAGACGCCCGACGAGCGGCTCCCCCGCCCGGTACTGGCCTCGTGCTCACCTCGCCGCCCTACCCCGGCGTCTACGACTACCTGCCCATGCAGCAGCTCCGATACGCTTGGCTGGACCTCGATCCCGGCATCGGACTGGCGTCGGAGATGGGCAGCCGGCGGGACTTCCGGGCGCGGGGTCGGCGAGATGCTCTGGCGACCTGGCGCAAGGACACCGCAGCGTGGGTGCACAAGCAGGCGGACGGTCTCGCAAGTGGCGGTCATCTGTGCATCGTGGTGGGCGACGGGCTGGTCGGCGGACGCACCATCGACACGCTCGCCCCGACTCTCGAAGCCGTCGAAGAAGCCAGCCTCACGGTGGTCGCCCGCGCGAGTGCAGACCGCCCGGACCACGCCCGACAGCGCGTCCGCACCGAGCACTTGGTGCTTGCCCAGAAGGGCTGAGCCCGGTCTCCTCAAGGCCGGATGCAAACGCGATAGGACCCTCCACGGTCTTGCCCGAGTGCGTGAATGTTTGTGCTCATCGCCGGCGACAACGAGGTCGCCTTCAACATCGCCGAACTGCTGATGGACCGCCATCCCGTCGTTCTTATCGGCGCCGAGGCGCACAATCTGCCGCGGTTGGAGCGGCTCGATGTGGAGCTGGTCGATGGCGAGCCCACCTCGGCTACCACGCTTCGGGCCGCCCATGTCGATGGATGTGGGGTGTTCGTCGCCGCCACCGACAACGACGAGCAAAACCTCGTGGCCTGCATCGCCGCGCAGCGACTTGGCGCTCGGCGCACCATCTGCCTGCTCACCCGACCGGGCTTCGTCAGCGTGGCCGACCACGACGACGAGCTGGCCCAGTCCCTCGGCATAGACGCAGTGGTGCGCCCCAGCGACCAGCTCACCCAAGAGATTCTGCGCATCGTCACCGTGCCCGGGGCCCTCGACCTCGAGAGCTTGGTCCACGGAAGGGTGCGGCTTCTGCGCCATGTGGTCGAGCACGGTGCGCCACTCTCACGCAATCGCTTGGCCGATACGCACCTGCCTCGCGACGTGGTGCTGGTGATGAAGCGCAGCGGCGACGAGACCACCATTCCAGGTGCTGACACCACCTTTTCGCCAGGCGACAAGGTCACGGCGGTGGGCACGCCCCGCAGCATCCACGAATTCCGCTACCGCTTCTTGAAGGGAAGCGGTCCAGGGCGGTCCCGCATGCCCAAGGCTGCCACCATCGTCGGAGGTGGCGAGGTCGGTCTCTCGGTGGCCAAGGGCCTTGAAAAGGCTGGCTGGCAGGTCAAAGTCATCGAGATCGACGCCGCTCGCTGCGCCAAGATCGCGCCCGAGCTCACTGGAGTAGTGCTTCACGGCGACGGCTCCGACATGGACCTGCTGGAGGAGGAGCAGGTGGCTGCCGCGCCAGTGTTCATCGCGGTCACCACCAACGACGAGAAAAACCTGCTGGTAAGCCTCATCGCGCGACGGCTCGGAGTAGCGCGCATCATCACGCGGGCGGAGCGTCTGTCCAATGAGCGCTTGTTCGAGCAGGTGGGCATCGACGTAGTGCGGTCGGCGCGCGGGGCCGCAATTCGCAAGGTCGTGCGCGACATCGTCGACGCCCGCTCGGCTGTGCGCCTGGAGCTCGAACACGGCGATGTCCACGTGGTCGAGCTGGAGCTGCCCCCCGCCTGGAAGCGCACCCACCTCCGCGACCTCCGCATGGACCTCTTTGCCATCATCGCCACCGTCGTGCGCGGCACCGAGGTCATCATCCCCGACGGCAACACAGTCATCCAGGCGGGCGACCACCTGATGGTCTTCACCGCTCAGGCCGACGTCGAGGGCGTGCGCCACGCCTTTGAGCGCCTGCCCGAAGCGCCCTTCCTCACCGAGGACTTCGGCCTCGACGCTCCGGCCCGTCCCATCGACGGCCGGCGCAGCTGAGGCCGCCATGCGCCTGCGCCTGGTGCTGACCATCATCGGCCGTCTCACCGGCTTGTTCTCGGCCGCGTTCCTACTGCCCGCGCTCCTGGCGCTGTACGACCGCGAGCCCGAGGTCGCCGGTCACTTTGTCGTATCGGCCGTGCTGGGAGCCATCTTCGGGGCAGTGTCGTCACTCGGCTACCGTCCGCCCCGGCTGCTGCATCGAGCCGAAGCCATGGGCATCGTGTCGGGCACCTGGCTGGTCGTCGCCTGTCTCGCGGCGGTCCCCTACCTGTTCGCGGGCCTCAGCCTGCCCGATGCCCTGTTCGAGTCGATGTCGGGCCTCACCACCACCGGGGCCACCATCCTCACAGACTTCTCGGCCTATGGGCGGGCGTTCTTCCTGTGGCGAGCGATGACCCAGTGGTTCGGGGGGCTGGGGGTCATCGCACTGTTCGTGGTGGTGCTTCCGCGGCTCGGAATAGCCGGCCGGCAGCTGTTCTTCGCGGAGTCGTCCTCGGCGCCGGGCGAGGGCGTGAGCCCGCAGATTCGAGACTCGGCCAGCCGGCTGTGGATTCTCTACGTGGCGCTCACCTTGCTGTGCGCGGTCCTGCTGTGGTTTGCGGGCATGGACGCCTACGAGAGCATCGTCCACTCATTCACTACGCTGGCAGCAGGGGGCTTCAGTCCCAACGGCTCCTCGATCGCCGGATACGAAAATGCCTCAGTAGAGTGGATTCTGGTGCCATTCATGTTTCTGGCGGGGGCCAGCTTTCCCCTTCAGTACCGGGTGTTCACAGCCAAGGAGCCGCTCGGCTTCTTCCGCGATGAAGAGTTCCTGTTCTACTCGGCGGTCACGGTCGGCGGGGGACTGCTGGTCGCGGCCATCCTCGCAGGGGGACTGCCGGGCGAAGAGCAGCTCCGCCTCGGCTTGTTCCAGTCCGCAAGCCTCATCTCCAGCACTGGCTTCGCGTCGGACGACTACAACCTGTGGAGCGACGCAGCCAAGCAGGTTCTCCTGCTGGTGATGATTATCGGAGGATGTGCGGGCTCAGCGGCCGGCGGTCCCAAGGCCATTCGTCACCTGTTGGTGGGCCGGCACATCGCGCGCGAGATCAAGCAGGTCATTCACCCCCGCGCGGTGCTCCCGCTCAAGTACAAGAAGCACGGCGTGCCCGACCATGTCATGCGGGCGGTGTTCACGCTCGCGGTCATGTACGTCGGCGGGTACTTCGTGGTGGGGGTGCTGTTGGTGTGGCTCGGCTCCGAGCCGGTCACCGCATTCACCGCGTCGTTGGCGTGCCTCGGCAACGTAGGTCCCGGCTTCAACGAGGTCGGACCGATGGGCAACTTTGCCGGGCTCACCGCCACCGCCAAGATGCTGCTGTTCGTCGCCATGTGGGTCGGCCGGCTCGAGATTCTCAGCGTCGTCGCCCTGCTCCACCCCCACGTGTGGCGGGCCCTGCGCTGGCAAGACCCTCCCCGCCGAACCGACGCCCACTGAGCCCACTGAGCCCACTGAGCCCACTGAGCCCACTGAGCCCACTGAGCCCAGGGTCGCCAGAAAACCACCCTGCCCACTTCTGCCGAGCGGGCGCCAAGCGTGCTCCTCGGGGCAGGAGTCCCCACATGACCATGGCCGCACACACGGCACACCGACCGGCCTGCAAAGAGTCGAGAGATGGTCCACGACGGTGCTCATCTCGGGTGAGCGTCCCATCCTCGCGAACACGCCAGGCGTGGGGATGCGCGATGGAGGTCGGGCAACCGAACCTGCGGTCGCCCTACGCCTGCTGACCCCTCCGACACCTGCGCTACACTCTCGGCCGCTCCCCGCCCGTCCAAGTAGGAGACCTCCACTGGACGGACGCGCACGAGGCCCCGCAGGAGTCCCGATGTCGCTCGCTCCCCCCCGCGCCTCGACCGCCGAGGTCACCGACTCCATGCTGCGTCGCACCGCCGACCGGGTGGCGCCGCTGTCCGATGCTCGGCTCCGCCACCTTCTCGCCGATTGCGTGTACCAGGAGCGCAAGCGCTTCGCGGCGATGAAGCGGCCGTTTGCGGAGCCCGACCTGGCCGAGAGAGGCGCGGTCGAAGCGGCAGCACGCGCCCTACGAGGCAACCGAAACGACGTAGAGGATGCCCTCTTTGGACTGGTGCGCCGCTACACCCACGAGGTCCACAACGAGTTCTCGGACCGCACCTACGGCTTCGCTACCAAGCTGCTCCCCGGCATGCTCACCCGGCTGCTCACGTCTGCGGGTCCGATGGAGCTGCTCGCCGGAGAGTTCGACCCCACCGCGCGTCTGCGCATCGAAGGTCCCACCGAGCGCATTCTCAAGCTCGCCCAGAACCACACGCTGGTGCTTGCGCCCACCCACCTGTCCAACCTCGACAGTCCCCTGCTGGGCTTCGGCATCTACAAGGCCGGCCTGCCGCCATTCATCTACGGGGCAGGCCTCAACCTGTTCACCAACCCCGCCATGTCGTTCTTCATGTCGCGGCTGGGCGCCTACACGGTCGACCGCAGAAAGAAGCACAAGCTCTACAAGACCGTGCTCAAGGACTACTCCGTCGACTCCATCGGGCGCGGACGCCACTCGCTGTTCTTCCCGGGCGGCACTCGCTCACGATCTGGCGAGGTGGAACCCAGCGTGAAAAAAGGCCTGCTGGGCACCGCCATCGCCGCCTGGCAGGAGGGCCTGCGCCACGAGCGTCCGCGGCCCGAGGTGTTGGTGGTCCCGTGCACCCTGTCGTATGCGCTGGTGCTCGAAGCCGACACGCTCATCGAAGACGCTCTCAAAGACTCCGGAAAGAGCCGCTTCATCATCACCGACGACGAGTTCTCCGAGCCGCGCACCATCGCCCGCTTTGCCCGCAAGGTGCTCGATCTCGACGCCAGTGTGTTGGTACGCTTTGGACAGCCACTCGACCTGCTGGGCAATCCCGTCGACGATGAGGGCCGCTCGCTCGATGTCGACGGCACCACCTTCGACCGCCGCGACTACGTGTGCGACCGCGCCGGCAAGGTAGTGGCCGACCCCCAGCGCGACCGCGTCTATACCCAGCGCTTGGCCGACCAGATCGTCGGAGCATGGCACAGCGACAACGTGCCGCTGTCCACCCACATCGCCGCCTACGCCGCCTGGCACCAGCTCCGCCAGGCCCGCCCCGAGCTCGACACCTGGCAGGTGGTCTTCTTGGAAGGCAAAGAGCGCTTAGTACCTCGAAAGAAGGTGTTGGAGGCCATTGACCGCCTGCTCGCCGCCATCCACGACGCTGCGCAAGGCGGTCGCATCAGCCCCGCCCTGCTGCCCGACGGCCCCTCTCGCTCAGAAGCCGTGCTGGACCACGCCATCGACCGCTTCTCCCGCTTCCACCGGGAGCCCGCCATCGCCAACGCCCGAGACAAGGGCGCCCGAGCGGTGTCCATCTCGCCCCGCGTGTGCCTCTACTACTCCAACCGGCTGGAGCACTACGGCTTCGAGCAAGCCGCCCGAGGCACCCGCCCCCTCCCCACCGCGAGCGCATCATGATCATTGGCGTCATTGGAAGTGGCCCTTGGGGCCGTGCCCTGGCCACTCTTGCTGCAGAAGCCGGCAACCAGCCCCGCATCGGCTACCGCGGCAAGCCCCCGCGCGGATTCCGGGGCACCCCCAACCTCAGTGCACTGTCCCGCGAGGTGGAGCTCATGCTCGTCGCCGTGCCGCCTGGCGAAGTGCGTGAGGCCATCCGGGCGGCGCGTCCTGGGCCCGCCAACCGGGTGGTCATCGCGTGTCGTGGACTGGAGCCGCGCACCGGAAGCTGGCTCAGCTCCGTCATCACCGAGGAAAGCCGATGTGTGCGGGTGGGTGCGCTCACGGGCCCAGCCCTCGCTTCAGAGGTCATTGCCCGTCGGCCGTCCGCGATGGTGGCCGCCAGTGCCTTCGACGAAGTGGCCACGATGACCCAGACGGCGCTCCACAGTCCCATCTGCCGTGTGTACACCACATCCGACCTCCGCGGAGTCGAGCTGGCGGCGGCGATGGTGCGGGTGCTCGCGGTCGCGGTCGGCATTGCAGACGGACTGCAGCTCGGCGTAGGCGTGCACGGTGTAGTGGTCACCCGTGGACTCGCCGAAGCGCGTCGGCTCGGACAATCGCTCGGGGCCCAGGATGCCACCTTTGCCGGACTGGCGGGTGTGGGCGACCTTGTGGCCTGCGGAAACCACCCCGAGCATCCCGGCTACAGCGTCGGACAGCGCCTCGCTCGCACCCAGGGCGCAGACCCCGCCATGGCCGCAGAGGCCTCCGCACTGGTGGGTCTCGCCAAGCGCCATACGGTCGACCTGCCTCTCACCCGCGCCATCGCCGCAATCGCTGCCGGCAAGCTTGAGCCCCGCTTGGCCATCGACATGCTGATGCGGCGGGAGGCCACCGCGGAGTAGCACGTGCTTGGTATCGCCGGCCCGGACCACCTTCCCATGCTGCTGGCGGCCTGGGAGCGCCTCCATGCCGACGATCCCCTGTGGGTACCGCCACTGTGGGTCTGGGCGGCGCCTGCCTTGAAGGCCAGACTGTCGGACCATGACACGTTCGTACTGCACTACTTGGAAAGCGGCGGACAAGTCGTGGCCACTGCATCGGCGCAGCGCGGCAGTCCTCAGGAGCCCGGCCTCGCCTGGATGGGGCACTTCGAGGCGCGCGACGCTGCGAGTGCGGCCAAGGTGCTAGAGGCGGTGCGGGGCACGGCAGAAGGGTGGGGGTCGACCACCCTGCGCGGACCCCGCAACCTGTCCCGACTCGAATTTGTGGGACTCACCGTCGACGGCTTCGACCACCTGCCCCCCATGCTCCAGGGACACCACAGCCCCGCGGCTGCCCAGTGGCTTGCAGACGCTGGCTACAGCGCACACCACGATCATCTCGCGTACCACACCCCCCTGGTGCTCCCAGATGGCTCCCCCCGCCCACTCCCCGCTCAGCTGGCGGAACGGGCCGCCAGCTGCACGGTCCACGATCTCCGCTTCCGCCGGGCCCGCCGACGCAATCGCGATCAGGACCTCATCGCCGCCCACGAAGTTTTCAACGCCGCCTACGCCACCGTGCCCGACATCCACCCGATGCCGCTGGAGCAGTTTCTCGGCATGTGCCGCGCGGTCATGCTCCTGGGGCACCCCGACCTCATCCAGCTGGGCTTTGTGGGAGATCGCCCGGTCGCTTTCGCCGTGTGTGTCCCCGAAGTCAACGAGGTGCTGCGCCATGTGAGGGGACGCCTCTGGCCCCTGGGTTGGTTGCGGCTGTTGCGGCACTGGTCGGGCATCCGCACCGCCGCCTTCAAGCTCATCGGAGTGCGGCCCGAGCTGCGCGGAACCGGCACCCATGCCGTCCTCATCGCCGAGGTGGTGAAGGGCGCCCAGCGAGCAGGCTTTCAGCGGATGGACGGCTCCATCATCGATGCCCGCAACATGCCGATGCGACACGTGGTCGAAGGCGCAGGAATGACGGTCTACCGCCGCTACAGGGTCTACGAAGCGGCGGTGTAGACCGGGGCCGTCCCCCACATCCCTACGGCCGCAGTCGCCGCACCCGCAGTGTCGCCAGACCTCCATCCTCGGCCAGATCAGCATCCAGCTCCAGGAAGGGTTCGCTCGACTCCGCATCCAGCCAGGCGGTCTGCGGAGACGAACGGCCGGCCAGTCTATCGAGGGGCAGCTCTATGGTGTAGACCGCATAGCCCCGGCGAAGCGTCTGGTGAAGACCTCCGCGACCGGCCGGCTCCACCACAAACAGTCCTGGCGCCCCCACCTCATCGCGGGCCAAGACCAACCCCGTGACCTCGACACGCTGCGTAACGAGCAGCAAGCCAGCCCACTCCGCACCGGACTTCCGGCGATCCGCGTCGATGGCCCGCAAGGCGTCGTGAAGCGGCAGCACCTGGGTGTCCGGAAGTGGCACCGCCCCCCGCACCAGCTTCGGCGGCGACAGCAGGATGTCCATCAGCGCCCTGCCATCCACAGGCGGAAACACCCCGGGAATGCGCAGGTCCGCAGCCTTCATCGGGGACAGCCGCGGTCCCCCCCACCCAGACGCCACCATCAAGCCCGCGTGTGCCGCCACACACATCACCACCCCAGTGCGCAGCGCTCCACCCAGCTGCACCTTCTTCAAGACCGCAGCAGCACCATCGAGCGTGCCCACCGCCAGCAAGAGCAGAGGTCCCACAAGAGGGGCGTAGTGACGGGCATGGAGGTCGGGGAAGCTGGAGATGAAGAGCTGTCCCCCCACAAAGGCGGCAAGAGCCGGCCCAAGGAGCGGCCGGCGACGCACCAGCCATGGCAGTACTGGAAGACCCACCAACAGGGCGATGGCCCACGGTGCGGGCAGCAAGTGATGGGTTGAAAATGGTGTCATGCCCAGCATTCTGAACACTCCCGCCAGTCCTTCCGGCACATCGGAGTGAGCCGCTCGAGTGAGCTGGAGACCTTCGAGCAGAGGTCCCACGCTGCGGGCATACCAGGGTCCTGCCAGAAGCAGAGCGGTCCCTCCGACCACGGTGAGCTCTCCCAGGTGCGCCGCGCGCTGACTGCGGGCGAGCCAACCACTGGCCACGACTCCGACCGCCACCACGCCGAGCGCGATCCACGAATGCCCCTTCACAAAGAACGCGCCCGCAACGCCGAGCCCCCCCACTGCCAGAGCGCCCACCGCCAAGCCAGCGGTCCACCCTCGTCGCTGCTGCGCCGCCCGAAACAACGCCGGGAGCCCCACCCAAGCGAGCGCTGGGGCAGCCATGTAGGGCATCGCCTGCTTGGTGAGCATCCCAATGGACAGCAGCACCCCACATGCCACGGCGCGGTGCCACCGAAACCGAGCCTTCCCCACCAACGGCAGGCTGGCCAAGAACGCCGCCACCATCGCGGCGAGGGGGACATCCAACATCACATCGACCCGAAGCGCCCACAGCAGCGGCACGGTGAGCACCGCCAGCCCGCCCGCCAGCCCCAGGCGCCGACCGCCCACCCGCCAGCCCATCACCGCCAGCCCCGCCACCAGAACACCGGTGTAGAGCGCGTAGGAAAGACGCACATCGCCCGCTGCCATGCTGCCGGCCCACAACACAGGCCACGCCGTGACAGTGGTAAAGGCTGGGTAGTACATCGGCTCCAGCAACCAGCCCAGCGGACCGGCCCCGCCGTCGGCCCAGCCGGCCACCCTCGAGATCGCGAAGATGGCGTGCCTGGGACCATCGCCGCGCACAATAGGCCAGGTGCAAGCCGCCGCCCACAAGCCGTGCTCCAGCAAGGCCGCTCCGCCCAGCGCAGCCACGAGTAATCCGAAGCCCCAGCCCCCCGCCCGAGTGGACATCGGGACCGCCCGCTTCGACATCAGGACCCGGTCGCCATCAGAAGGTCACCACAGTGCCGGGCACCATGAGGTCGAGAGACAAGATGTACTCAAGCGCACTCAGTGGGTCAGCCAGATCGGTGGGAACGACGCCCCAACGGATCCCCAGACCGGCCACAGACAAGCGCACCACCGCACCCGGCACCACCCTCGGGTAGGTCGGCAGCACCTCCCAGGTGCCCAGCTCCGGCAGGAATTCGGCCTCGAAGCCTGCCACCCCAAAGGCTCCAGCGCCGAGGTCCACGGCTGTGCTCCAGCCACCACGCCCAAAGCGCATCCGTCCCGCGAGCGTGCCTTCGAGGATGACCGCCTCGCCGACCCCGCGCTCAATGGCCAGTCCGCGCGCACCGTCCCCGAGCGACACCCCGAGGCCGAGCACCACCCGGTCTCGAATCACCCCTTGGGCCACCACCAGCGACGATGCAGCCATCTCCGCATGGGTGCTCTGAACGAGCGCGAGGCCGAGGTCAAGCTGCCCGCCGAGCAACATCGGCTTCTTCTTCTCGTCGACCAGCGCCCGAAGCCGCTCCGCACTCGCCAGAAAGGCCACATTGTCACCGCCCAGCTTGCGCGAGGCGATTCCGACGATGCGACCTTGTGCATCCAGGATGGGACCGCCAGAGTTGCCGGGGTTGAGCGCGGCGTCGGTCTGCACCAGCTGGGGGCCCACCGCGCTGACAATGCCCTCTGTCACGCTCCAGAGCAGCATGCCCGACATGGCGGGGGTGCGCTCGGCGGCGGGGGCGAAGGGGTGGCCGAGTCCCCACACCGACTCGCCCTGTCGCGGGCTGCTGGGGTGAATCGACAGCGCGGGCACCTTTCCTGCCAGCTCGGGCACAGACACCAAAGCGAGGTCATCGCGAGGCTTCGCAGCGATGGTGCGGCCCAGAGCCACCTCGCCATCCCGGGTGTGGATCTCGGGCCGCAGACCGTTGGCGACGCAGTGGTAGGCGGTCGCGACCGTGCCCTCATCGTCAATGACAACGCCCGAGCAGAAGGCCGGACCGGTCACGATGAGCACCACACTGTCGAGCCAGAGCTGGATGGAGTCGGGACCCGGTCGCACCGGCGATGCCTCAGTGGGGACCGGAGCTGAGGCCGCAGTCGGCTCCGGCTCAGAGGGCTCAACGTCTGGATCTGGTGCTGGATCTGGCGCCACCACAGCGCCCGACCGATCGTCGTCCGCAGAGGCCGCGGACGGGTCGGGTTCGGCAGCGAAGACCGCAGCAAGTGAGAGCAAGATAAACATCATTGGGTCTGGCTAACCTCAATCCACGGAGGAGACGTCGTATCGGTCGGGTCCCCTACTTCACCGTCACGGGTTAGAAGCCGGGGTCGCACGAACCGCTCGCCCGGTCCGGCGGCCTGACCTGTTGCGGAGTGGTCGTGGTCCCCTCAAGAGCAAGCCTTGTCCTGCTGCTGGCCGTGCTCGTCCTGAGCGCAGGATGCGGCGACGAAGATGTCTCTGCCGAGGCCCCTCCTCTCGCAGGCGATGCCGCTGACCCCGCCGACAAAGACGAATCCGAGCCGGCTCTTGATGCGCCCGTCGAACTTGCCAGTGGTCCCGTGCTCCAGCAGGCGGCCGACCCCGGGCCCGCCGTCCCAGAGCCCCCGGAGCTGTCCGGCAAGGCGCCCCGGCGGATCGCCGCCCGGCACATCCTCATCGCCTACGAAGGTGCTGTACAGGCCCCACCACAGCTGCGCCGAAGTCGCGGAGAAGCCGTGCGCATGTCCGAGCAGGTCCGGGCGGAGCTTCTCGCTGGCGCGGACTTCACCAAGATCGCCAAGGACCGCAGCGACGACGCCAGCGCCAACCGTGGCGGACAGCTCGGTGGCTTCGAGCAAGGGCGCATGGTGCCGGCCTTCGAGAGGGCGGCCTTTGCACTCAAGGTCGGCGAGCTCAGCGAGGTCGTAGAGACGGACTTCGGCCTTCACGTCATCGAGCGCATGCCACTGGTCGAGGTGCGACTGGGCCACGTGCTGGTGCAGTGGGACGGTGTGCGACGGTCCACGGTCACCCGTTCCCAACAAGACGCCCGCTTCATCGCCGAAGATGCCCGCGCTAGGCTCATTGCCGGCGAGCCCCTACCCGCCGTCGCGGCTGCGCTGTCCGACGGCGACTCCGGACCGCGTGGCGGCGACCTCGGGTGGTTCCAGAAGGAGCACACCCAAAAAGCCTTCCGCAGCGCGTTCGACATGAAGCGCGGCGAGGTAGGTCCCATCATCGAGACCTCCTACGGCTTCCACGTGCTGGTCCGCCTGCAGTAGCAAAGGCGGCGCGACACCCACCTCCGCGACGCTACAGCGCCGCCTCGATGGCCGAGCGGATGGCGGTGTCTTCGGGCGTGACTTGGCTGTTCTCGATGGTCATGTCTCGCCCGATGATGAGGATGCGCGGGTAGGCGCCATCGGGGGCCAGGTCGTAGGAGTAGCCCTCCTTGTCCTGGAGCACCGGCGCGGTGATGTTGCCGGCGTTGGCCCACGCGTTGAGGTCGGCCTTGTCGGGAATGCCACCAGTGCTGTCTTCGGGCAGCATGGTGATGTAGATGAAGCCCTGTTCCCGGTAGTCTTCCCAGGTGTGGTCGACTTCCTTGGCAATCTGTCGGCAGGGACCACACCACATCGTGGAGATGTCGAGGGCCACCACGCAGCCGTAGAACTGCCACATGCTGAGCTGGTCGCCGTGCTGGTCCATCATGCGGAGATCGGGAAAGACCTTTCCTTCGCCGAAGCTCGAGGACTCCAGCGAGGCCGGCGGCAGCTCACACTGGTCCCAAGAATTTTCCGGCGCGACATAGTCGCTGGCATCCTCTTCGAACACCGTGCCGTCATTGAGGCCTGGCGGGCTCTGGAGGTCGGGAATGCACCCTGCCAGGGCGACCATCGCTGCGATGCATGCGAGAGCGAAGCGGGACAAAGACACGGCGGACTCCACGGGCGGCGACCCACCCACACTACCCGCTGCATCGCGTCGTGGCACAGCCTCCCCGCAAGGACAATGTGACCTGTCCCGCCAGCAGTCTCGAAAACCACTTCCGGGAGGCGGATTTTTCGATTGGCGCACGACTCGGGGCCCCATCCAAGCTAGAACCGCCGCATGTCCAAGACCGAAGCCCAATCGCCGAAATCGGCTGAGTCCGCCGCAGAGAGACTCACCGCAGACGCCCTGCTCAGTGCCTTTCTCGACTACGGCCGTCCGCGCGAGGACTTCCTGGTGGGCGGCGAGTTCGAGCGTGCAGTGGTGCGTCCTGACGGCGCCCCGGTGTTCTACGACGACCCCGATGGAATCCGCTGGATCCTCAACCAGATCAAGGCGCGACAGCCCGGATGGAAGGGCATCTACGAAGGAGACCACCTCATTGCGCTCATGCGACCCAGCGGCGCGAATGTCACCTTGGAACCGGGTGGACAAGTGGAGCTGTCGGGCGCACCCCACCCCACCCTCCACGAAGTCGCCGCCGAGATGCGCGAAAACCGTGACCTGTTGCTACAGCTCGCCGCGGAGACCGAAGGAAGGCTCGTGTGGACCGCCGCCGGCCTCACCCCCATCGCCGCCATCTCCGACGTCGGCTGGATGCCCAAAGGCCGCTAT
>Ga0315321_10001582_pt1 | contig 17552 bp, 13 predicted proteins | sample M180m21515metaG_FD_203464 | JGI IMG/M metagenome (GOLD analysis project Ga0315321, IMG submission 203464) | Ammonia-oxidizing marine archaeal communities from Monterey Bay, California, United States - M1 80m 21515 | ecosystem: Environmental > Aquatic > Marine > Intertidal zone | place: USA... | reverse complement strand
GTTCTTCGTTGTTCAAAAGTTGTATCCTGGACCTTTCCGAGAAATGGGTCTGCCAATTGTGCCTGGCTTTGCCGCGACGATCGTAATCATTTTATTTTTAGGAGGAGTGCAGTTGCTTTTTTTGGGGGTGATTGGGGAATATCTCAATCGGATTTATACCGAGGTGAAGGGGCGGCCTGAGTTTTTGGTGGCTGAAAAAGTGGGGCTCGAGAAATCTTCGTAATGAATTTGATTTCTGAATCGGTTTCATTATCTCCCCGGAGAATCCGAGGACTTGCGATTGCATTGTTTACTGTGATTTCAGTAGCGCTTTGGACTAGTTTTTCCGCAGACACATACTTCGCAAGTGATGGCTCCTTTTACTTCGCGATCATCCTTGATAATGGGACTTTCACGAACGTTGCTCCTTCTCGTGCCCATGCTGAATATCTCACTCAATGGCCCCTCGTGCTTGCTGTTCATTCTGGAGTCACCGATTTAGAAGCTTTAGAGATATTTTTTGGTTTGGGAATTTGGTTTCCGTGGGTTCTTTCTTTTGCGATTTCACTATATGCCACTCGCGAGCGGCCGGCTCTTGTTTTCTTTCTTCTGATCTCCATGGTCAGCCTTAACCTTTCATCGTGGTGCCTCATTTATGGTGAGCATCTCACCCTTCTCGTGCTGGTTTGGCCTATCTTTTATTTTGGAATCCTGCGGCGCCGGCTCACGGTTTTGGAGCAGTTACTGACCGCTTTGCTTCTGGTGGCCCATCTAAAACTTTATGAAACGACTTTGGTTTCAGGCGTAATCTTCACTTTCATCTTTGCTTTTCGGTCTTGGGTTGAAAAAAATCCCCGTGAGCGATGGGGGAGTGGGGTGCTAGCGGGCTTAGCTTTGGCCTCAGTAATGATCGCAGTGATTTGGATTCTTTTTCCGCGCGATCTTGAGAACCGTGGGCATTTTCTTGGGGCGATTCTAGCCTCCCTAGCGCATCCCTATCCTTGGATCGGGATTTCTTACGTTATCTTGAATACGGTCGGCATTATTTTTTCATCATCTCGTCTAAGATTGGCGGCTTGGATTGTCCCACTAGTCATTGGAGGTATTTCCCTGCTTTCGCCCGGGATCATGGGTGGGATCTCCTTCTCGACAAGGACGCTCACTTTAACGGCTTTGCCTTTGTTAATGTTAATCACTTTTTTATTCAGCCTTTCCCGTCTGAAGTTGACTAAGGAATTGGCCGTTTCTGTTTCCTTGATTGTTGTTGGACTATCCTTGTTGTATGTCCGCCATCTCCAGAGCTGGGTGGCTTTTAAAAGTGAATTTCAGGGGATCCTAAAAGAGGAAAAGGGTTTTGTTGATCCTGCTGATCATGGAAACATCGACCATTGGGGGTGGACCAATCCGCTTCTCAGCTACGTCTGGGCTGAGGGTCAGGTCAAATCGGTGATCTTAAATCGAAATTTTGAGGACGGGTATGAACCGTTCGATCCCTTCACCGAAATGGTGATGGAAAAGTATCTCGATCAGAAACCAAGTTTTCTCCGCGAAAAGAAAGAAGAGTAGAAAAAGCTTCGAGAGCCTACTGGTGAGAGGAAAAGATGGATGCGAGACACCCGTGCTACTTTTCGAAGACAAGAAATTTACGGCAGATGAAGTTGACCATGGCCGAAGAGAGGATGAAGGAAAAGTGAACGACAGGACGCGGAAGGTCCAAGTTGTTGATTAACCAGAATGGGAGAATTTCTCCGATCGAAAAGCTTAGAAGCGAGATGATCGTGAATAGGGCCAGTTCCTTTTTTCTGGAGTGTCGTCCAGGAGTAAAGACGAGCCATCGATTGAGCCCATAAGCCACGAGGTTTGACGGAATAAACGCGATGAAATGTAAAATTGCGGTATTCCATGCGAGGGTTTTATTTGAAAGGTTGTTTGAAAAAGACTGCGGAACCAGAGTTTCACCGAGGTAGATGACGAGAGCGAGCACCCCTACCGAGATGACACCACAAACGCCATACTTCCCGAATTGAATCAGGAAGGGAGCTTCGCGTGTAAGAAGGGTTTTCTTGAACCCTTGCTCCCGAAAAAATTGCCAGGCTTTACCGACTTCCCGTGTCATCATTCGACGAGAGTTGCGAGGACCGCTTTCTGGACGTGGAGGCGGTTTTCTGCCTGTTGAAAAATGGTGTTAGCATGCGCTTCCAAAGTCTCTTCGCTGATTTCCTTGCCTCGGTAGGCCGGCAGGCAATGAAGCACGATGTGGTTAGGAGAACAGTGGGAAAGAAGATCGTCGTTAACTTGGTAGTCGCCAAAAAGTGCTTCTTTTTCATCTTGTCCCTCCTGCCCCATTGAGAGCCAGACGTCGGTGTTAATGACATCAGCATTTTTGGCCGCCGCCGCCGGAGAAGTGGTCAGAGCGACATTGGGAGCATCGAGATGGTCGATGAAATCCTGCGGAGGAAGGCAGGATTTTGGTGCCGCGACGACGAATTCGAAACCAAGATATTTGGCGGCCCACATCCAAGAACGCGACATATTATTATTACCATCTCCAATAAAGACCACTTTCTTGCCTTCCCAGGTGCCAAGTTTCTCCCGGATTGTTAGAAGGTCGGCGAGAATTTGGCAGGGATGCTCCTTATCTGTGAGGGCATTAATCGTGGGAATTCCTGAGTAGGAGGAGAAATCTTCGACGTCCTCTTGATCAAAGGTCCGGATCACAGCTCCGTGGACCATACAGCCAAGGACCCGGGCAGTGTCCTTGATGGGTTCGCCGCGTCCGAGCTGGATGTCGTTGCCGGAAAGGAACATGACATTGCCACCGAGTTCGCGAATTCCTACCTCGAAGGAGACGCGCGTTCGGGTAGAGGCCTTGGTGAAAATAATGGCCCATGTTTGTCCCGCAAGTGGTTGATTGGAAGTTATGCCACGAGTCGACTTCATTTCAGCAGCGAGACTGAGAAGAGACTCAAGTTCGTGGGAATTGGATTCTTCGATTGAGAGAAATTGCATCTTTGAAAAACGGGGAAGCGCTATATATGCGCTGGATTCGGAAGAAGTTCAAGTTTTGCCTGATGACTTTTTGAGATGATTAATTTGTAGACCATGTGGGGGCGGTGACTTAGATCGTCCGCCGTGCTATCTCAGTAGCTGTCTCAACGTTTGATGGTGTTCAGAAAGTGGTGGGCGTAGGCCACAATAACGCAGAGAACCAGGGGCTTGGGAATTGTGGTCCCTCGTTTTGCTAGGAGTGATCCTATTTCCTAGGAGAGAGGAGGAGGAGACTGATGAGGTTTGTTTTTTTTGGAATCGAGGAATTTGACTAGTCCGATGATACCAAAGATGAGGGTGAGGATAAAGGTGATTCCAGCAACTCCGAATGCTCCGAATACTTTGCCAAGAGTGGATAGGATTGCGTCAGACGAGACATGGGAGATCAAAATGGTGCTCCCATTGGCAGCACCCTTCGCAGTGACTTGATAGGTTCGGTCTTTTTCCACGCGAAAGTCGGCGAGATGATGTTGGTTGTTTACATGGTTTGTGCCGTTAGGCTTGGGAGCCTTTTTTGTGATACCCGTTGAAAGATCGGTGAATTCGATCTCGATTTCGTTGAGGTCGATATCTTCATCGCCCAGAATCCAGATTGTAACCTCCCTATTTTCCTTGGGAGTATAGCTGAATGTCTCTGGAGTGACGAAGGATTCACCCCTTTCGAGGTTTGCGGTGAACTCTTTTCCAGAGTTGAACGCGCTTATCCCAAGAAAGATCGTGATGCCCCCGCCCAGGAGCAGAATAACGAGGGCGGTGATGAGAAAGCCGTAGCCTTTTTTTTGTGCAGCCATATCTTTAGGATGTTGATTTTTAATTTGGAATCAATCTGGTATTTTAATGGGACTAAAATTGGCAATTGGGGCACCAAGCGGTGGTCCGGGATGCGATTGTATCGCGGGCAAGTGCAGCTTTGCACTTGGGACATGTGCCGCCCTTTTTCCAGCGATGCTGGAAAAGCCAGTTTGGGGGGGGCACGTTAGCAACGTAGCTGCCGGGGGCGAAACCATCGGATGAGGCGGTGGTGTTTTTATCGGCAACATGTTTGAGGGATCCCAAGGTTACGAAGCGGATTTCTTTGCGAAGCGCTGCGGCCTCGAGCCTGCCGGTTGCGATGCCCGGATGTATTCCTAATCGCCAACAGATTTCATCTGCCATCCAATTGCCGATCCCAGGGCAGGATTTTTGATCGAGGAGAAGTGCCTTTAGAGGTTTTTTGGGATGGTGTTTGATGAGTTTGCGAACATGGGCGAGGGAAAATTTTGAATCTTGTGGTTGGGGCGGTAAATCGGACCAAGGGTCTGCACAATCGTGGAGCATGACACGGCCGAACATGCGGTAGTCGTTAAAAATAAGAGCGGCGTTGGCGGTGCTGAGGATGAGGTGGTCGTGCTTTTGCTCTTGGTAGCCCGGCGGCGCGGTGGAGAGTTTTCCTGACATGCCGAGGTGGACTTCGAGATGAAGTTCGGGCGCGAAGGTGAAGAGCATGCGCTTACCGTGGGCGCGGGAGGAGAGGAGGGGTTTCTCTTTCAGGATGTGTAGGGCCGCAGCGGGACAGTCGCGGTAGATACGTGCCTTATGGTGAACGTCGATATCGATAATGGTATCTCCATGGAATACAGCCCATTGGCGGCGGGCAAGTTCGACTTCGGCGAGTTCGGGCATCTCAGGAGCGAGTCAGTTTTTTGACCGATCCGCCATCGAAAAATTCAGGGACTAGGAGTTTTATTTTTGCGCCGGAAGTTTCTCCTTCAGCCAGTTGAAGAACCTTGCGGGTTACCGATCGTGCCATCATGATTGGATCGGATCGGTAGTGGCTGAGGGATGGGACGAGATGGTCGAACCATGTTTCTGAGGAAAGAGTTATCAGAGAAAGGTCGTGGGGTATCGCGAGCCTGTGAGCAGCGAGCCAGGAAAACAGAGTGAGAACGTGGCGCGAGCGGGTGGCGACGAGGGCAGTTGGCGGTTGGTCGAGGCCGAAGGCGATTTCGAGGGCGCGGGTGACGCTTTTAAGGTCACCACTATCAGTCATTTTGTGGATGGAAAGCGACTCAGGATTTTCGGCGGCTGTTTCTTGAAGTCCGGCTTCGGTAGCGCGGAGCCCGGCAAGTTTGGTGTCGGGCATGAGAAGCCCGATTCGGCTGTGACCCATCCGCTTAAGGTGAAGCCCGGCATGGAAGGCGGCTGAGCGCCAGTCATCATCGATGCAGGGAAGATCGACAGCATCGTGGCTGAACCCTCTGACAAGGGTGGGGATTTGATTATCGCAAAACCATTCCTGAATTTTACGATCGCATTGGTAGAGAATCCAGAGATCAGCCTCGTGATCTTTCACGAGTGTTTTTAATTTTTCGGAGGGATTTTGGAGGTGGAAGACTCCAGGCGAGACGAGTTCAAGTTCGTAAGATTGTTTTTGAAGAAGCTCGCGGAGGGTATCGAATTCGGCTAGAAGTTTGGGAGGAAGTTGGAGCAGGTTTTTGGGAGAAAGGAACGCGACCCTCCTGGTGGAAGCCCGTGTGGGGGTGGAAGACTGTTTGAGGATAGAGCGTCGTTTTCCGTGTTGGCGCTTTGAGATGACTTTTTTCTGTTCTAGAATCTCGAGGGAAGCTCGAAGGGTGTCGCGCCCGATTTGGAGTTTTTCTGCAAGAGTGCGTTCACCTGGGATAAGATCCCGGAGTTCTCCGGTGGTAATCATTTCTTCGATGATTCCGGCGGCTTGTAAGGAGAGGTGTTGGCGCTTAGGAAGTCGAGGCATACTTATAAAAGGTAAGATGGTCTTTTTTGTATACCAGTTAATATTATAGATATTGATTGGAATGCTATGACATCATTACCCCATGAAAGCACTTGTGTGGATGGTTCTAGTGATGGCTTGCTTGAAGGCGGCTGGTGAGGGCTTTGAAAAATTACCTTTGGGTGAGTTTCAAAAGGTCGAAATTGAGTTTGGGGCCTTGCTGACTAAAAAAGGGAATGCAGTTATCCATGGGCGCCATGCCAAAGACGGCAAGCAATCCCTGCGCTTGCTTGGCGGGAAAGAACGTGAGGTTAAATTGGTTTTTAAAAAGCCGCTTGGGGAAAAGAGGATTTTGTCGTTTTGGTCGGAGCGCTGGACTTTGAGAAAGCCATTTTCGTTTGGGATTGAAGCTTTGGAGAAAGATCGCTGGAGCGAGATTTACCGAGGGGATAAGGCGATTCGGGTGGGAGGTTTTTTAACTTTGGTGGAGGTGCAGTTAGGGGCGGAGGTAAAGGCTCTACGATTTCGGAGCACGACTCCGGAAGCGAGTGGGATTATGATTGATGAGCTCAGGATTGAACCGGTGAAGCCAATGGTGGTGACGAAGGTGACCGCAATCCAACCGGTGGTGCCTGTGTTGATTCGCAAGGAAGTGAACCCAGTGGTGGGATTACATTTGGTGGCGGAAGGTCGCACAGATGCAAAGGAGGTTGTGAAACTTCGGATTGGTTTGGAAGGGACGACGGAAATTGATGCGGTGAAGTCGGTGAAGATTCTTTTCTCAGGTAGTGAAGCGAAGGCGGGAGTTGGTGAGGTTTTTGGTATAGCGAAGAAGGATGGGAGAGATTTAATTTGTGAGGGGAGTGCGAAGCTGGTTACGGGTGATAATTATTTTTGGGTTTCGGTGGAACTGAACGAGAGCGCTGATTTGGATGGAAGAGTGGATGCACAGATCCTTTCGGTGGAGTGGAGTGACGGCGCGACTCAGAAGCCGGAGGTCACTTCGCCCAAAGGGAATCAGCGGATTGGTTATGCTCTGCGATTGCACGGGGACGATGACTCAAAGGCTTATCGAATTCCTGGAATGGTTCAGACGAATGAAGGGAGTTTGATTGCGGTGTATGATGTGCGATGGCGTGGAGGAGGTGATTTGCCGGGGGATATTGATGTGGGGATGAGCCGAAGTGTAAATGGAGGTCAGAGCTGGGAGAAGATGAAGGTGATCATGGACACGGGAGATGACCCTAAGTGGCGGCATGATGGAGTGGGTGATCCGGCAATTTTAGTAGATCGTATGACGGGGCGAATTTGGGTGATAGCAACATGGAGTCACGGAAACCGGTCATGGAATGGTTCGGGGCAGGGGATAATGCCGGAGGAAACAGGGCAAGTGATGATGTGTTATAGCGATGACGATGGGGTGAGTTGGTCGGAGCTGATTAATCTGACCAAGGAATTAAAAAAGCCAGAGTGGCATTTTCTTTTACAGGGGCCAGGTGCGGGAATCACGATGAAGGATGGGACCCTAGTGTTTGCTGCCCAGTTTCAGGCAGGCCCAAAAAGGACGCCGTATTCTTCGATTATGTTTAGTCAGGATCGGGGGAAGACTTGGCAAATGGGGACTGGAATTAAATCGAACACCACCGAGGCTCAAGTGGTGGAGCTCAAAGATGGATCTTTGATGCTTAATTGCCGTGACAATCGCGGAGGGGCTAGGACGGTGGGAGTGACGCGTAATTTGGGAAAGACCTGGGAGCTTCACCCGACTGATCGCACTGGGCTTCGTGAGCCGGTGTGCATGGCAAGTTTAATCCGAATTGAAGATCGGTTGTATTTTTCCAATCCGAACACAACGAGGGGACGATACAATACGACGATTAAGGTTTCGGAAGATGAGGGGATGACCTGGCCGGAGAAGTGGCACACGCTTTACGATGCTAGGCTTGGAAATGGTTATTCGAGCCTTGCTCCAGTGGGGGATGAGAAGATCGGAGTTCTTTATGAGGGGGTGACTGAGTTGTATTTCATCCGTTTCCCGCTAAATGAATTATCGAAGTGAGGCGGGTATCTGGCTGGTTTTTAGACCAGTCATCATTTTTTGTGATTCTTGAGAAGTCAGGCAGTTTCATTGTGATGATGAATCCAAGTCAACGTGGAGCATTTGCTCTCGCGTGCCTGTTTTTTGTTCATACTGTAAGTGGCGAGACTATTTTTGGCGGGCCGGCCACGTGGGATCTCTCAAATTAGAAGACGAGTTTAGTGGCGTTTGATGATGCAGTGCAGTCATGCCCCAATTTAGATTGGGAGGTGGATTCTATCCGCCTGAGCGACGCAGCAGTGGCTCCGTTAGGTGGAGAAGCCTTAAATGAGATTGCTGAATTAGTTTTGAGTGACTTGTAGTCTGAAAAACTGCGGAGAAACCTTTGTATTCGAGTTGGAGCGCCAGATCGAGGTGATGGTACCATCGCCGTTTGGGCGTTCACTAATTAAGATTCGGTCGTTTTTTGAATTAGACCAGTTTTCAAGATCGATTGACCAGAAGGCATCGGGGGCAATATCATCCGCTCCGATAGGGCGGATTATTTTGAAAGTTGGGTAGGTTGTTCCATTGGGAAGAGTGACGTAGCTGAGTTGGTAGTTGCCCTGCCCTTCGCTTGAGAGGGAGTCAGAGGTTCCGAGGAAATGCTCGAGAAGAGCGCTAAGTCCGTCGCCATCGTTATCGAGGTTAGCGATCCCAACAAACGCTGGGCGTCCGTCTTGAGTTCCAGGATTACCACCAGGTAGTGCGCTGCAGCGCCAATTACTAGCTTGGTCGTGATCCGGGCTGGTTCTCGGCTTTCTAAGGATAAGGCTATATCCCACGCCATCGGCACACACGGGCCATGGAAGGGAATCAAAGTATGAGAAATTTAGAAGTTCAAGATTGAGGAGGGTTTCTCGGATAATGATTTGATCACCAGAGTTTCCAAGTGAGCCCGAGAATTCTCCAGCAACCCGATGCCCTGTTCCGTAGCGAAAAGTGAAAGCATCAAGATTCGCGACCACAATGATGCGAGTGCCAGCCAGGAGAGAAATTCCAGGAAACTTGAAAGTGATTCCGCCATCAAGGGCGAGATTTGAAAGAGAGATTTCTGAACCTCCGGTATTCATGATCTCAAGGAATTCAAAATCTTTGGCTGCTTTAAATCCCAACGCAAGTTCGGCCGGGGAAGGGCCGAGGGGATGGTAGTGAATTTCACTGACTACGAGTTGGGGGAGATCGGCAGTGCGAAAGTAATTACGCTCGACTGGACCACTCCAGCGAGAACCATCTTTGGTGCGTGCAATAATGCGAGTACGAGAATTCAGAGTGATTGGCACTGAATAGGCCGAGGCAGTGGGCGAGATAGCTCCATTGTAGTCGCGTGGATCACTACCATCTGTGGTGAAATAAGTGGAACCGCCTTGAGTTGGCTCCATGTTGATTTGGATGGACTCAAGAAATTCTTCGCGACTGGGGGAGAGGTTGGGAAGTGGTTCGTAGCGGGCGTCTAAATAATTGGCTCGGGAGACGACCCAGTTACGGAGAGAGGAGATCCGGCTTTTCCAAGTGGAAAAGCCTAAGCCACTGGCCGAAACTTGTCTGGCGTTGGGGCCGGAGGCTGCATTATCGACGAGATTTTGCAGGGCGACATTGGTGATGGTTTTAAGCCGGGCCGTTTGCCAAAGGTCCTGATGGATTTGACGGAAGTCGGCATCGTCAAATAAGCCATCGTACCAGTCACGGTCAGCAGCCCAGAGCGGGGTGGACTGTGCAGATCCTTTCCAGGTGTAAGCCCGGTCGAAATCCCAGACTGGACCCATTTTGATAAGAGCTGTGGATTCTTCTTGATAGATGTATGTCGAAAGAACGTGGGCGTCTTGATTTTTGGCAAAATTATGAACGGTGAAAGTACGGGCCCAACTATCGGGGTCAAGATGAGCTCGGTATCCCACAACGGGATCTGAGAAATTTGGTGCCCAGACGGCCCTGTCCATAGCCCGGACCTTTGATTGGATGATACTCCGTTGATTTTGATCAATCGAGTAGCCGTCGGGACTGTGGAAGTTGAGATAGGAATGATAGTATTCCGAGATATCATCGACTGATTGTGAGCCCCTAGAGTTTTGTTCATCGTCGGGTATTTGGAGGATTCCGTTCGGTCCTGCAGCGTGGAAGTTCGGTTGGATGGTATTGGCTGACAGTCCTTCGGGAATAGCAGACATGCGGTCGATATTGAGCATCCACCCTCCATCGGTGGCAGAGTTATTTAGTTTTTTAAAGTCAGCTCCGGCACGGTTTCGTTCAATTTTCTCCGAAAAAATGTAAATCCCTTCAAGGTTAGATAGATTGACCTTACCCCCGTTGGTGTTTTGAAAAACCGCGATCACTTTGGATTCGGGGGCCAATGCTCCGATAAGTTTGGCGAAGCCAAAAGACACAGGGTTGTGAATGAGGGCTCGGTCGTAAGTTGGGTTGGGAGCATTCAGGATCCAGTCGGCTTCTTTCTCCATGCCAAATGGTGAAAGCTTGCGTTCCGAGTTATCGTGGTCCCAGAACTCGATCGACAGTGGTTTCCGTGGAAATTGACTAGAGCTTGAGCCTCGAACCCTACAGCCGCTGCGACTTTCTAAGGTAGCAGGTTGTGAAAAGGGTTGTCCGTTTGGAGCGGTTTCAAAGATGCTCATGACGTTCGCTTGTCGCGGGCGCTGTCGAATGTTCCGGCCATCGTTGGATCGTCCTTTGTTGGGGTAGGCTCCTGCTCCGAAATTATCCATGACAAGAACAGGGATATCGGAAAGATAGCTGCTAAGAGAGGAATCAAGAAAAGCATAATCTCCAGTAGCGATCGGGCCGGCGGAGCGATTAGCTTCGTAGGCTCGTGCTCGGAGAAGAGTTGGGTTAGAAAGTGTTAGTGGTGAAGAATAGAGCAGGCTGGAAGGGTTAGGTGTGCTACCGTCAAGCGTGTAGCGAATTTCGCTTGGATTTTTAGTGGAGAGAGTAACGGTCATCGCCGCTGTTTTTACTCCGGATGGTTCCGAGACGACCACTTCTCCCGATGGGGCTCCAATCGGCTCAGAGTCGTTACTCCCAGAATTGATGATTCCTGGAGAAGGTACGGAGAAGTAACCAATTGTTGATGTTATTGTATCGGTGACAGTGGCGGTTAATTGAGGTCGGATGAGCAGATCGTCACTATCGGAGAATTGATTTAGACCGTGAATGGCGAGGAGGTTATTATGGGGGGCGAGAAGGTCGAGGTGGGCGGTGAGATCGAAATCCTGAAATTGCAGTGCTTGGGAGTCTGGACGACTACTAGTGGAGTTAGAATTCCAATCGAGGATGTCTGGGGAATTGGCAGCGGCGACACGAGTTCCGTTGAGAAAGGCAACGAATCCGTCATCATATTTCACTCTGAGGGTGAGAGACTCGATGCCAGCGGTGTCAATTTCGCGAGCGAACGGAATGCGAAGGTAAAAGCTTGAGTTGATACCCCAAGCTTCTCCTTCGAGGTCGAGGTTGATTTCATCTTCGAATCCACTCCCTCTCTCAAAGCCCACACCAAGGTTGCCTTCGCGCCACGAGGAATCGTCGAAAGTTGGATTTCTCCAGACGGTCCCGTTATCTGAGGAATCGGGAACGAGAACGCGTGCTGGGGCAGAATCGGAGATCAGGGTGAGAGTGTTATTTGCGGGAGTGGCTCCGTAGGAAAAATCAGCGACTTGAGACGGGAATTCAAAAGAACTGGATGAAACTCCATCGGGAGAGACGAGTATTAACGATTCTCCCTCGGCTGAGAGTTTGAAATTGGTATGGAGCTCGGAGTCGGCGGCAGTTCGATTTTTTCCTGAGGCAAAGATTACGAGATAGGCGTCCGGCGGAACTGTGGTCGCTGGAAAAGTCCATTTAGAGAGTTCAGAACGATCGTCGGTTAGTTGCCATCCTTCGAGATTAAGCGTCGAAGAGGTTGGGTTGTGAAGCTCGATCCAGTCAGAGGTGTCTCCGTCTTCATCGGTGAGACCATTGATATTGCTGGCGAGAAATTCCGTGATTACCGGATTGGCAAGGACGGTAGGTAAGCCAAGAAGAGAAACGAGGATAAGTCGGGAGAGAAACACGCCGCAGATTAGGAGATTTCGCGGCAAGATCAAAAGGTGGAAGCTGGTTCGGTTAGGATACCAGTTTTCGGTTTGTTGATACTATTTCTTTGCTTGGTTAGCTAAGTCATCAAGGTCTTGAAGCTGAAATCGGCTTGAAAGAATGTAGGGAGACTGCCCTTTGATCCAGTGGCCATAGGTTGTGGTAATGAAGGTGCCATTTGGGAGAATTTCCACCCCGGGATATGAGGTGTCGTAGTTCTTGGTGTTATCTTTGAGTCGGAAAAAATATTGTCCGGAGTTTCCTTGAATCAGATCATCCCAAGTTCCGACCCAACCGACCCAGTCGCCTTCGAACGGGCGGTTTTGGGCTTTTGCTTTGGGGGAGATACAACGGTAGGACAGGAAGAGGCGACCATCTGGTCCATATTTTCCGGTGTGCCGGTCACCGGTGAGAGTGAGGGGGAGTTCGCGGGGAGTGCTCCAGGTTTTTCCTTCGTCTCTCGAAAAGATGATATGGGAGTTTTTGCGTCGCGCGTTCTCGCGAAGAAGAACAGCGAGAGTTTTCCCGTCGGGAGAGCGAATGCAACCGGGCTCGCAAAGATGGACGTCGGATGATTTGTAAACAGCTTTGGGCTGCGACCAAGTTAACCCGCCGTCGGTGGACTTTGTTTGATAAAGAGTGAAAGTTCGGAGTTTATTTTTGACCGGCTTCTTGTCGAAGAAGCGGCCGTCGTCGTGAAACATTGCGAGGTAGTGGCCGGCGCCTGTTTTAAGCGCTTCCACAAATCCCATAACCACGATCCCTCCCCACTCACCGGCGGGCTTAAGCTCACTCCAGCTGGCACCATCATCCTCGCTGACCGAGAGACGCGCGGGATAGAGACCAGACCAGACGATCAGGCGCTTTTTACCATTCGGACCAATCACTCGGTGGATGGTGGGAACTTCTCTAGAAGTGGACCAACTTTTCGGAGTTGGAAGGCGTTTGCTCCAGCTGAGGCCGCCGTCCGTGCTGCGTTTGTAAACGATTTGTCCTTTCCCGTGTCCCTTAGGGTAAACGCAAAGGATCGTTTTGCCGTCCTCAAGCAAGGTTGTAGTAGGGTGGCCCAAATATTGATTTTGTTCACGATCCACGATGACCTGGTGGGTCGTTCGGTCATTAAGATCGAGAGTCACGGGTTCGGTCGCGAGTATGAGTGAAGGGAAAAAGAGGGTTAGCCGAGTAAGGTTCATGAGCTAAGGAAACGAACGATCCTTTGGGAATGTTTCGCTTGTGGAAAAGTGAGAGACTGAATTAAGGGGCTACACTCACGACCTGAAGAGAAAGAAACCCTAACTGGTCTTGCAAAAAGACCTGTGCAAACCTCTTAATAATCGGTCAAGCGAGTGTAAAACGGGGAAGTTCAGATCGCATTATTATGAAATTACGAAATTTTCTTCCTGTTTTCTTTGCCGGCTCTCTTGTTCAGGGTGCCGTTATACTTGACGTTCCTTCAAGCGGTGGAGGGGCTCAAGCCAATCTTACCATGACCCAGACCTTCACGACGGGAACGATTGGTGCTGAAAATCAGCTCTCTGAAATTGGCATCTTTGCAGCAAATGTCGTTAATGGAAACGAATCGCTCGGGCCTTTTACTATCGAACTTTGGACCGACGCAGATGGTGATGCGGGAACTCAAGGTCTTGGAACTTTGGTAGCCGCTTCTTCGAATCAGATCACCTTATCCACCGCTGGAGCCCAAGAGATTGGAACCTTCTCGGGGGGGCTTTTAGCAGATGATACGGTTTATGCCTTAATTGTAACCGACGGCACATCTGGGACTCCAGCTCTCGGGCGGTTTGGTTTGAATGGTGCGACTGCGGGAGGGATTTTGGGAAGCGATGGCAGTCTGTTTGAAGGAGCGAATCAACCTTTTGGTAACAATTACGAGCTGGCATTCAATGTCACCACGGTTGCTCCTGTTCCAGAGCCAACATCAGCTCTCTTGCTCGGTTTAGGTGGCTTGATGATTGGTATGCGCCGTCGTCGGTAATCTAGACGAACGTTTTTAAGGTTTCGCGCTTTCGATAGAAGGTGCGGAATTTTTTTGTCCACCCATTATGTTGTCTAGTTTATTGCGGGAGAAATTTTTGCGTTCGGGATTTGGCACGGGATGCGCTACGACGGTGGGTGTGGGTGATGAAACGATGAAGTTAATGGTGGTAAGCGACCTAGATGGGACGTTGTTGGACCATGATGATTATTCGTTTGACCTTGCTCGGCCAGTTTTAGACCGAATGAACGAGGCGGGGATTCCTCTCGTGGTCAATACCAGTAAAACAAGAGCGGAGTGGTTGTCGATACGGGGAGAATTGGGGAATTTCGATCCTTACATCGTTGAAAATGGCTCGGCCATTTATGATGGCGAAAAAGTCGAGACTTTCGGGGTTCCTCGTGCCGAGATTCTGGAGCTTCTTAAGTCGCTGCGGGTAAAGTTCAAGTTTAAGGGATATTCGGATCTTGGGGTGTCTGAAATTATGCAGTGGACGGGTCTGGGGCGGCAGTCTGCAGAACGGTCTGCAGACCGACATTTTAGTGAACCGTTAGTCTGGCAAGATTCGCCGGAGAAGGAGGATGAATTTTGCGAGTTGGTTAAGGAACGTGGCCTCAGGACTTTGCGCGGAGGGCGTTTTCTTCATGTTCTTGGCCAGACTGATAAAGGTAAGCCACTGGAGTATTTTCGGAAAGAGAAGGTCGCGATTATCGCGCTGGGAGATCGACCTAATGACCTAGCGATGTTGGAGACTGCGGATATCGGGGTCATTATCAAGGCGCCTGGCAATTACATCTTAGAAGCAGAGGACATGCTCCGCAGTACAGAAACCGGACCGCGCGGTTGGGCTGAAATGATGACTCAAATTCTCGATCGACTTCAAATCCCACAATCAACGACAAACAATGGCTGATTTTCATCAAGGTGGCTCTGTCGCCACGCTTCACAACCTAACTAGGAGACCTCTTGAAGAACTGGAGGCCGAGCTTGTGGGATTTTCAAAAAAACGACCGATGGGGTTGTTGCTGCCCTCGCTCTTTTCCGAACTCGAAACCGAGGCGATGCCAAAGATTCTTGAGGAGGTGAAGAAGGTTCCATACTTAAGTCAAATCGTGATTGGTTTGGATCGGGCGAGTGAGACCCAGTATCGCGAGGCATTAGATTTCTTTGGAGAACTTCCGCAGCACCATCGCGTTCTTTGGAATGATGGACCTCGCCTGCGCGCCCTAGATGCTGAGCTCCAAGCACAAGGGCTTGCGCCGGAAGAAGAAGGAAAGGGAAGAAACGTCTGGTATTGCCTTGGGTATATGTTGGCGACCGATAAGGTGGAGGCGATCGCGCTGCATGATTGCGATATTGTGACGTATGATCGCTCGCTTCTGGCTCGTTTAATTTACCCGATGGCGAATCCACAATTCAGCTACCAATTCGCGAAGGGGTATTATCCGCGGATTGCCGAGGGGAGCCTCAATGGGCGCGTGACGAGGCTCTTAATCACACCGCTATTGCAGTCGCTCCAGCAGGTATGCGGGGACAGCGATTATTTAAATTATTTGGATGGTTTCCGTTATCCTCTGGCGGGGGAGTTTTCATTCCGCAAGGGCGTGATTCCGGATATCCGAATGCCGAGCGATTGGGGGCTTGAGATGGGGACACTTTCAGAAATGTTCAGGAATTATTCCAACAACAAACTTTGCCAAGTCGATATTGCCGAGGTCTATGATCACAAGCATCAGGATATTTCAGTTGATGATCGAGCAAAAGGATTATCAAAGATGTCGATTGATATTTGTAAATTGGTTTACCGTAAGATGGCGGTGATGGGCACGGTTTTTAGTAAGGAAGTCTTCCGTACGCTTAAGGCGGCCTACTTTCGAAATGCTCTTGATTTTGTGGAACGCTACAAGAATGACGCGATCATAAATGGGTTGGATTTGGACGTTCATAAAGAGGAAGAGGCGGTTGAACTTTTCGCTGAAAACATCATCGCGGCCGGTAAGAAGTTTTTAAGTTCTCCACATGAGAAACCGTTTATACCAAGTTGGTCGCGGGTAAGAAGTGCGCTGCCTGACATCTACGAGCGCTTGATCGAAGCGGTGGAAGCAGACCAGAAGGAATTTACTCGAAAATGAGCCCGCTGGACCACCTTAACCTTCGCATCGAGACTCATCTTGCCTCGATATACGGGGAGGGGGATCATTCGGCTCTGGTGGGGCGTTTGATTGATGCGATGCGCTTACATGAGCACTTTTTCGAGCCGGTTCCTTTTGCCAATCACTGGTCTGAGAAGGACGTCGCGCTGATCACTTACGGGGATTCGATTGTGCCAACCGAAGGTGCACCACTGAAGGAGTTGGCTTCGTTTGTAAGAGAGAGATTGGGCGATTCGATTTCAATCGTTCACGTCTTGCCCTACTTTCCTTGGACTTCAGATGATGGATTTTCGATTTCTAACTACAATCAGGTCAATTCTGATTTAGGTGATTGGTCAGATCTCGAAAATCTCTCGCAAGATTATCGGATCATGTCCGACCTTGTCGCGAACCATTGTTCGACTTCGCACGAATGGTTTCAGCAATTCGAGAGGGATGAGGAACCGGGACGCCGTTTTTTTTTGGAAGTATCACCACTTGAAGATCTCTGCGAGGTGGTGCGGCCGCGCACAAGCCCTCTTTTGCGTCCCACTCCAACGCCATCGGGAATAAAACACGTGTGGTGCACTTTTGGGCATGATCAAGTTGATCTCAATTTCCGTGATCACGATTTCCTTGTCGAGTTGGTGAAAATTATCCGGAGTCATCTCGATCACGGGATCAGTGTCTTCCGCCTTGATGCTGTGGCCTTTGTTTGGAAGGAGCTTGGAACCAAGTGCATCAATCTTGCGCAGACTCACGAGTTGGTTCGTCTGTTCCGGACTTTGATAGAGCACGTCAAGCCTGATGCGGTAATTATCACCGAGACCAATATTCCGAATCAGGAGAATCTTTCGTATTTTGGAAATGGAAACGAGGCACATGGAATTTATAATTTTTCGCTTCCTCCGCTTCTTTTGTATTCCCTGACTTACGGAGATTGTCGCTGTTTGATTCAGTGGTTAATGAGGATGCCTCCGGCTCAGCCTGGGACGATGTATTTTAATTTTATCGCATCGCACGATGGGATCGGGCTCAGGCCGGCAGAGGGCTTATTGTCGCATGACGAGATTCAATCTATGGTGGGCAAAATGGTTGAATATGGTGGGCTCGTCTCCGAGCGCGCTCTTTCCGATGGGAAAAAACGGCCATACGAGATTAACATCAGCCTCTTTGATGCGCTTCAAACCGAAGAGAAATTTCTATGCGCACACACCATCTTATTGGGCTTAGAAGGAGTGCCGGCTTTCTACATTCATAGCCTACTGGGAACTCGGAATGATCGAGATGGTGTGATCAATTCTGGGATGAATCGTCGGATTAATCGTCATCAATGGGATGCGGACGAGTTGAGGATCGAACTCGACAACGAAAAATCTCCTCATGCCAGTGTTTTGAAAAAGTTACTGAAACGAATTGATTTGCGAAGGGAGCAGGCTGCTTTTCATCCAAACGCAACTCAGTTTACTCTCCACATGGGAGATCAGGTCTTTTCTTTCTGGCGTCAAT
>Ga0315321_10001577_pt1 | contig 17577 bp, 14 predicted proteins | sample M180m21515metaG_FD_203464 | JGI IMG/M metagenome (GOLD analysis project Ga0315321, IMG submission 203464) | Ammonia-oxidizing marine archaeal communities from Monterey Bay, California, United States - M1 80m 21515 | ecosystem: Environmental > Aquatic > Marine > Intertidal zone | place: USA... | reverse complement strand
CCTCCAACGTGGCTTCCACAACCCGGTCGCCGTCCACTAAGACATTCTTCACTACGGTGTTCTCGCGAACTTCGGCCCCTTGGTTACGCGCCATATCGAGCAAGATCTGGTCGAAGCGCGCCCGGTCCACCTGCCAAGCATGCTCGTAGTCACCCGTGAGCAGCTCCGACTCGGTGATGTCGCCGATGTCTCGCTCTAGCTTGTCGTCGAACAGCACGGACCACGGCTCGCGCGATTCGCCCCACACGTAGACCGCGCCGTACTTTCGGGCGAAGCTAGCCTCCGCGAGCTGGGGTCCCACCCCGAAGTGTCGGTCGAGCAGCCGCAGTGAGGCCGGCTGCAGAGACTCCCCCACATGCGGCCTCGGAAAGCGCTCCCGCTCGGCCAGCAGCACACTTCGGCCCTGCTGCGCGAGCAATGCTGCTGCCGTCGCACCCGCAGGTCCGCCGCCGATGACCAGCACATCGAGGTCGCGAGTCGGAACAGACATGGCGGACAAAGGCACACTCCAAGACGAGTCTTCGGCTAACGCACCGCAGATGAGATCTGACTGCGCGCGGTCGAGTCGCAGGCCCTGGGCTTCCGCATGAATCGGTCGCCCGGCTGGTATCCCCAGCGATTCGGTTTCCGACTCGTTACTTTGGTCCTGAGTGCAGACCTTGGGAAGTGATGATGGTGATGTCGAGATTGCGATGGCTGGTATTGGGGCTCACGCTCGGCTGCTCGGGCAAGTCGGGCTCCGACTCGGCCGGCGAGGGCGAGGGCGAGGGCGAGGGCGAGGGCGAGGGCGAGGGCGAGGGCGAGGGCGAGGGCGAGGGCGAGGCTCCGCTCACCAACGGCCCGGGCGTCAGCCTGGTGATGGCCAACTCGTGTGCCCCCGACGACGGCGGGGCCTGGCAGCTGGTGGTGGGGCTGGGCAGCGCTTGCGACATGGGCGCCCCCGACCCCGATGTGCCCTTCGTGCGACTCACCGTCTACCACTCCGACCTGTTCGCCCAACCCGTCGACACTGAGGCCAGCTGGACCGACTGGGAGCAAGGTCAGGCCGTGTTCTACCCCTCGGGCTCGGGCGGACCGTCCGGCAACGCCCCCCATGGCAGCCTCTACTTGTCGCAGTGGGACGGCATCGACAGCGGTGCCCCCCCCGAAGGCGGCGCGGTGGCGGGCTGGTACACCATCACCCTCGAAGACGGCTCCCAGTTGGGCAACAGCTTCCAAGGCGTGTGGTGCGGTGGTGACCCCATGTGTGGGTAGTCCCGGTTGAATTGACTGGGGTGGCGCTCGACTGGAATCGGGTCAAGGGTTTCCGCCTGTCCCTTCGAGGCCGAGCGTCCCTCACTTGAATGTGGAGGGGGTTCCTCTGGGCGCCCCCTTCGGGCGGGCTCTCCTTTCGGCTCGCAGCGGAGACCCCGTGAGCCCGCCTCGTGCCTCGGTGGTCTCCCGAGGGCTGCTCGGCCCCTTCGGGGCAGCCTCGCAAGCTCGACTCCTCCAGTCCATCCCTGGCGCGTGCAGCTACCACTCTTGACCAGCGTGACGGCCTTCAGGCTGTGCGTCGTCCGAGGTGCAGAGGCTCCAGACCCGGTCCCAGCCAAGCCTCTTCGCCGGCAATCCCGCCGAAGGCGCGCTCGGAGGGGTCTGCTCCCAGGTGATACCGAAGGGTGCGGCCATAGAGCGCGACATTGGCGCGTGCGCGGGCTCGTTGCACGGTGGGCAGCACTCGCCACACCGCCGTGAGCGCCGCCTGTCCACTCGCGATGCCGTCGAGGAGCCGGCCCCAAGTGGAGTGGTTCGGGAGGTCCCACGCGTTGGCCTGGGCGGGAGACATGCACCGTCGGGCCAGGGTTCCCAGGGCTTCGTAGGGCAGGAAGAAAGGGGGAAGACCCGCGACGCTCTTGAGTGCGGCGTGGGCCAGCTCAGCCCCTTCGGTGAAGTCGAGCGAGTAGCGCCAGTCATCGAGCAGGTCGGACAGCTGAGCGGTCTCTTCGGGGGTTTCCGGCAGCAGAGCGAGGTCGACCCCATGAAGGTGGTTCACCACGCGCCAGAAGTGGTGCATGTTGTCGCGCTCTTCGGGGGTGAGGACGATGCCGAGCTGGGTCAGGGCGGTCGGCCCCTTGTGGCTAAAGGCGGTGGCGGTGTGGGCCATGTCGAGCTGGTGGATGGCGCGACCACCGTCGGGTCCCACGTAGCCATGGGCTTCGAGTCTCAGGCGTACCGTGGCGTGGAGCAGGCGCACTTGGAGGATGGTGCGTCTGCCGATGCCATCGGGGGCTAGACCACCGGGTGCTCGGGCATTGTGGACCATCTGACCGGTCTCGTAGAGGCGTTGGGAAGCGTCGCTTCGGAGACGTCCGGTGGCCAGAAGCGGACCGCTCAGTGAGGGCGAGGCGTAGCCCGACACCAGCGCACCGGTGACCAGCACCAAGGCCAGCTCGGTGCCGAGTCCCACGATGAGGCGACGGCCGTGCTCATAGGCGTCGAGATCGCAGAAAGCCGGCATGTCGCGGGTGGCGTCGAAGAAGCGGCGGGCAGCCGGATGACCGCGCTCGGCCCGCTGCTCCACACTGGCCAGGATTCGCTGCGGCGGCCCGGGGCTCAGGCCCTCGACGGCGTCATCGGCAAGTCCATCGACGACTTGCTGCCAGGGTGACAGCGTCGAGCGGGTTGGGATTGGCGGCATGTCCACCTCTCGTGTGTTCGCCAATTCTACCACCGAGCTGACCTCGTGTGAGCTGGAGACAGCGGTGCACGGAAAGTGCGCGGTGGAGTTGGCTCAAAGCCGCGACCTGGACACCATCTTAATGGCCTGTCAGATGCCGATAAAGGACGGCTTCACCGCGGCTCGCTAGGGTGATCCCGAACAGCGGAGGCGGGTGTGGGTCACATTGGCAGGAACGCGCAATTGCGCTCGCGGGTCGCGTTCGCCACACTCGTGACACCTTTGATCGAGGCGCTGGACAGTCCCCCGCTGTCCGGGGCATCGATCAAGCCGTCGAGGCCCTCGACGGTGGGACCTCTCTCTGAGGTGCGGATGCGCCCTCCCATGACGTCACTGACAAACAAGCCGCATCGCAGCAAGCGCAGCGTGGCGCGGTCCCGACGCTTGGACAGCACTCCATCTCTGCATCCGATGGCCCGTCGGAAGATGCAGTTGGTGGGGGATGAGGTGCCCCCGGTCTCGATGGCGCGCGCCAACCCGCTTGGGCGGGGTGATGGCCACCTCATCGAGGTCCAGGCGGGAGCCCAGGGCACGCTGCGTCCCCGCCCAATTCCAGTCGACGGACTCCCCCGCCACCACTTGCTCAACCTGGGCGCGGGCTGTGCGATGGACGTCCTCCTCGACGACCTCTGGCTGCACAGCTCGGTCTCGCGGAGTGCGGAGATCTGGGTGGGTCCTCGGTCTCGGCTGCGGCTGGTCGACCGTGCGTGTGGTCAAGGCGGCTTGGTGGACCTCCTGGGCATTCGCCTGGCGCCGGGTGCGTCGGTTGAGCTCATCGGACTGCGCACCGGCTGTGCGGGCGCCACGGTCATTTCGGTGGACCTTGCTCCGGGTGCCAGGGCGGACCTCACATGGGTGGGTTCAAGCGATCACGCGAATGCAGTCGACGTGCGGGTGCGGGGAGCTGGTCAGGCTGCGCGCCACACCCTGATGCTGTCCGCGCCGCTTGGGCCGGGTGTGGAGGCCATTCGAATGGCCGTTGCCACCGACCGTGCTGGAGTACCGCGGTGCGAGTCTGTGCAGATGGGCTGTCCCCACACCCCCAAGCTGCCGGGCTGGGCTCCTGCGCTCGCGCCGCTGGGCGAGGTGGCAGGCGGCGGGCCGGTCGAGCTGCCACCGATGCCACCCAAGCTGCGGTCGATCCTGCGTCGTCGGGCGGCAGTGTCGGAGCGTCCTCGCTGAGTCCCGGTCGGACGCCCCCCCCCGGAAAGCGCTCCCGCGCTCTTGCATCCCACCAGAGGGGCGTGGTGCCGTGGTAGGACGGATCCTGGCGCAGGGAGCTCGACATGGCTAGCCACACCGCGATGCCGCCGAGCTTTGGCCCGGCCCTCCAGCTCACTGGTCGCTCAAAGCGCGACACACAGGCCATTGTCGACGACTTGGCACCCGATGCGCTCGTGGTGGTCGTGCCGGTGGATGGCAGCACTGCGGCCCCCTGGCTCACCAACCCGCGGCACCTCCGGGACACGCTTCGCCACGACAGCCTGGCTCGTGGACTGCGCCAAGCGCGGGTGTTTACCGGACCGGGTCCACACGGCGTTGCGCTCGATGTTGCCGGAGGACTGATACAGCTGCGTCACCGACTGCGAAACAGCCCGGTTGCACCGACCACTCGGCGGGATCTGCTGGAGCGCTTGGATGACCTGCTGGAAGCCCATCTTGCAGGTCTCGACCACCGCCGCTGGCGCTCCTGGGGACCCCGCTTGGAGTCGCTGGCGCTTGGGCTTCCGCCAAAGGTGCCGGTGGCCTTTCAGAGGTGGACGGGCGCGGAGCTGGTCGCCGTGGATGCCCACCGGGCGCCCACCCGGCTCGTGGTGCCCGGACTCGGCCTGCCGCCTCAGCGAATTGTGGGGGCACTCCAGGCCAGCCGCCCCGCGGGCGCTTCCACACTGCTCAACCGCCGACTTCTCACCGCGCCCATCGGTGCTGCGGTTGGCCCGCTTCTGGACACTCTGCCGGAGCTCTCGGCCCACATCGTGGCCCACTCCACGGGCGCTTTGGTCACGGAGATGGCGTGGCATCAGGTGTTTTCGCGAGGAAGCGGCTCGGCTTCCGAGCACAGCTACGTGGCGGTGCATGCTCCGCTTGGGGGCGGCCTGCACACCGGGGCCGGCGGTGCTGCCACAGCGTTGACCACTTGGCTGCGGGCGCTGATGGGAGTGGCCGACGTGGGCATTGCCGAGGCCCTGGCGCGGCTGGATGGGTCTGCTGTTGGGACCGATAATGGCTTGGTGAGCAGCGTTCTGGGGGCAATGTGTGGTGCGGTTTTGGTCGCGTTGATGCGAGCGGTGGACGCGCCTGAGCTGCTCCCTGGGATTGCTTCGGTGGGGCTCGACCAGCGGCCCTGGCGTGGCGACCCGACTCGGGACGACGGGACTCGCCTCTCCTGGCGCACCTTGCTGGCCGACAATGAGGTCCACCGACGGAATTCGGCTCTCCTCCGGTCCCGTCATCGCTGGATGGGGCATGGGGTGTCTCAGCCGGCGGCGGATGGGGTGTCCCGCACTGTGGACGACGGCATGGTATCGGTCCATGCCATGCAAAGCGGCTTCCCCGAAGGCAGCCGCCTGTCCACGGAGGCTCCCCACCGCACCCACTTCGATGTGTTCGATGACCCCAGCGTGGTCGACGCCATCTTGGAGTTCCCGGAGCCGGACTCAACCGCGGGGACCGACCCGTCAGTGCTGTGTCCCGCAGTGATCCGGGAGCTGGCCCGACGCCGGGGGTGGGCCCTGCCAGACCCCGGTGGACTCGACGCTTTGGCTGCTCGGCTGGGTCTCGATGCGCCGGTCGCCGACCGTCCCGGACACTTCTTGCTGGGTCCCAGCAACGCACCCTTGGACACTGAAGAAGGTGGGCTGCAAAGTGTTCTCGAACAGCGCCGCGCGCTTCCTCCCCCCGCTCCCTTCGCCGATGCGCTCGCCCCCGAGCCCCCGCCTTTTACGCAAGGTCTTCTGAGCTATCGACAGCTCCACGGACTGCTCTACAATCCGCGCTGGCAGCCTCAAGAGGTGGAGCCGGCTTGGTGTGGCATCACGGGCGCAGGCTCTCGCAGGCTCATCGTTCCCGCCGACGCCACCAGCTCGCTGTGGGGCCTCCAAGAGAAGGTCGGCGTGGTGGTTACAGCCGCCCATCGTCGCCAGCTTCGCCATGGCCGCATCGCCCACTTCCGCTCCCCTGCAAAGGACCCATTGGTGGAGGTCGTGCTGGTGCCATTGGAGCCCGCGCTGGACTTCCTGCTCGATGCCTGGCGCGGCCGCGTGCGAGAAGCGGTCACCGCCTTGCTGCTCGACGACCCCACCCACACCCGCAGCGAGAGTCGCCCCACCACCGATGCCATCACGGTCTTCCTGCCCAACCCACTGCCCCAAGCGCCGGTGCGTGCACTCGCCGTGGCGGCCATCGAAGGGGCCATCCGTGGTCGCCAAGACGCCTGGCGCCAGCTCTCGGTCGAGAGTGCGACCCCCGCTCAGCGCGCGCACGCCTTGCTTCCGTTTCGACTTCGCCTCGCCACCACCTGGAAGGACGACTTCCTGCAGCTGGCCGATGCCCTCGCTCGCAGTCCCGAGCTGTCTGCCGCCACCGACCTGCCCCGCATCGTGCCCCGCCGCCTCGCCGGTCGGTCCCTCGCCGGACACGGACATGCCGGTGCCCGTCCCATTCGCCTGCTGGGGGGCCGCAGCAGCCTCCAGCTCACCGTGGCCCGCATTGCCGATCAGACTTGGCGCTACACCGCGATGACCCCCCGTGGCTTGCTGCGCCTTGAACACACCGTGACTCCCGAGATGGTTGACTTCATGGTGTCAGAGGCGCGCAGCTCGCGGCATGGCCCGGCGCTGTCCTGGCTCGCCATCCTGCCCCCCGAAGTGCGTCGAGCTCTGCGGACCACGCTCCACGTGGAGTTCGTGCTCGATGAGCACACCGAGCGCGTGCCGTGGGAGGCGCTGTGTGTGGATGGCGCCCCATTGTGCATTCGGGGCTCCGTCAGCCGGCGGGCCCGAAGCTGGCGCGACCCGGCGCCCCGCCAGGAAGATGCGGTCCTTATCGTGGCCAACCCCACTGGAGACCTTGCGGGTGCAAGTGTGGAGGGGGACATGGTGGCCGAGCTCTTCGGCGGGCTGCTCGCGACTCCTGCGGAGCTGGACCGGCAGCCTCCTGGCACGGCCCATCCCCGTCCCGACGTACTGGAGCACCGCATTCTCACGGGCGCTCACCGGGTGGTCCACATTGCATCCCATGGCCGGGCGGGCGCGGTGGTGCTGGGACGTACCGCGGGCGGACATGAGGTGGTGCTGACTGCCGATGATGTGCGGCGGGCGGGCCATGTACCGGAGCTGGTAGTGCTCAACTGTTGCTCGGTGGAGGGCGATGACTTCGATCGCAGCAACCTCGCCCGGGCCTTTCGAGACCGCGGCTGTCGCGTGGTCGTGGGCACAGGCTGGGCGATCGACGACCGGGCTGGTCAAGCCTTTGCTCACGCACTCTACGATGGACTTCTGTCTGGCGAGACCATCGCAGAGGCCGCCTTTCAGGCCCGGCTGGCGGTGCGCAGCGAGCATCCCGATCTGCCCGACGCTCACTGGACCGCCTACCGCATCTGGGGCGATCCCGAGTGGCAGCTCACGGTGGGCTCGGTGGGGGAGCCACGGCTGCGTCGCCGAGACATCGACCGCATCGTGACCGAGGCCCAGGCCATCGACGCCTGCATCACCCTCCTGGGCATGGCGCGCGTTCGGGGCAAACGGCTGGTGGGACCACCCGTGATACCACTGTTGATCGATACTCTGGTGCCTGCGCTCCTGGCCCGACTCGCGCGGGTGGACCTGCCGGTGGGGGGGGCACGCCGGGTGTGTGATGGGCTGCCGTCCGCGGAACTGGCCCTACACCTCGGCCGCCTGCTCGACGAGCTCGGCCATCCCAGCCTGGATCTTGGCTAGCGATCGTGGAGCAGCCAGGTGGTCCACTCCTGGGGTATCCGACCCATCAGCAGGCCCATCTTGGCCGCGCCGTGGGGGTCGCGAGACTCCATGACCACCTCCATCCGCATCTCGGCGATGCTGCCCTTGAGGAAGGCCTGCGTGCCCGTCCATGCCTCGAGATAGCCCGTTTCATCGGGACTCTGCGCGACGAACACCGAGCCGACGTGGCGTCCCGTAGGGCCGGTGAAGGTGACCACACCGGGGTCGAGCTGGCGGGTCTCGCCGTGGGTCACTTCGTAGGCCGCCAGTACGCGTTTGAACGCCGACCGCCCTTGCCCTACAAGCTCGGGCGCGCTCCAGGCGTTGTCGTCGGCGTCACGCTCCGCCCACTGCATCGCGGCCACGCGTCCGCCTTCGAAGCGGTCAAAGCGGAAGGGCCAGCCGATGCGGGCATTCCTCAGAGCCCGAGGACGCAGATACCAGCGCTGTTGTCGGAGGTCGTCGCCGGGTAGGAGCACGCCGACCCGCTGGCCGAGGGCGTTGTAGATGCCATAGAAAAAAGCCACGGGGCCCCCTGTGGTGCCTGAGGTGAAGGGTCAAAAGAGCGCTCTGCAGTAGCGGATTGCAGTACGTGACGGCCGCTTCATCCTATGCGACGCGCCTTGTCCTCCACGGACACTCTCTGTCCGGGTCCCCTCGAGGGACAGATCCCGTCGACACAGACCGCCGCGTGGCGCCACTGGTACTCCCCTCGCAGGAGAGCTCGCCGCCAGACTGCAACGACTCTGGCGCGACTGTTGACGCTAACCCCGGAGTCGCAATGCCAAGCCCCGCACCCTCCCAGCGGCTGGTCCCACTGGAGACGGGCTCCGTCGACCTCATCACCCGTAGAGTGGTCCGCGAAGGCACCGACGATATCCTCCTCACTCCCACCGAGACCGCTCTGCTGGAACACCTCGTGCGCAATGCGGGCCACACCGTTCCGCGCGCCGATCTGCTCCGCGATGTCTGGGGCTATCGGGAGGGCGTGCGCACCCGCACGGTCGACACTACGATGCGTCGACTGCGGAGAAAGATCGAGCAGATGCCCGGTGTGCCGCGCCATCTGCTCACTGAAGATGGGGTGGGCTACCGCTTTATGCCGCTGTCCGACCTGGCCGTCGACACGTCGGCGCAGGTGCCGCTCGACCTCACCGTTGGCCGGGATGCGGAGCTGAAGCTGCTGGAGCGGCTCGCCAACCAGGGCGCGCGGCTCATCTCCATCGTGGGCGCCGGCGGCGTGGGCAAGACCCGGCTGGCGCACGAGTGGATGCGCAGCAAGCGGGTTCTTGAGGTGTCTCTGAGAGAGGTCGTTGCGCCGTCGGATGTGCTCGGTGCGGTGGCTGCTGCGGCGTCCACCAACCCGGTCTCCCTCACAGAGCTGGCCTCGCGCTTGTCCCACCGGGGGGTCGAGTGGTTGCTGCTCGACAATGTGGAGCACCTTCTCCCCGAGTTGGGCGCCCTGGCGCGCGGCTTTGCGTGCACCGATCTGCGGGTGCTGGTCACGAGCCAGTGTGCGCTGAAGGTGGGCGGCGACACGCGGGTGGACCTGGTTCCGCTCGACGTTGAGGCGGGCAGCATGTTGCTCCGCGCGCGCGCGCCCATGACCCTTGGTAGGGCCAAAGACGACGTGCTGGCAGTGATTGTGGGACAGGTGGATGGCCTGCCACTCGCCCTGGAGATGGCCGCTGCGCGCGCATCGCTGCTGGGCGCGGAGGGACTACGGGACCGCTTGTGTCGCCCGCTCCAGGTGCTCGGTCTCGCTGAGGCCCGCGACCCGCAGCGCACCCTCCGCTCCGTCGCGCGCGGGTCGTGGGACCTCCTGCCCGAGCCGGCCGCCAGAGCGCTCACCTGCTTGGCGGTGTTCCGCGGGGGCTTCACGGTGGAGGCTGCCGAAGCGGTCGTCGATCAGCCGGATGCCCTGGACCTGCTGCAGCTCCTCCGCGATCAGTCCTGGCTGCGTCGGCGCTCGGATCAAGAGGGCTGGCGGCTCGACCTGCTGGTGTCTCTGCGCGACTTCGTGCTGGAGCACGCCGGGGTCAACGCCGAGGCTGCGCTGCGTCATGCCCGCCACTTCGCCACCTGGGGGGCCGACGCCACGCGGGACGCAGCGGAGCGCCGCAGGGTGTTGGCCGCCGACTGGCCCAACCTGCTTCGGGCCATCGAGGTGGGGCTGTTCCAGGGTGAGCCTGAGGTCGCGGCGGGTGCAGCCTGTGCCGCGTGGGGAGTCACTCCAATCGGGCGGCCACCTGAAGTGCTGATGCCTCTGGTGCTGCAGGTGTTGGCGGCCCTTCCGGCCGACTCTCCCTGGCGCAACCGCATCCTCATCGCACTGGCCGATCTGCGGCGGAGCGAGGCCAACCTGTGCGGGTACGCGATCGCCCCTCCCATCTCTCGTCGCAGCGAGCTGGGATGTCGCGTCTCCGAGGTCCTGGAAATGGTTGAGGCCGCCGATCTATAGCTATAGGGCTCGGAGCTTCGGCTGAGTCCCCCGACCGGTTAGCCGGGCCGCCGTCCTAGGAGCTCACATGTCCCGCACAACGCCCCTCTTTGCGCTGGCACTGTCCGTCCTCGTCTCCGGGTGTGTGTCCAAGAAGAAGTACACCGAGCTGGAAGGTGTTCTCGCGCGCACCCGCGAGGCCGTCAAGGACCGGGATGACGAGCGACGCGATCTCGAAGCCCGGCTCGAGGATTGTGCGGCCGACCGCAAGGTGCTCGCTGCGTGCCAGGAAGACTACGCTCGCCTGCTTGCCGAGCAGGGACAGCTCACCGCCGACATTCAGGAGATGACCCAGGCGCTGCTTGAGCTCGCTCGGCAACAGCAAGAAGCCCAGGGCCGGATCGACGAGTACATGGCTGTGGTCGATAAATTTGCCGAGCTCGAGGCGGCCGGGAAGCTCAAGGTGCGCGTGGTCAACGGCCGTGTGGTGGTCGAGCTGGCCACGGATGTGCTGTTCGCCAGCGGACGAGCCACCTTGTCCCCCGCCGGCAAAGACGCCATCAAAGAAGTTGGTGTCATTCTCGCCACGCTGTCTGACAAGCGCTTCCAGATCGAAGGCCACACCGACAACGTGCCGATTCGCACCGGTCAGTTCCCGAGCAACTGGGAGCTCGCCGCCGACCGCTCCATCACAGTCGTCAAGACGCTCATCGAAGGAGGCATGCTGCCGGAGTCGGTGAGTGCTGCCAGCTTTGCCGAGTACACCCCCGTGTCCCACAACGACAGCAGAGAAGGCAAGGCGGCCAATCGGCGCATCGAGATCGTGATGGTCCCCGACCTCAGCCAGCTTCCAGGCTTCGATGAGCTGGAGAAGCTCGGCTCGGGCGAGTGAACGCCCAGCCGTCGGGGTAGACTTGCTACGTCAAGACCTGTGGGGCCTCCGGTGAAGATGCCGGAGGCTGCCGCGTCAGGTCGCCATGGAGGTTGCCATGATGCATGCCTTGGTCCTCGTCACTGCCCTGTCCACGTCCGCTCAAGCGGCGGATGGCCCCCCCGTTGAGATTCGTCCGATGCGCATCGCGGATGTCGATATTGGGCTGTCCGGCGCCAGCTTCGATGTGGTCCTTGAGGCGGAGCGTATGCGCGGAATCACCGTCAAGCTGCGCAGTCTCGACTACACCATCCAGGTCGGAAAGACCGTGGTGGCCAGCGGGTCCCGCGAGTACAGCGGCCTCAAGCTGAAGAAGGGCGAGCCGGTCAAGGTCCGGGTGCCGGTCGAGCTGAGCGGCACCGAAGCGCTCAAGGTGGCCAGCAAGGTGGTGGCCGGCCGTGACCTGAAGATCAAGGTCAAAGGCAACGCGGGCCTCGGGATCTGGTTCATCCCGTTCACCGTGCCGTTTTCGGCCAAGGGTCCCTGAAGCTCGGGTCCCTGAAGCTCGGGTCCCTGAAGCTCGGGTCCCTGAAGCTCGGGTCCCTGAAGCTCGGGTCCTGGAGAGCCGCCTTCAGGCGCGCAGGCGTCCCACAAAGTCGACGAAGCCGGTCACCTGGGCGTCGAGCTGGCCCGCCAGGCGTTCGTCGGTGGGCTCGCCGTGCTCATCGAGGGTCTTGTAGGCCTCGGCGATGAATACTCGAGGCGGGTAGATGTGGGCGTTGCGGTAGCCGAACACAGCCTGGAGCTGCTCGATGGGACGCAGCGCGGCGAAGCGACCTGCCGCGACTCCCACAAAGGCCACTGGACGGCGCTCGAAGCTCTGGGGGAACGGCAGGTGGTCGATGAACAGCTTGAGCACACCCGGCATGCCACCGTTGTACTCGGGGGACACGATGTGCAGGCCGTCGCTGGCCAGGATGGTGTCTGAGAAGCGCGCGAAGCTGGCTGGTTTTTCGGCGTAGGCGGACGGCGAAAAGAGCTCGGGGGGTAGCTCGGCGAGATCGAGCAGCTGAGCGTCGACGCTGTCGATGTCTTCGTAGCGGGCGAGCAAGCGCTGGCAGACCCGACGAGTGCGGCTGCCGGGGCGGTTGGTGCCAGTAAGGACAGTGATGCGCAGGGGTTGGGTCATGGGGACGGCTCCGAGAGTGCAACGGCGATATCGTCCTTGTCGGACTGTGCCCGTGGGAACTCGCGTTGGCGGACAGGGTCGGGACCGGTGGACCAGGAGGTCGGTCATGGTGCGCGTGTTCTCACTCGTCTGTCTCATGGCTTGTGGGGTGCAAGCCTCGGAGCCCCCGAGCAGCGCGGTGCCCGTGACGGCCCCGTCCCTCGAAGCCCCATCGGTCAGCGGGGTGCCCGCTCCTGCTCCAAGTGGATGTGTCGACACCGCTGTCCAGCTTCCCGGCGTCGCGCCCGCAGAGCCGCGGCTGTCCGCTGAACACCTTGTGGTGGTGCGCAAAGGCGCCCGCACCGTGCAGCTGTTCCGCAGAGGCCGTGCGGTTGCCGGAAAAGGCTTGGAGGGCAAGGCCTGCTACAAGGTGGGGCTCGGCTTCGCGCCGGAAGGTCACAAGACCCGCGAAGGAGATGGCCGCACACCCGAGGGCTGGTACCGCACCTCCGACAAGCCCTGGTCAAGCTTCTACGCGGCCATCGCCGTCCACTATCCAAACGCCGAAGATGCCGCCGCTGGCGTGAAAGACGGGCGCATCACCCCAGCGGTCGCCAAGCGGATCACGTCTGCGGTCACCCAAGGCCACAAGCCGCCCCAGACCACCCCACTCGGTGGCGAGCTCCTGCTCCACGGGGGCGGCAGCTCCACCGACTGGACCTTGGGGTGCGTCGCCCTCGAAGACGCCGACATCGACGCTTTGCGCGCGGCCCTTCCCGATGACATGTCGGTCGACGTGCACATCCTTCCGTAGGTCAGAGCCTTCCGCCCAGACCATCAAAGAAAACCCGCCGGAATGGTCTCCGGCGGGTTGGGAAGGGGAGCAGAGCGCCCAGCGGACCTGTATTCCAGTCGACCGCGCCCCCCGGCGGAGGTTGACCCGGTCCAGCTGGCGCTCTGACGTGATTAGGGTACGTCACGTGGCTGTTGCAATCGCTGCCCGTGGGCCACTCGCTCGTCGGATCGCGTTGAGAAGTCCGACGTTGGCGACATCCTGTGACATTCTAGCCTCGGACGATTCTGTACGCGTCCGGAAAACTGGAGTGGCGCGTCTAGTCACTCCGCCTATCTACACCGCCTATCTACTCCGCCTATCTACACCGCCTATCTACACCGCCTAGCTACTCCGCCTAGCTACTTCGCCGCCCGCCAGTCCCGCCAGCCTTGGAGTACCGCTTGAAGTCGCTCCGGGCTGGGGCCATCTCGCATCACCTGGGCCACGGAGAGGCCGAGCACCACTGGAGTGCGTATTCCACCGTCCACCAACCGCAGGTGTCCTGCCACAGCCGCGCGCTGGGCATCCGGAGAGGTTCGGTCCACCGTCGCCCCCCCCACATGCCGACAGCGCGCGTCGGGCACCAGCCAAGCGTGTCCGCCTGCCGCTCGGATGCGTCGGCACAGCGCGATGTCCTCCATTCCATGGCGAAAGTCAGGGTCGAAGCGCCACGTGGTGCCCACCAGCAGACATGCTCCGCTCAAGGCGCCGACCGCATGCACATCGGGCTCTCGCACCTGGTTCTGCTCGCGAAGCCGTCCCCAGACCGATAGCTCAATGCCCGCGGAAGTGACCTGACCCAACCCATTCTCGATGACTGGCCCGACCGCCCCTCCCCGCCTCGTCCACACCTCGAGAAGCCGCTGGATGCACTCTGGCGCGGGCACCGCATCGTCATTGAGCACCAGTGCGGCCCGTGCGCCCATGCCCGCGGCAACCTGCAGCCCGACGTTCACTGCCCGCGCAAAGCCGCCGTTCCCTGGCCCCCGCATCCAGCGCACCCCATCGAGCGGCGCCATGCCAGCGGAAGAGTCATCGACCACCACCACAGGCCACGGTCCGCATGCGGCGATGGCGAGCTTGAGCAGCTCTCTCTGCGAGTGGGTCGGGATGACCACGACCAGCTCAGGCACTCACTTTCCAGGTGGTGGGGCGCGGCGGACCAGCACCAGCTCGAGCCCTTCCTGTGGCTGGCTCATGTCGACCGGGTTGCCGTCGTACCAGCACTCCGGGTCGAGCGGACCGGGCTTGCCGTCCAAGTCTTCATCGGCAAACGCTCCCAGCCACACCCGCTCAGTGCCCTCGGGCACAATCACCTCGAAGGTGCCGGGTTGGTCGAGCCTGGCCATCGCCACGACCCCTGGCCGCTTTCCGCCACCCGATGCCGCTCTCTGGTCGCCATCGAACACATCGACCTTGATGGTCCCACCTTTGTGGTCGGGCAGCACCACCTTGCCGGTGAGCTTGACGCCCGGACCCTTCCCCGGCGGTGGCGACCCCACCTGCACCGGCTTTGGCTGCACCGGCTTGGGTGTCGAGGGCTCACCCGGGCTTCCGGGGGCGGGGTCCCCAGCCGATCCAGGCTTGGGAGTGCCCCGTCGGGAAGTGGCAGCCCCCTTCGCGGTGTGGGCCTCTCCGGAGGTCGACTTGGCGTCGTCTCCCCCTGCAGCGGCTTTTTCGAGGATGGGGTCGGTGCCTGCGCATGCGGTGAGCGCGAGCAGCGACAGCGAGGTCAGAAGTGTACGGAGCAGCGACATGGCCCCATCCTACCGCAGCCGCACCCGCCTCACCCAAGCACCCTCTCAGAAGGGCATCAACACCGCTGTGCTGGCGTCCACCCCCAAGGCCGTATGGCCCTTCTGCAGCGCCACCGTGGGGCGCGCGCTGACCTCCCAGATGAATCCACCCAGGTGGACTAGCTCTAGCCCGGCCTCTGCCTGCAGCAGCGCCCACGACTCCCCTCGCCAGGCGTAGCCCACCCGCGCCCCGACGAAGGGGTTGAAGGTCGTGCGCTCGCATCCGCCCAGCAGCTCGCTGCATGTCGCCGCGCCCATCGTGACCGTCAGCATCCAGGGATCCTCGCCAAGCGGGGCGGCGTAGGCGGCGTCCATGCTGAAGTCGCGCTCGAACAGCACCCGGGCCCCGATGGGACGAGCCAAGCCGAGTCCGTCGCCTGCGATGGGAGCGGCCAGTCCGATGCTAGGGCCGAACTGAAGCAGGGGCTCGGGCGCCAAGGGCGAGGAGACACTGGCCGACACCGCGACCACTCGGGGCCCCTTGCCTTCGACCTCGTCTGGCGACAGCCGCTGCGTCTCGAAGTCCGAGCGAGGCAGGTCGATCAGCCAGGTGCGCAGCTTGGGCCACTCATCGACGGGAACATGCCAGGTGACATCAATCTCTACATAGTCGTCGGTCTTGCTCACCGACCGGTCCACCTCCTCTCCGCCCGCCTGAAGGACCTGCTGCTCGATGTCCTTCACCAACGACCTGGGGGACATGTCGGTCAGCGTGAGCCAGGCCTCGTCGACCACACGGTTCGACTCCTCTTGGCCTCTCTGGTCGAGCTCTGGTCGCTCATTGAGCTCTCGGTAGTCGTCTTCGGCACTGGCAGGTGCGCTGATCGCAGCGAGCAGACCCAGGATGGAGAGACTGAGAGTGGAGACCATGTTCACCTCAAGACGGGGACGTTGGCAGCGAGCTTGGAATTGACAGGAGGTCCGTTACTCCAGCCAGCACAGACCCGAGGACGGCCGCCACACATCCGCTCCAATTGCTGCGTGTCCCCGCATAGAGCCACGCTTCCCGATAGAGCCGTCGGCCTGTCCTTTGCCTGGAGCACTGATGGTTGCCCCCGCCTCTCAATGGTCTCTGTTTCTTCTGCTCGGCGCTGCCCCTGCGCTCGCCCAGGACACCGCCCCCGACACAGATGCCCGCTTGTGGCTTGAAGAGGTCGAAGGCGCCGATGCGCTGGAATGGGTTCGCCAACACAATGCCCGCACCCAGACCGCCTACGCAGAGTCCGAGACCTTTGCGAAGACCGAGGCCCGCATGCTCGCGGCCTTCGACTCCGACGACAAGATTCCAGGCGTCACCGAACAGAACGGCATGCTGTACAATTTCTGGAAGGACGGCGACCACCCTCGCGGCGTGTGGCGGCGCACCACCTGGGACTCCTACAAGTCCGACTCGCCGGAGTGGGACGTCATCATCGACGTCGACGCCCTGGCCGAGACCGAAGAGGAGAGCTGGGTGTGGCATGGCGCGTCCTGCCTCGCCCCCGAATACGACCGCTGCCTCATCCGCCTGTCTCCCGGTGGTACCGACGCCGACTTCGTGCGGGAGTTCGACGTGTCAGACCGCGCGTTTGTCGAAGGCGGCTTCTCCCTCGATGTCGCCAAGTCGGACACCAACTGGATCGACATCGACCATCTGTTCGTGGGAACCGACCTTGGCGAGGGCTCGCTCACCGACTCCGGCTACCCGCGCATCACCAAGCTCTGGACTCGCGGTACCCCCATCGAGTCTGCAGAGACCATCTACGAGGGCAACAAAGAAGACATCGCGGTGGTGGGTTACCACTCGTCGATTCATGTGGGGGGGGTCGAGACCTACTCCCGCAACTTCGTGTACCAGGGCCTCACCTTCTTCACCAACGACACCTATGAGCTCACCGACGGTGGCCTTGTGAAGATCGACAAGCCCGACCACACCGGCGTGACCGTAATAGGTCGCTTTATCTACTTCGAGCCCCGCAAGGACTGGGACATCGACGGCACCACCCACAAGGGCGGCTCGCTGCTGGTGGCCGACTACAAGAAGTGGATGAAGGGCAAGAAGCAGGTCTCGGTGCTCTTCGAACCGTCTGAGACCACCAGTCTCAAGACCTGGAGTAAGACTCAGAGTCGCGTAGTATTGACGATTCTCGACAACGTGCGCACCCGCGTCGAGGTGCTGACCCCCGACAAGAAGGGCAAGGTCTGGGCCCGCGAGCCAATGGAAGGTCTGCCCGAGCTTGCCCGGGTGTCGGTGTCTCCTGTGGACTCCGACAGCTCCGACAAGATGTGGGCTTGGGTCACGGACTACCTCACGCCATCCTCCTATGGCGTCGTCGAACCCGGTGGACAGCTCGAGATTCTCAAGGAGTCGCCCAGCTTCTTTGAGGTCGAGGGATACGTGGTGTCTCAGCACTTCGCCACCTCGAAGGACGGCACGCAGATTCCCTACTTTCAGGTGTCGCCCGAGACCATCCCCGACGGAGGTCTGCCGACTCTGCTCTATGGCTACGGTGGCTTTGAGATCTCCCTCCTGCCTCTCTATTCGTCGTCGGCGGGCATCGGTTGGATCGAGCGCGGTGGGGTCTATGTTGTGGCCAACATTCGCGGCGGCGGCGAATACGGTCCTCGATGGCACCAAGCGGCCCTCAAAGAGAAGCGCCACAAAGCCTACGAAGACTTCGCGGCTGTTGGCGAGGACCTCGTCAAGCGCGGCATTACCTCGGTGCCTCAGCTGGGAATCCAGGGTGGTTCTAATGGTGGGCTGCTCATGGGCAATATGTACACCACCTATCCCCAACACTGGGGTGCGGTCGT
>Ga0315321_10001572_pt1 | contig 17590 bp, 16 predicted proteins | sample M180m21515metaG_FD_203464 | JGI IMG/M metagenome (GOLD analysis project Ga0315321, IMG submission 203464) | Ammonia-oxidizing marine archaeal communities from Monterey Bay, California, United States - M1 80m 21515 | ecosystem: Environmental > Aquatic > Marine > Intertidal zone | place: USA... | reverse complement strand
ATTTCTTCATTGAACATCGCCATGCCTTCGTTAACACCTTCAGGTTTAGCATCGTTGAATGCTGCATGGACATGTCCAACTCCTTTTTCGATAGTTCCATCATCACATACTCCATACAATTGCTTGTGCTTACGTTTGAAGCGGTCATAATCATCGAAGCCTTTGGTAAATTCTTCTGCTAGGCAAATGATATCCCAATTATTTGCAACTTTTTCTTTCCATGTTGAATCCAATCTTATCGAACGTCCACGTAATTGATTGATACTCATACTAGTTGTAACGGTTGTTAGGTCAACTAGCACATTGATTCGAGAGGCATCCCATCCTTCTCCAAGCAATCCGCGCGTTCCAATAAGGCATTTAGTAAGACCTTCTTGGAAGAATTCTGTGATCATTAGTGAATAATATCGCGGTACCCAATCCTTTCCCTTGCCATGAATTTCGTGATATCCTTGGTGTATTTCGTCTTCAAAGCGAATGTCAAGATCATTTTCTAAGACCCATTGCTGTGACCGAGAGATGAATCTCTCAAACAAATCATCATCGACAAGGACAGTACTTCCTGTCATCAAAATTGGGTCCAATAAATCACCTTCAATGTTGGATACCATTGAACGGAATACCGCAATAGCTCCACCTGCTTCATCATCGAGGATACCTTCAACCAGTGAAGTGGCTGAAGTTTTCTCAAAGTCAGTAACAATAACAACTCTAATTGAATCTCCCAATGCTTTCGATTCAGCATTTACGATTTGATTTAGTGCTGTAATCTTTGAAGCCGAATAGGCCATTACTCGGCCAACAGGAGAGGCACATGGCCTTGATCCAGTTTCTGTTATTTGGATTCCAAGTAGCCTAAGTCTCGATACAATGGATTCACTTAACACGTGGTCGGCTGGATTTTCAGAGCGACGTAAACCATGTCGGACATAGCGGTCTAGAACTGTACGCAGCATGCTAATACGCGTCCATGATTCATCACTCGGGTCCATGGCTATTTGCGGAACTTCGGGTGGAAGTGGTAGGCTATGGGATTGTAAATAGCGTCGTGCATCATCGCCAAAGGATGCAAATTTTCGATAAAACTCCCTCCACTCCATTGCGTCTCCACCTGGATTCTTTCTTTCATCTAGCGACTGGAATACCCAGGTGTCTAGATCTGATACACGGTTCAATTCTGCTGCTTCATCCTTTTCCCGCAGTTCTTTCAGCAATTCTTCAAATTCAGAATCTACACCAGCAATGTACTGCAGTTCCTTCGAACTAGGACGCACAAAATAACACAAATCTTGGTATGGTGCAAGATTGGATTCACGCACCAAGGCGGGTACCGGAACTTCGTAATCGACAGGCCCAAAGAACTCTTCATACCTCTTAGCATCATCTTCATCAAAGTCCTCCGGTACAGGAGGTGTGGCAGTTAACCCCAAAACTATAGGGTCGCCAAATAGTTCCTTCACCTCGCTGAGAATTCTTCCCCAATGGTGCATAAGGTGATGGCATTCATCCAAAATGATTAGTCCTATTCCAACGTCCTTGAGACGGTCTAGATTTTTCTTCGCACTATCGCTTAGTATCGACAATGCGTTTCCTTCTTTAGCAACCAAATCTCTGACTTTTTTTCTGTAGGTTCCTAATCTTTCATTGTAGTAGTCGGGGTTACGCTCTTTGAGATCACGTTGCCAGGATTCTGTAGATTCATAATCATGGGCCTCACCTTCACTAATCAATTTCTCAGACCAAGCCATTAAGGCCTGTTTTTCGATATCTTCTCCACCTTTTCCTGGCGCTGTTATCGACTGATATGTCAGAGAAGTAAGTAGACCGGGTTTCTTCGGGTTAGTACTGATGAAGTCATCCTTTCCATCTAGGTCGAATAGAGAGGTTCTTGCAGCCCATTGTGCCTGAATTGCAGAGTTTGGAGACAATACTAATGCGGGCTTTTTGACTAAATCAGCCCACACATAAAGCCCCAGAATTGTCTTTCCAGAACCTGGGGGCGCAACTATGTGCAAGCGGGTTGCGCCAGATTCGAGTTGTGGAATTATCACTTTGCAAGCAGCATCTTGAGAAGGTCTCAATTTACCGGTGAAGTGAATATTACCAAAATCCGGAAGTGGCTCTGGCATATTTACTCCTTCTCAAATCCGGTATAATATGGTACACCCTTAATCAGAGTCACTCTTGCCCATGCGATAGGCATCGATTACAGCTCTTGCAATTGCTTCAGGGTCATTGTTGATTTGTTTGTCAATTTTGACTCCACCCATGACGGAATCTCCAACCATCACCGAATCAGTAAGTGACAGTAATTTTCCGTCTTCTTCATCTTTGGATTCTGAACTCTGTTTGATTATTTTGTCAAAGTGAGATTTCGACTCCTTGATTTGAGTTATTTCAGAATCCTTCTCTTGAACTTCAATTTCGAGTGTAACAACCTTCTCCTTGGTTTCATCCAATTCGGATTTCAAATCTTCTGCGGCTTGTACCGCTTGCTTTAGTTGCAAATCCATTGCTTGAAGAACTGCCGCAAAAGTAGCAGGTTCGTTACTTTCAGTGACCGATTTGGGAGGTATTGGAGTAGGAGGAGGTGCTGCTACAGAATTCCAACCTTCTTCCTCTTCTGGAAGTTCTCCAAGGAGCAGTTTTCTTCTCGCATCTCTCATTCGTTGGATAAGCAAATTCTCATTGAATAAAGCTACGGCTGCAAAACATAAAAAGGCGATCAAGATACCTAAATAGGCTATTGCTAAATCTAACCTAGTGATTTCAAACATCTCGCTAATACTCTCAAGTCTCAAGTTGGAATCGTTATTGTTTATTACAGCAGAAATAATTCCAGTGAACATGATTAATGCATCAATTAATACATACGAAGAAATGATGACTAAAGATAAACTGTAAATTATTTGTTTATATTGTTCCATTACACCTAGTTCGCGTTGAGACATAATTGAAAAATACTCTTTCCGCTTTCCTGAAATATACCACAATGCAACTATTGCAAAGAGAAGAATCAAAAAACCCGACCATATGAACATTTCATTATCTCGCATAGCAACTTCATATCATTGCGTGTTTTAGTTGTACTGATTATAGTTCAAGCATAGTCATGAGATAGAATGATAATCAGAAACCCCTCTCCATCAGCCGATGAAACGCTGTGGCATGTGTGGTCGCACCTCCTCGGGAGAGTGTAAACGCTGTCGTAAAGCACTTTGTAACTACCATTCTAAAAATGGTGTATGCGAGAAGTGCCGAAAGAAGTAACGTCTATCTCTTTACAATGATAGAAAGTATATCGCCGTCTTTTAATTGGTGTCTTAGCCCCACTCTTTGCCAGTCAAATTTAGCAGATGGGCCTTTGACTCGAGCGAATCTAAATTTACGAACGAAATCTCTGTGCAGATTGTTACATACATTCAGAACCGTTGAATCGTCCTTGACAATTAGTGGTTCTTCCATATCTGCTTCTTGGCCTTGGGGTTTGAGATAGATACTCATGAATCCAAGGTTATCATAGATGAAATCCTTCAGTTCATTTAGGCCTGTACCTTTGAAAGCAGAAATGCGCATAATTGGCCAATCTTGAGGTAGGGATTTTTCAGCTGAACTAATTTCTTGTTCATTGGCGATATCAATTTTGTTTACTGCGACTACAGATTTTGCATATACACGACTACCGGCTAATGTATCGACTAGCATTTCGGGGGTAGTATCTTTTCTTAGGGTTACAATTGCCGAAGTATATCCGAATGAGCGAATAATATCGCCCATTTCTTCGGGGGTAAGGTGTGTTTGCTCAACAGTTGTACGGACATCAATACCACCTTTGTCTACCCTTTTTACAAATACAGGTGGCTTGACTTGGTTGAGTCTTATTCCTGCATTTTCTAATTCCCGGTGTAGTACCTTGAAGTGAGCATCTTGGAATGGGTCTACAATGTAGAGAACCATATCACATGAGCGAATAACACCTAGAATCTCTTTACCGCGACCTTTCCCTTCAGCAGCACCTTTGATTAGACCTGGCAAATCAAGAATCTGTATTTTGGCACCGCGATGTTCCATCAATCCGGGAATACAAGTTAAAGTTGTGAATGCGAAGTTTCCTTCTTCAGATTTAGCATCTGTAACTTTGTTGATCAAAGTGGATTTACCTACAGATGGGAAACCGACCAGTGCTACCGATGCATCACCGGATTTTCTGACCTCGAATCCCTTTGCAGGACCTGCTGCTTTAGCCGAGGCCGCAACTTTCTCTTCTTTCAATTTCAATTGAGCGATTTTAGCCTTCAATTTACCGATATGGGCATTTGTAGCCTTGTTTTTCTGAGTCTTATTAATCTCATCATAGAGGGCCTGAATTTGCTCTTTTATGGTAGCCAATCACACCCCTCCCATTATCATCGGGCCGATGGGCATTTTTGAATGCTATCACCTATTGGAGTTTCACAAGAAGAATGTTGGACTTGCTGTATTGACACCAACAACTCCCGATGGAATGATGTGCATTAGCCTCTAGGGCTACAATATGGGAATTGATATGCGCCTCTATCTTACCGATGGGGCTGCATTGAACCAAATTCTTGAAATGGATTGGAATAATTTAATTTTGAAAATGGATGACCATTCAATGCGACCATTACGGCCCAAGAAAGATGCGAAAATGAATCGTGAATTTGACATCGATTGTGAAGCCGAATTCTTGGATCTGTCCGAGCAAATAGAAGGCACAGGCACAGTTAGAGAGGTTCTATCCGCTAATTCGGCTTATGCTGCTTTATTGAAGTTGGTTGAATGGGCAAGCATTGGATATTGGGAAGCATGGGAAGGTAGATGCTTTCTGTATTTGGAAAATGGATTAGATAGGCCGATTCCAAATGTGGAAGAGATGTACTCTTCACTTCTATGGGATGATTTGAGATTGGCACTTTCGTCAGTTGGAGAATCAGAATTCTCTGAAAAAGTATGTGCTGATTGGATGCAGCGTAGAAAGGAGTTGGGTGAAACCTTGGATGAAAATAAAGATCCTCGAATTATTCCAACATTCGAAGCTCATGATAAAAATGCCCGGTTACTCCACTATACAATCAATCAGACTCAGTATGCTCAAATTTTGGGCCGTGATCACTTAGAACCTAAGGAATGGGGCCATGGTGATTGGAATCTTGGAAACATTCTTGATTCGTGAGATTGAAAAATAGGTGCAGGGTGGCGTGTGTATGGGCGAAGACAGTGACGTGGTTGAAGAGACACTTGTAGAAGAGCCTGTGGCAGAGCCAGAGGTCGAAGAAGTCGACCCCTTAGCAGAGGCATTATCTCGGGCGGAATCTGCTGAAAAAGAAATATCATATCGCGATGCAGAAATCCAGAATGTCAGAAAGAGGTTGATGGCTGAAAAGGCAATAGCAATTCAATTTGGTGGAATGGGGATGGCTAGAAAGATGCTCACGATTTTGGGTGATATCGACCGTGCTCTGTCGGTAAATGAAGACGAGGGACTTTCGCTAATCCGTTCGAAAATGTGGTCCGAACTATCTGGTGATGGCGTCTCAATGATTGTAACCCAGGGCGAAAAGTTTGACCCGACAAAAATGGAAGCGATTACCACTTTGCCTCCTTCAGAGCAATTCCCCTCAAATTCGATTATCGATGAATTAGAAACTGGCTATCTTTACAAGGACAAAGTTCTAATTCCTGCGAGAGTAGTAGTCGCTTCAGACCAATAGGCAGTTACCTGGCCAAATTTAGGTTAACAATTCCAACCTCTAATCTTTCATGTGTCGGATGTACTTCTACCATCAAGACCGGGACTGAGAGAAGTTCAGCGATTTCTTCAGCAGCAGATAATGGTATTTCGATTCGTTGAGATGTAGCATCATACCTTATCCATCCTTCATGGAGTCCGAGTTGTTCTGCAAGTTCCTGGACATCATCAGCAGCATCTTCCAATGAACATGGTATCGCTCCAAAGATAATTGTATCATCATCCGAGAGAACTTCATATGGGCGTAATGTTGCTTCCCCCCTGCGCTTAAACCGGTTTCTTAATTGGCCTGCATCTTTGTATGATGCAGTGCAGAATTTAACATGGAAATTCATATCTTCAGACGCCTCTTTAAGCTCGATAGCAAGTGCTGCAGATCCCTCCGCAGCAGCGGTAATTCCCCCTGCAAGATTGAAACCACGTACATCCATATTTTTCTGATTTCCGACAGTAATTTCTAATTCATTAAGATTCAAAAACTCGACTGGAGAATCATTTAATTGTAATAATAAGGCATGTAATTTTTCACCCTTATCTGGTTCTGCTGGCAATTCTATTCCGACACAAATTCCAGCCTCAGCGGCAGCGTTTACCGAATCGCGGTATCGGTCTAAGGTTAAGTCCAGCAAATGAAATCGTAACTCATCAAGTCCAGCCTCTCCTAACTCCTTAGCCTGTTCCGGCTTGATTGGAATCGATGTGTAACAATGTATGTGATGCTCTGCTCCAAAGGCTTCCTTCAGAGCTTTTACCGCTTCCACTGTTTTATCAAAATCTAGCATTGGATCTCCTCCTGTAATGCCGGTACCAGTGGCCCGCATGGCCTTTCCTTCTTCAATCACTTCAGAAAAATCGGAGCACCTTCTCTCATTAGCAAACATATCAGGTGATTCTCTTCGGTTATCTGATAGTGGGCAATAATCACATCCCCAATGGCATTTACCGGTAACGAATAGGACGAGTTTACTCCCTTGTTGGCACTGGATGCAACCTTCCGTCTCACCCGCTTCGGGCGGAGCGATTTCGCTAGCCATCTGCAAGTGCACGGTTATTCGGTTTGGCATCTATGGTTTGAACTCACTGGTAGTGAGATACTACTTTGAGAGTATTGCTTCACGCAATAACCATTGATGAAAGCACAAGTTGTCTGTAAGTTCTGGATGGAAAGTTAGTGCCATTCTTTTACCTTCGAGGACACCTACTACTTCATCATCAAGCCAAGCAATTGCGTTGGTACTATTTTCTGTAAACCTTGGTGCGCGTATGAATACACCGGGGAAAGAAGTATGATCACCCACCTTAATCTTAATTTGAGATTGGAAGCTCTCTTTTTGTCGTCCAAAGGCGTTGCGCTCAATACTCGTATTTACCAACCCTTGTTGCGATAATAAAATCGCACCAGCACAAGTCCCTAATACCGGGATATTTGATTCAGAAAGTTCATCCCAAAGGCCAGAATATAGGTCCTCCGAACGGCTTGCAATCTTCATTGCTGTAGATTCTCCACCCGGTAGAATCAATCCATCAATTCCTTTGATATCACTGGATTTTCTTAATTCTCGAATTTCAATTTCGATTTCTAAAAGTCTTGCTGCTCTATTCAACGCATGCATATGCTCGTGTCGAGCACCTTGCAACATGGCTAAGCCAATAGTCAGCATGTTGGTTGCTGGCAGGCATCACTTTTTCAGGACCACGGTTAGAGGTCAATTATTGAACCGAGCGCGCATCGGGTTGTTTATGGGTCACAGTAGTGATTGTTTCCTCGTTCCGGGGCCAGTTCGTATGAATCAAGGATGTCTTGATGCTATGGCGGCCTCCACAATAACTGCCCGAGGTGTAGAATTTCGAGATGTAATGGCTCGGCTAAACAGTGGGCTGCGCTATGCATTCAACCTTGCCCCTTCTTCAGATAAAAGAAAAAGCGAATCATGGTCGGGTGCTGATGATTACAAGGTAGTGGTAGTATCTGGCTCGGGCACTGCTGCAATGGAAATGGTCATGGCTAACCGTTTCCGTAGAAATGACAGAGTTCTAGTTCCAACCAATGGTAAATTTGGTGAAAGAGTAGCAGAAATGGGCTCACGGTTTTGTATTGTAAAGCATCTGAAATATGAATGGGGAAGGGCATTCGATTTAGGAGAAGTAGAAGAACAATTAGCAAGGGGTAATTGGGAAGCAGTTGCTATTTGCCATAATGAAACCTCAACTGGAATCACCCAAGACGCTGTTGAAATTGCTGAAATGTGTAAAAAGTACGGTATCGCTTTGATTATTGATGGAATTACAAGTGTTGGTGGACTGCCTGTTTATCCCGAAGAGTGGGGTGCAGAGGCGGTAGTAGTTGGTGCGCAAAAGTGTACAGCTGGGCCTAGTGGGATTGCTGCCATTGCAGTAAGTTCACATTTCATCGACCGCTGCACTGCTATTCGAAATCAGGGTGATTCTAATCCTACTTACTACCTTGATATCCTTCCAGCTCTAAAGAAGGGTGGTGATGACCAAACTCCTTGGACTCCAGCAATCAATTCGGCAATGGGTTGGGCTGTAGCACTTGAAACCCTCAAAGAAGAAGGTTTGGAAGAACGTTGGAATCGCTGCTTACACATGGCTAAAGGAGTGAGAAAATTATTCAGTGATTTAGGATTTGAATTGCTTGCTGATGAATACGCACGCTCAGCGACAGTAACTGCAATCATGTATCCTACTGGAATTGATGATACTTGGCGATCGCTGCTAAGAGAAAAGTTTGACACCCAGGTGATAGGTGCTCAAGATCATCTCAAAGGCAAAATGTTCCGTATCGGAAGTATGGGTGAAACCCCCGTTTCTGAAATGATTGAGGGTTGCAAAAGAATGCTAGAGTGTTTCAGAGAATGTGGCCATGAATTAGCAGATGTAGATGTGGAATCATATTTCCAGTGATTGAAATGAATATCGTTCTTGGCCGATTTCAACCATTCCACAAAGGCCATGCTCATTTGATAAATGCCGCTTTAGAGATGGGTCCAACAACTATCGCAATCGGCTCAAGTGAGGCTGAACCAAGTTTAGAAAATCCATGGAATGCTTCTGAAAGGGAAGCAATGATACGCGCTTGGTTAGGCGATAGAGATGCCACGATTGTGCAGATTCCTGACATCAATGATCCACCTAATTGGGTAGAACATGCTATCGCATACCACGGTAAAGGAACCCTAGTAACCAGTGATGTTGCGACAAGAGAACTTTACGAAAAATCGGATTTTTCTGTAACATGGGTTGACTTATCAAATCGTGATTCCTTCGAAGGTTGGAGGGTTCGTTTGACCTTGAAAATGCTTTCAACCGTTTTTGAGTTAGACGGTCAAAAAGAAGTAATGTCGGCATCTATTCCAACTGAAGTAGTTCATTGGCTAACCGAAAACGACGCACTGCATCGCCTTTATTCAATGTCACAGGGCCTAGAACATGCTGGTTAGCCTAGGTCAAGACTTATCACTACGGTAGTGCACGTGAGTCTGTGAACCTCCTGAAAAAGTTTGGAATCATGGCTGCGGGCCTTGGTATCAGTGGTGCAATTGGCGCTATTTCAGGTATCCTTTTGCTGTATGTTCTCATCGATGCCACAATTGCTGGTGCAGATGAAACAGTTTGGCTATTTTTGGTAGGCGCTGTTGGAATAATTGTAGGTGGCATATGTTTCAAAATAGTGCTTTGGGCAGGTAGAGGAAACAATATTTTACGGTAAAATACAATCGTTTTGTCAAAACGATTAACCCAAGAACTTGATAACTTGCATTAAGTAGCCGATACTATGGGTCTGAAAGAGAGATTCGGCGTCGACCTTGGAGTTTTCAAGGAAGGGACTACTTGGAAGGCATTTGGTATCGGTCTTGTAATGTTCTCAGTGATAGGATATGCCGGACTTTCGATGTTTGACTTAGCCTCTTCCGGATATGGTATTGATAGAGATAATATACGCTTAGCACCAGATTTCGAAGTCGAAACTGTCAATCGTTCTGTTGAAGAATCTCAATATGTCGACGAGGACGGTTGGTTTCAATTATCGGACCACAGGGGCAAAGTCGTCGTGATTGATTTCATGGCGATTGATTGTGCCAATTGCCACTTGGTACAAGCTCATTTAGAAAACCAAGTCGATGAATGGAGGGACTATGATGGGGAATATGAAATCATAATTGTATCAGTCGGAATGTGGTATTCAGTTGAAGATTTAGATATGCTAAACGAGACGTTTGGTGATACAAATTCAGATGCTCACATGCCATGGATTGTAGCAACTGGGGACACTGATTCAGTTCTAAAATCCGAAGTAATACGCTCCGGTGTTAATTCCTCAGAGGTTGAACTAGGAGACGGCACGTACTGTATTGAGGCTCAAGTCAATAATTCTGAAAAGGAAGTTTCATGTTTCGACATCGGTCAAGGTTTGACAGATAACGATGATTTAGATAACGATATTGCTGGAATTGAAATAGTCATTCAAGAAAATACATCTGTTAATTTCACAATCAACACCGAACTGGAAGGAAATATCACATGGGATATTGTTGAATTTACTCGGGGCGACATGGTTGAAGAATACCAAGCACAGAATATACCTGTGGCTTTAGTAATCGATCATGAAGGGTTTATTGTTGCAAAAGAGAGCTCAGGAACTCCTACTGGTGGCTGGGACGAATTTGACGAAATTGTAACAGCTGCAGCAGATGGAGAAGTTGAAGATTTACGTTTTTCATTGGCTGAAGTAGATCGTTCACCTGGTGCAATATTTTCAATGGGATTACTGCTTGGTGTCCTTGTATATTTCTCACCTTGTGCATTCCCAATCTTACCGGGTTACATCTCTTATTACATCGGGCTTGGCCAGAGAGAGGATGAACTAATCGAGGCTGGAAAGTTGGATCGTAAAATGCCTGCCCATTGGATTTTAGGAGGTCTTGCTGCCACGGGACAATTGACATTTTTTGCAATTATCGGAATCATAGTATTCGGGCTTGGTAGTGTGATTAATCTTTCAGGTGTACTACACTATTTCGCACTTGCAGTTGCAATACTACTGATTATTCTAGGTGCATTCATGCTAACTGGTGGAACCGCCCATCTTCTTGGTTTTGTCCAAAAACTAGTCGATAAATATTCGACTACTGAGATGGATGACCGATTTACGCCTAAGCGAAATATGTATCTCTGGGGGATTGGATATTCGGCAGCGTCCATTGATTGTACCGCTGCTGCCGTAATTCCATTCATTGCCTACCTTGCAGTTATTGGTGGGGCATCAATGTGGACTGGATTAACAGGCCTGATGCTTTCAGTAAGTTTGCTAATGATTACAGTTACCACAGTAGTTGGTCTAGGGCAGCAACGATTCATTACGATTCTACGCCGATCAACCGGCCTGATCAAGGCAATAGGGGCATGGATGATGATGATGGCTGGAATCGCACTAACATTCTATCTCACTCAGCCTGAACTAATCGCGAGTTGGTTGTGAATAAGTAAAAACGAAAAGATCATCCCTATTAGGATGAAAGAATAATATTTTTCAAGATCTAAAATGTTGTTATTCACTAGGAAAAGCCTCTTGCCATTCGGAATTAGAGGATGCTTTCATCGCGGGAATGCACATCCAATACCAGCAAGCTAATCCTGTTACGATTCCAGTTACAAGGTCAAAGAAGAAATGTTGTTTTGTAGTCATTACAGAAATGCATAGTCCAATCCAGGCTATCCAAATTAAAACTTCAGTTACACCAGAAACTATTTTCCAGTGGCGAAGTAACATGACTATCATCAAAGATTGAACAACATGCAAACTAGGCCATGCATTGTACGGCATATCCGTGTTGTGCATTACATCTCCAAACCAAAACCCCCAGAAACCTTCTCCCGCGAGAACATCATCAGGTATTTGGTCACGGATATATACTTCAGTAGGGAACAGTATGAATAATAAATTTACAAACCATGTAATTATGAATAGAGCCTGATAAAATGCGAACATTTCACGAATCCGTTGATCATCAGATCTACCAAACCACGCAGCAGCAGGATAATACAGATACAGTGTGAGATAGATTACAAAGGTCCAGCCAATGAATGGAACCATTGTATCAATTGGCATTATGGGGTCCATTACCGACCTGTCAAAATATCCCATAATTTGGTTAATCACAGAATATGGCAAAGCCATTGCCAATATTAGTGATATTATAGTGTACCAGAAAATCTTGGTATTGTCTTTGTTATGCCAATGGGGTTGCCAGAACTTCCATGGGCGTTTGAACATGGCCTTGCGAATACTTCTAACTATTCAGGCAATCGGCGAACCACAACTTGGGCATGCCTTCCACCCAGGAGTGAGGGCAGTTCCACAAGCACATGTATTCGGGGCCATATTTGTATTAGCAGAGCCAGATCCATCCACTGCTTTTTGTGCGGTTTGCTGTTTCAAGAATTCCTGCATTACTTCTGGAGTGAGTGCGCCACTATTAGCGGCCATTTCCATCATTTTTGTTTGAATATCATTTTGCTGTTCCATTCTCTGATTTTGAAAATTTTGTTGGTTAGCAATTCTTTCAGCCTTCCTATCTTGGACTCCTGCAAACATATCCATGGCACGCTTAGTTTTCGCATCTGCTTCTTCATTCCTTAATTCCATTTTGCCACGAGCGTGTGATCGTTCAGCATCCCAGCGAGCTTCCTGTGCTCGAAGTTCCTTTAGTTCAGATTCTAATTCAACAGTAACCTGTCCTCTTGCCTGCGCTCTTGCAACATTTGTCTCCAACTCGATTCTTGCTAAGGTTAAAGTTTCAGTTTGAGAATAATGTGCTAATTGCGCCTCGACATTTGCTTGCGTCCCTGCAGTCTGTGCTTGTACTGAGGCCCTGTGCTTCTTTACTAATTCCATATCTGTCGGATTTGTAATCGGGAATGCTTTGAGTAAAGTGAATCCCAGATTTGAAAGTAAATTTCTCATTTCAGACTCTGCAGTCATTTCAAACCTGTCAAGGAATGAACCTGCTCTGAGATCTGCAGCAGTAGCACATGACGCTAGGCAAGGTGCAACGACTCTTGCATTTACTTCAGAAGAGATTATCGAAATCATCCCATCTCTTGTCAAAACAGGTGCATTATTAGCAAAGAAATTCAATAACTTTGGTACATCTTCAAGATTCATTCGCATGCGAAGATTGGCAAATCCCTTTACGGCTTCACCATCTGCAATTTGTCCCTCAAATGGAATCCAATAGTCCATAGGACCAGTCATTGCAAACAATAGGCGACGGTCATTTGCGGTAACCCCCATCTTGTCACCAATCCATCTGCTAAATCCTCCAGCCATATTTTTCAATAAGGTTTCAGTCAAAATATCTCCAATTCGCCCATCCACAATCATTGCACAAGCTTCGTTTGGCTTTAGTAAAACTTGTTGGGTGGACATGGTCTGAATTTCATTTGCATTTACCAAACGTGCTATGGTATCTGGGCTATCTCTCCATCTATAATCGCTCATAAAATCACTTCTTAATTTGTTTTTGTTTTAGTCCTGCAAGAATCTTTGCTCGCGCACCATAAAATCCTCGGCAACTTGACAGCAGTTGTGTAGTCTGCATGATTAGTTGTTTTGGATCACCTTCAGATGTTGCGATTGAAAATTCGGAACTATTTGCTAAATTTATTCCTTTGGTAACCATTTCGATGACTTCATGGTCATGTTTGATTAATTTCTTTAAGTCCTTATTTGATGGAGACCTTTGGCCTGAAAGAAATGCATGTTCCATCCCTGATGCTGACTTAGCAACATCCTCGATCAAGTAATCACACTCTTCCATGCACTGCTTTGCTGCTCTCGCTAAGCCCATATTTCCTTCTTTGAACTGTAAATCGAAAATATTCTGCATATGACTTCTAACTCTAGTACTAGCGCGTGAAATCTCTTCACGAATTATTTTATCATTTTCGAATCGGGAACCTTTGGTATATCCATTGTACCCTGTAAGGACTAATTGTATCCCACGTACATAAGGCAAAACATCAATCGGAGTTCCAATCATTTCTCTTCCCTATTATCATTAGAGACCCCCTCACATATGATTCTAACGCTTGTTTTACAATGAAATAACAGAATCTGCAAAATTAGATGCTATTACTTTGTTGTGAGTAACCAGTATTGCAGAGCAGTTTCTTTCTTTTAGAATCTCTCGTACTTCGTTAACCAATTTTGTAGATAATTCATCGTCAAGTGAACTAAATGGTTCATCTAGTAACAGAACTCTTGGCTCTGCCAATAGTGCCCTAGCTAGTGCAACGCGTTGCCCCTCTCCTCCTGAAAGTGATTCAACACTCCTATTTTGAAGGCCAGCCATTCCAACCTCTTCAAGAGATTTGGCAATATCTCCCTTGTGGTTTCCCAGTTTCAGGTTTCCTGCAACAGAGAGGTGAGGGTATAGTACAGGTTTCTGGAAAATTAAACCGATTCCTCGTTGCTCGGTAGGGATATTTGTAATCTCCTTTTCATCAAGATAGATCTGCCCATTATCGAGTTCAACTAGCCCACAAATAGAACGTAAGAGGGTTGTTTTTCCACAACCACTTGGACCAGTAATTGCAATTATTTCACCAGGTTTTAATCTTAAATTAAATTCTGTGAATAATTTTTTCTCAAATGATTTCTCTAAGTTCTTACATTCTAACATCAAAACATTCCTCCGCCTTTAGATGGGCGGAATTTCTCAGCCCAAGTGAATAGAAGTAATGTTATTCCCATCAGTACAGATGAGACAGCGCATGCAGCAGGTGTTGTAAGAGAGTTATTGTACGGTATGGAACGTAATGAATCAATCATTATTGGCAGGGTAGTCCAATCCGAATTACGTGTAATAACCCAAGATGCTCCAAATTCTCCAAGTGACATTGCCAAAGTGAAAATAGTTGCAACGAGTATTGTTCCACGCAATAGTGGAAGTCGTATTGAGAAAAACCGTTTCCATGCAGATAGGCCAAGGGTTTGGGCACATTCATCATAACTCGGATCTATTGCACGCAGTGCAGGTAGCATTATTCTAACTACAAACGGAGTGGTTATCATCACATGTGCTATAATTGGGGTTAGCCAAAATGAGTAGAAGAACTCTGCATCAATTCTAATCATTCCAAGCATCACTCCCAGTCCAATCATTACACTTGATGCTGCAAAAGGAACCATCGTCAAGATATCTAAAAAGCGTGCGTAGCGAGGTCTTTTTGTTTCTACATTTACAATTGTTTGCGCTAGTGTCCACCCTAATGGCAATGCTATGCAAAGTGTAAGACTTGCATAACCAAGAGAATTGTATAGCGCATCCCAAGCAGATGGCATCGAATTTGTGCTAGAAAATGCGAATTCCCATCCACCGGTACCCCACGAATATGTAGTTTCACTAAGGTCACTATTGCGTATACGGAAAGAAGCCCAGAACACAGCAATCAATGGAAGTACGGCGAAGAATAATCCCGGTCCAACAATCATCCATCCCTTGTTATTATTCGTTTTAACAAATTTTTCAGAGGCCTGTGGTAGAAGACTTTGGCGCTTTTGTTGCAGGATTGACATTAACCAAAGTGAAGATAATAGAACAGTGAATTGAATTAATGAGGCGCCCAAAATAATTTCATTTCGAGAAACCATATAATTTGGAATCCCCGCGGAGGAACCTAGCCCTGCCATCACACTTTCCAGTGTATTATCGCCTAAACTAATCCATCGAACCAATGCGAATGAAGTAAATGAAAATACGAATGTCATACATGCAGCAGCAGCAACAGATGGTGCAAGAAGTGGAGCCCATAACTTTCGTAATCTTCCAATTTTGGTTTGCCCAGCAGGAAGAAGTCGCATCTGTTCTTCAAAGGCAGGTTCTAATGTTGATAAAACCGGTTCGCAAAAACGTATGACCAAAGCCATGTTGAACCAAGCATGGGCAATAATAAGTGTAGTATACCAAGTGGAATCATCAGCGCGAATATTAAGTCCAGATCGGCCAATGATATGCATAAAACCCATTGCAGCAACTATTGATGGCATAACAAATGGCATAGTCAAAACCGCTTTCATCATAGATTGCATTGGCCATTTATGTCTCCCTAATTGCCATGCAATTGGTAGGCCGATAATCAAAGTTACAATGGTAGAGAGGAGTGCTTGTAAAAACGTGAAACCAACAACACCCTGTGAAATATAATTTTCATCAAGTGATCCAATCCAATTTATTGGATTAGGTCCAGCAATCCAGATCAATCGGTCAAGAGCCAGCCATAACGGTATTAGAACTAGTAATGTATATGCCAAAAACGCACAACTACTACTAAGGCGGATTTTCATATCACTCAGCAACCATTGCTGTATTCCACTGCGAAAGCCAAGTTTCCATATTTTCTGCAATATCCGTAGTACTCACATTTGCTGGTTGCTGTGGGACGACCGAATTGAATCGATATCCACCCTCTTCAGGTAAATCCGATTGCTCCAAAACGGAATACATGTAATTCTCAATTGGCATTTTAGAATTTATGGCGGGACTCAGTAAATACTCAATGAATGCGGAGGCAGCTGCTAGATTTCCACCCTCGATTGCCGTTGCATATTCGACTTGATGGAATGATGCGCGAGGTAAATTTAGAGCTGCAGATTTTGTCCAATTTCCATTTGACCAGGATTCAACACCGGGGGAATGGCAATATGAGACTACAATATGAGCATCGCCCACATAGCCTTCGGTCCATTCACCATACCCTCCTGAATAGTGTGTTTCATATGCTTCTGACCAACCAGTTGTTACAATTACATCATTGGCAGACATAGCATTCCACCAATCTGTCCAATCTGAAACATTGTCACTGTCATGCGCGAAATAATCAGTCGTAGCAGACATAAATGCACGGCCGGGGCTACTTGTTTCCGGCGATGGAATCGCAACCTTACCTCTCCATTCCTCTGAAGTCAAATCCCAAAGAGATAATGGAACTGAATAGTTTTCACCATCAACTATGTTGGTATCATAGTTCAGACAGACATAACCCTGGTCGAACGGGGCAGCATATGTTCCATTGTAGGGGAGTAGAGATGATTCTGAGAGGTTGGTAAGTTCTGCGGAGTGTTCCCAAAGTACATTGTAATCTAATGCTGTTTGCAGATAGGTATTGTCGAGACCAATTGCCAAATCGGCCACTTGGACACCTTGGTGTTGCAGTAGGTGGTCCAGCACAGAACCTGCATCATCAAGTTTGAGTAAACTAACTTGATATCCTGATTGGTTTTCAAACTCGTTAATCAATTCATCAGTCAGGCCATAAACATCGTATGTGGCTATGACCAATTCTCCATCATCTTCCCATTCATACTGGCTAGGTGGAACCTGTTCATCATCATCGAGTTGTTGGCTAATACAACCTGATAATGATGCAACAAAAACCAAGCATAACGTTAACACAGTAAATAATTTCATAGTAAAACCTCAGTTAATCATCGCAATAATACGGTGCATACGATCAACCAACTCGAGGGGGTTATGAGCCAAAATATACAGGGCAGGCTCCCAACCAAATGATCCTTCATCTAGTATTACGTCAATACCCTGGTGCGGTTCAATCTCGCCTCTTGTAGCGAAAGTCAGGTTAAGATCCAACTCTTCACACATTGTTTCCACAGTATCCTTGTCTGCCATTGGATGTATATTGAGAATTGCAGATTTACCGTGGTCATAATTTCGAGCATCAAGTAGCATAGTAGCAAGGTGCTTAGAGGATCCAAAGGTTGGAGTTTCGTGGTGTCTC
>Ga0315321_10001571_pt1 | contig 17593 bp, 16 predicted proteins | sample M180m21515metaG_FD_203464 | JGI IMG/M metagenome (GOLD analysis project Ga0315321, IMG submission 203464) | Ammonia-oxidizing marine archaeal communities from Monterey Bay, California, United States - M1 80m 21515 | ecosystem: Environmental > Aquatic > Marine > Intertidal zone | place: USA... | reverse complement strand
CATCAATTTCATGAGTGTTAGTCACTTCGTAATTGGGGTCACCTGCAGGAATAGTCCAGCCGTTGTGAGGCAATAGATTAGTTTCAACAACATGATCAATTACATCGCCATCTTCGTAAAAGACGAAACCGGCGCGGGTCATATCTTCAACGGCAGTGCCTTCGCCCGGCGTCTTGTGATAATGCATATTCACGGTGATAAACGGGTCTTCAGGCATTAACACCCCCCATCCTTCCGGATAGGTAAATGGCCCGCGACCAGGAACACCTACGCCCATGTGGCTGGATACAATGTGGTGTACCCAGGGGCCACCGGGATCAAGTTCCGCTTTTGATACCCACTTCGGTGAGGTGTGCGCACCTTCCGGTACGGGCATCTGAATGGTCGGCTGCCAATCTTCCAGTTCGTCAGGAACCGTCACAGGGCGCTCAAATTGAACCACTAGGTCCGGATCACCGATCCACCACCCGGATTCGGGGAGAACAGTACCGCCATCGGCGACTATATTTTCTTCATGGGCGTCGGCAGGATCACCTTCAAGCGCTCCGCCATCTACCCAATTAATCAGCATTGCCTTGTCGGCGTCGCTTATATATCTCTCACCCTTGAACTCACCGCGATGGCGCTCATGGGCTCCCCAAGGAGGCATGTAGCCGGTTACCAGTGCATTTTTGATCAGCGGTGCCCAGATTTTCGCTTGATCGTAATCCATCAGTGACATAGGTGCGCTAATGCCGCCAACATCCGGCCCTTCGGGCTGGTGGCAGGCTACACAATTGCGTTGAAATGCTGGCAGGGCGTCTGCATAAAAAGTGGGGGTCGCATCTTGTGCCTGGATCGAGCCAGCTCCAATAGCGGCTGTGAGTCCCAGTACCAGGCTTGAAACTGCTTGCTTTAGGGGTTTCATGAGGTTTCCCTTCTTATTTTGCTATTTAAAGCTAAGTTGCTGATGTTTGCGGTCAGGACATGTTGATGCCATATCTACTTCAGAGACTAATGCTAAATACCTTAAATGTCTAACAAATAGGGCTAATTCTGGCGTTTTCAGAGGGTGCTTTGGCTTATTGCCAGTATCGAAGAATTCGCCAGAAAATGTTGTTTGGGAGGGCAGTCTAGTTATCTCATAAAAATAGTAGAAGAAGTCACCATTCGCTAATGGCGGCTTTGCTGATTATTTCATCGATGGTGATGCTGGCAATACCATTTTCGAGAATTATAGATTCTGCAGTTGTGAAGATACGCTTGCGGCTACTATCAAATCTTGTGGGCATGTTCAGAGCCGTCGGCATTGACTGTGATCTATTAGGTCAGGTTCTGATCATAGCGCCGCAATCTTTAGGGCCTCTAGAAACTCTCTCCTTTCTCTTTCTCACTAGTCATTGCCAAATTTCTCTGCTCTTGCAGCGAGATACTCCAGTCTCAGCCGAGCGATTTTTTGTAGCGTTGCCATATAGTCCGGATTGTCCATGGCGATTCGCAGCATTTCCTCATTCATGTCTTCATAGTCATAGGTTAATTGTCGTCTTAGCTCATCCTCAGGCTCCAGCATATCCAGCCCATTCTGCAGGATCGCATAATTTATCCCGTCTGCGCTGAAGGACTGTCGCATTTCCCCCAGAGCATGACGATTACTTTGCTGTCTGTGGTTTTTTAAAAACTGTGGTTCGCAGGAGCGCTTCGGAATCAGAGAAACGGTGTTGCTTTTCTTGTGGCAGAAAATGTCGAATCTGTCGTTGCTGTTCAGTTCATTGAACAGCCGATACAAAACGTCTTCTTCGCGGATAATTTCATTTCTCATTGTGAGCAGGCTGCGCTCCCCGATTACGGTAATCTGTTCGATCTGGCGAGTGTTTGTTTCGTTAGTCTCGGGGGAGGAGGCTTGTTCCGTATTGTCAGCCTGAGTGTCAGTATGGTTTTCTGCAGCCATAGCGGACTGTCCATACAATGTCATGGCGGCAGCAAAGATAGGGATATACATTTTAAGCGTTTTCATCAGTTGATTAGTGTGTAGGCTGTAACTGAGATTATCAAGGGGTTAGCTGCTGGTAATCGTTGCGCTGTAATGTCATGCTTTCAGCTGGGTAAACAACCAGGATAGGCCAATAAGCTTGGCCGATAAGGTAAATAAATGACTAAAAAGCTATGTGCCCTGATGTTGATTTTCCTAGCTGCAAGCCTGCAAGTATTTGCGGCAGAACAGGAAGATACCTTTCTTCTGCTGAACGTAATATCCGAAGGGCCTTTGTCTGCAAGAGACGTGGTGTTTACCAATATGGATACCGGCGAGGAATTACGGATTCGGAATTTGCAGAATATTAGCCGCCTTGGAGAAACCAGATACCGCATCGAAGAAATTGCTGCGGGAGAATATTACCTCAGTAGTATTTTTCCTACCTATAACCGCAATGACAATGCATCAAGAATAGAGTTGGATGAGAGCAGTGGAGTAGTTACTATTTTAGCGAATACGATTAACTACATAGGTGATCTCATTGTTAGCTCGGAAGAAACCGGAAGGGGAATTGAGACGTCGTTTACCTATCAAGCAAATGGAGCGACCTTGCAGGCTGCAGTGGCCGGAGAGCGGGAAAAGTTTGAGGCTATGGACACGGTGGTTTCCATTGCGGGAAATCAGCCGGTAATGGTAGAGAAGCATCTTCTGGGTTTATAAAGCCAGGGTTCAAAAGCGATCCCAGACAGCCTTCTTTCAACTATTCTTTCAAAATTCTAAAAGGAACGCTGGCGGCAACTTTATCCCAGTGCATAATCAACGCGCCACTTTCTGAAGTCATATTTATAAACTGCCAGGAAAGTTGGTCATAGGAATTATCGATTCGGTCCACAGTCATAGCTGCTCTTAGAACATCCCGGTCTGATGTGTATTCATAAGATCCCCACAAAGCCTCAAGATTTTCATAATCATAGTTTAACTGCGCCGGCCATGTTGACAGGACAAAGTTCCAGCCATTGTTTTCAAAAGCGATAAAAACCGTATATTCCCCGGGTTCGACCCGATTGTTTTCAAATAGAAGAGGAACCTCGGTGCGCAATCGAGTGGTGACGTTTGCGCCAGCGCGCCAGACTTCCGCGCCATCCATCAGGGCTTCTTCAGAATCCGGCAAGTCAAATAAATTGCGTTCCCGCTTGATGGGTCTGCCGTAGAGAATTTCTATCCATTTTCCGCCGACATATCCTTCCCGCACATCGTAGTTGCCAGCAACTTCTGTAGCGGAGTAGCCAGCCGGGCTGGCTATACGTCTCTCTAAGTTTCTTTCTATGGATTCTTGCTGCGCCGAAGAAGTTGTTGCCATCGCAAGGCCGACGATGGCGACAATTGGTAAATGCAGCTTGAGTTTCGTTGTTAACAATCTAACCTCTACTCGTTTTCACTGGCTATTAGTCAGCAAAGCTGACGCTGGTTTTAGGGTGGGCATAGAGCCACTCAACTACTTGTTCACTGAATGTGTCAGAGATGTTTGGCACATGAGAACCGCCGTCGATCGTCCATAGCTCGCTTGAACCACCAGTCTGGCAGCCTTTTTCGAAAAGCATAACGGAGGATTCGTGACCATCGATGGTAGCTTCCAGGTCGCGAAGTTCTCGCTGCGCGCCGTTTGCTTCACAGCCATTATAGGAGGCCCACCGGGTCACGCTCTCTACTGCGCTGGGATAGCTGTTTCCCTGAATATCATCTCCTTCATAGGCTATGGTGCCATCTTCGGTTCCGTGAATTTGAAGAATGTGTACTGGTGAAGCTGGAGGGTCTCGCTCTTCAATGTGATTGGCTCCGGCTAGGCTGGCAATAGCAGCAATTGTTCCGGAGTGATCGTAGGCTGCTCTATAAGACATGAACCCGCCGTTTGAATGACCAATCAGATAGACGCGGTTGGAATCGATATTATATTTCGACTTCATCTCATCGATTATGCTGAGCACATAGGCTGAATCGTCCACTTGAGTCCTGAAGAAATCACAGCAGGCGGGGCTAGCATTCCAGAATCTGTTTTCATCGCCGCCGGGCTCTTTATTGCCATCAGGTGCAACGAATAGAAAACCATAGCGGTCTGCCAATGCGCTGAATTTCATATAGGAGTCCTGGTTGGCTCCGCTGGAGGTATAGCCATGCAGTAAAACGATAAGCGGGTTTTCTGTGTCCGCATTGTAATTAGCCGGCACGGTTACCGGCAGTTCACCGCGGCCGAGATCGATAGATTGCGCAATAGAGACACTGGCGCTTATTGATAGAAGGCCGGCTACTAATAATGTTTTTAGCTTTTTCATGTTAGTTCCTTGTTGGTGTTTCAAATAGTTTTTGGATTTTGTTAATAAATTTTAGGGAGTAAGTATTACTTTGCCTGTAGTCTTTCTTCCTTCCAGTGCCCGGTGAGCATCCTGAACGTCTGACAACGGGAAAAAATGTTCGACACGAAGTTTAAGATTGCCTTCGGCTATCCACTTGAATACATCGCCGCTTCGCCATTCCAGGCTTTCGCGGTCTGCCACATAATCAAACAAAGTAGGGCGGGTGAGAAATAGCGAGCCCTTTGGTCCCAGTGTAGCGGGGTTAAATTCGGTGACCGGTCCGCTGGCGTTGCCATAGAGAACCGCATAGCCAAGACGCTGCAGGCAGTCAATGCTTTTATCGAAAGTGGTTTTGCCAACGGAGTCATAGGCAACATTAACACCTTTGCCGTCGGTGATGCGTTTAACTTCTGTCTCGAAATCAGTCTCGGTATAGAGAATGACCTCGTCAGCGCCGGCTGCCCGTGCAAGTTCCGCTTTCTCTTCGGTTGATACGGTACCTATAACGAAAGCTCCGGCCATCTTGGCCATTTGAATTAACAATAATCCAACTCCGCCCGCGGCAGCATGAATGAGGCAGCTATCACCATTCTTAATTTTGTAAGTGGACTGTGAGAGATAATGTGCAGTGCAACCTTGCAACATAGCGGCTGCGCCTTCTGCATATGAGACGGCTTCAGGCAGGTTTACCAGTTTGTCTTCGGGGACTGCTGCGTAATCAGCGTAAGCACCGGCAACATTGGTATAGGCAACCCGGTCGCCTGCTTTGAACACGCTGACATCGCTACCTACTTCCTCGACGACACCGCCGGCTTCGAGCCCAAGGGTGGCGGGCAGGGGGATTTGATAGAGCCCGGACCGCTGGTAGGTATCGATGTAATTTATGCCAGCCGCTTCGACTTTTACCAACACATCGCTGGGATCGAGAGCCGGGATATCGATATCCTCGTAACTCATGACCTCTGGGTCACCATATTCCTTGACTCTTACCGCCTTCATTTCAAGTTCCTGTCATCGCGAAAAGTGCTATTTATCGCAGATATTGCCGTTGCTTACAATTCGGCTGCGAAAATCCGCGGTCATTCGCTGGACTGAGACCTGCGGCAGGTTTATTCTGGCCCTTGTAGCTATTCTTAATCAGTCTTGCAGATACATATCATTCAAAGAAAAGTAATAAAAATACCATTAAAATCAGGCGGTCACTTATGCCAGCAATCACCCCCATAATCCAACGGCTATTCAGTACCCTGTTTATACTGGGCCTGCCTTGTCTCGCCATTGCTCAACAAACTCCCAAGGCTTTGCCCTCGATTACCGAGCCGGTGATTATGAGCAGTTTCGAAGTGCCTGCGTTTAAAGTGGTTCCAGTAGCAAATGACCTGGAAAATCCTTTTGCCATGGCCTTTCGGGGAAACGGTGATATTTTAATTACCGAACGCTATACGGGAAAGCTGCGGGTAGTGAAGGCTGTCTCCGGTGATGTACTCGATATTCCTGGGGTACCAGAAGTGTATTCGGAAGTGTTTCGAGCCGGCTTGATGTCCATAGCAATTCACCCGGACGACGATCAACTTATTTATCTTAGCTATACAAAGGGTATTGAGCATGAGGGGGAGCCTGAGCAGGTGGTATCTCTTATTCGTGGCCGTCTGGTGGAAAACCAGCTGACTGAGGTGGAGGAGATTTTCGAAACCAAGGGTCTGGACAGAGGTATAGCAGGGTCTTCCCTGTTATTTACCCCGGACAAAAAGTTGATGATGTCGGTTGGTGGTGCCTATGTCTACGCGGGGTACGGTGACTATGCTCAAGATCCTTCCGTGCATTACGGAAAACTGTTACGACTCAATGACGATGGTACGGCGGCTGAGGACAATCCTTTTATTGCCAGTGGTGAGTATCTGCCGGAGGTTTATTCAGTAGGGCATCGTAATCAGCTCGGTCTCACCTACCATCCTGAAACCGGAGATCTGTGGGCGAGTGAAAACGGACCACAGGGTGGTGACGAAGCTAATATTATTTTCCGCGGCCAAAATTATGGCTGGCCGATAGTCTCCTATAGCAGGCAGTATCGCGGCGACTGGGTATCTGACAGCCCCAAGGCAGATGAATTTGTAGATCCTGAAGTACTCTGGTGGCCATCGATCGCTCCGACAGCGATTACTTTTTATACCGGAGAGCATTTCCCTGAATGGCAGGGCAATTTATTTGTCGGCTCTATGATGGTTGGCAGAATACCTAACACTGGTCATCTGGAAAGAATTGTTTTCAATAGTCGCGGTGGTGAAATTCGCCGGGAAAGCTTGTTGACTGAATTAAAGCATCGGGTTCGTGATGTGCAACAGGGTCCCGATGGTTATCTATATATATTGACGGATGAGGAAGATGGCGCACTCTTGCGTATAGAGCCCGTTCAATAAACAGGTCAGGAATGAAAATCAAACAGAGTAGTTCGGAGAAAAAAATGGAACAACTCCAGCACATTTTGAAAGCTAAAGGCACACTTCTGGCCTTAATGACGCTCATCTCGTTTGCCTCATCATCATTATTGCTTGCTGATATTTCCGAAGTGTCTACGGATAGTGGAATTTATGGGGGTCATGAGTCGGAGCACGCTGCCGGAGTAACGGTATTTAATGGCATCGGTTTCGCTGCTCCACCAGTAAGAGACTTGCGATGGAAGCCACCAGCTCGGGCTATTCCCCATGCGGGAGTTCGTCAGGCCGATCGGGTCGGCCCTGCTTGTTGGCAGGCCAGAAACTCCGATGCGTCTCTCTATGCGAGGGGGAATCTCCGTCGCTCGGAAGATTGCCTGTATCTAAACGTCTTCAGTAATGCCGAAGGCAGCGCTGATTCCTTGCCGGTATTGGTCTGGTTCCATGGTGGCAGTAACACGGCCGGTCACGGAGGGGCAAAAATCTTCGATGGCTCGAATCTGGCTGCGCGCGGTGCAGTAGTGGTTACGGCAAACTATCGGCTCGGACCTATGGGCTTCATGGCCCACGCGGCGTTGACCGCCGAGTCTGAAAATAACTCTTCTGGAAACTATGGAGTTCTCGATCAGCTTGAGGTTCTGAACTGGGTTCAGACCAATATTGCTAACTTTGGAGGCGACCCTGATCGTGTAACTATCTTCGGACAATCTGCCGGCGGCACCGATGTCTGTTTGTTAATGTCTTCGCCATTAAGCGAAGGCAAAATTCACGGCGTCATCGGCCAGTCTCCGGGCTGCATCAAGTCCACCAGAACACTTGCCGATGGAAATAATTCAGGTCATGCGGCTGGTGAACGTTATGCCAGGGAATTGGGTATTACCGGTTCAGGCGCTTCAGCACTGGAGCAGCTGAGAGACATCAGCCCCCAGCAATTGATCTCCACACCTTCCGGTAATGGCCCGGTTATCGATGGTTGGCTGATTCCGAATGCCCCCTACGATTTGCTTGAGTCGGGTCGACAGAACAGAATTCCGGTTATGGTCGGCGGTTTGGCAGAAGAGAATCATGGTCTTCAAAGCGGCAGTGCGGAAATTTCCGAGGCGGAGTTGGATGAATATTTGTCCAGGGTATTCGGTGATGATGCCGGGCGACTCAAGGCCATGTATCAGCAAGAGCTGGAAATCTCGCCACTGGACGCCAGGAAATACATCAGTACTGATAATGGCTTCCTGCTGTCGTCCCGAATGTGGGGACGCCTGGTGGAAGAGCGGGGCAACGATGCCTATGTTTATTTCTTCAACAAAAAACCCCCGGTGTTCAGACTCTATGTTCCGGCAAACCCGGACCTGAATAGCGATGGTGGCCAGCGAAGTCTTGGAGCCTATCACTCCGGAGAGCTGGCCTACGTCTTTGATAATCTCGACTTGGTTGGTTTGGGCTGGGATGAAGAAGATAGAGAGCTTTCCGAAACCATGGCAGATTATTGGGTTAACTTCGCCCGGAGCGGAAACCCTAACGGCGAGGGTTTGCCACATTGGCCTGCCTATGATGCGCAGGCAGATCTTGTGCAGATTCTCGACAGTGAGGTGCGTGCCGCAGTTCATCCTCGAAAAGAAAGGCTCGATGCATTGGAAGAGATATTTTTGAGATCGAGATAGGCTGTCTGTTTTTATAGGTCAACTGTGTCCAACGGTCGCTTGACTTCAAACACTGATGCGGCAATGATGCCGCCTCGTTTTTGTCCATCTATAGATTCTACCTAGAGATTTTCCCCATGCTATTAAGAACTAGCTGTGATTTCGAGTTTGAGATTGCAGTTCCCACGCCTTTTATCCTGATGCTGCGGCCACGCAGTGGAGCGAGTCAATGGATAGCCAGCGAGGAATACAAGCTGATTCCTAATGTCGCCGTTCGGGAATTTACGGACAGTTATGGAAACCTCTGCCAACGTTTAATTGCACCACCGGGCCGATTCGAAATTCATACATCGGCAGAGGTTCAAACCAGCGATGTTATCGACAGAGCTCCCGGTGCTGGTTTTATCGACATACAAAATCTTCCTGATGAAGTGCTCGGTTTTTTATTGCCCAGTCGTTATTGTGAATCAGAGAGATTTGGCAAGATGGCCAAGGAAATCACCACAGGAAAAGCGCTTGGCTATGATCAGGTTGCGGCCATAGAGCAATGGTTAAGAGAGAGGATTCGTTTTGAGCCCGGCACCAGCAATGTGCCGGTATCTGCCACTGAGGTTAACGAGAGACAGTCCGGCGTATGTCGTGATCTATCCCACTTGGGAATCGCGCTGTGCCGCAGTCTGAGTATTCCCGCCAGAATGGTGGTCGGGTACAGCTATCAACTAGAGCCTATGGATATGCATGCCTGGTTTGAAGCATTTGTAGGTGGTCAATGGTATGGGTTCGACCCCGCGAGGCCAGAGATGAAGCCTGGATATGTGGCGGTAGGTTATGGTCGCGATGCGGCGGATGTTGCTGTCTATAATCAGTTCGGACCAGCTGTTTATCCTTTGCGTCAGAATGTCAGTGTAGAGCTGTTGAATTCATAGGTCTTGGCCGATATAAACTCTTGTTATTATTGAGTAATTGCTCTAACGTCGGACATCGGAAATAACTGTCTATTGTGAGGGAAGTGAACAGTGGGTCTCTGGGGCGAGCTTAAAAAACGAAATGTGGTTAAGGTAGGTATCGCCTACCTTGCTCTCGCGTGGTTCGTACTGCAGCTAACCGATACGGTTGCTCCCATTCTAACCCTGCCCGATTCCTTCGATGCCATAATCCTCTACTTTATTATGGTGGGGTTCCCCTTTGCGCTATTTTTTGCCTGGGCTTTTGAGCTTACACCTGATGGCCTAAAGCGTAGTGAAGATGTTAGTGAGGAAGAATCCATTGCCAATGCTACCGGTGGAAAAATCGAACGGGTAATTATTGGCTTCTTGGCGGCAGCCGTGCTGGTTCTCATTTGGGACAATTATCTCGGCAATGATGACGAAACCCGGCTTGGTGGATAACGAAGCCTCAATCGCCGTACTACCTTTCGTCGATATGTCGCCCGAGCAGGACCAGGAATATTTCTCTGATGGCATCTCGGAAGAAATTCTCAATGTACTGGCCAAGATTCCAAACCTTAAAGTAACTTCCCGTTCATCTTCCTTCGCTTTAAAGGGCGAGCGGCTGGATTTGCGAGATGTGGCGCAGAGATTAGGTGTTGCCCATATTTTGGAAGGGTCGGTTCGCAAGGCCGGTAATCAGGTGCGCATAACAGCCCAGTTAATCGAAGCGGAAACCGACAGTCATCTTTGGTCGGAAACCTATGATAGGGAGCTGGATAATATATTCCAGATTCAGGACGATCTGTCCGCAGCAATTGGCCTAGTTCTGGAAGATAAGTTATTGGGCGGTCAGCAGCAGATATTGTCGGAAGAGAGGCTTGCTGAGGCAGATGAAGTTGACCCGGTCGCCTATCTGCTTTACTTGCAGGCAATGTATTTGAGGGAGAACCTCGATACTGTTGAAGACGGTCTGGAGACAAGAAGATTGCTGCTGGAAGCGGTAGAGATTGATCCCGGCTTTGCCAATGCTCTCGCATATTTGGCCTTGGCTACGCCCACTGTATCCACATACGGTTTAATACCGTTTGCCGAGGGTGGGGACCTGGTGATGGCTTCCGCCACCCGGGCGCTGGCTATCGATCAGCAGAACGATGCCGCTCATCGAGCGATCGCCATCCATCGCGGTTCCTTCGAGATGGACTTCGAAGGCGCCATTGAAGAATTTCTTAAAGCGCTGGAAATAAACCCCAATAGTGCGGAAGTAAATAGTCAGCTATCAACATCCTACGCTTACCTGGGAGACCATGATAAGGCAGTGATGCACTTGCAGCGGGCTATGGAGCTGGACCCTCTTAGCCTTGGCAATCTAAGAGATGAAGGCGATATAGCTTCACTGGCTCGGGACTATGAACTTGCGGAGCAGAAATTCCGTGAGTTCCTCGCCATCAGGCCGGAAACTCTGAATACCCAGGTTGCTCTTTCTATAGTCTTAATCATGCAGGGCAAAGCAGGCGAGGTGTTGGAACTTTTTCCCGGTGAGCAAGACGATTACTTTGTCCTCTTTAAGTTGGCTCTTGCGCATTTTGATGCAGGAAATATGGATGAGGCTGATGAGTTGCTAAACTATTTCCTGGAAACTGCCGCCATCGAGGGGCCTTATCAAATAGCAGAACTTTACTGCCATCGCGGAGAATATGAACAATGCATAGACTGGCTAGAGTTAGCGCTTGAGAGAAAAGACCCGGGGCTTCTAAATATCGTGTCATCCTGGTTCCTGGAGCCGGTATTCGAACATTCACGGTTTCTGGAGCTGGTTGGGGACATGGGTTTGACACAGGCGCTGCAAAGACAGCAGGCTTTGCTGGAACGGACCCGGACAGCTACTGTCTTTCAATAGAGCAGTTCAATAGAACAGTTCAGTAAAACAACCGAATAAATCAGCTTAATTATAGGTAGACTTGGCGTAGCAGAGAGACTATGCTGCGCACCGCTCTGACCTGCACCTCCTTCACATACAATAAATCGAGTATTAAGAGTATTGAAAGAAGCGAATTAACCAGTAATTCGCCTGTGCGCTGCACGTCCTAATTTCCGAAGCCCAATACTGTTATTGGGCACTATTATCAGGTTTATCCAATGACTACCGAAACCCAGGTTCCTTTCAGTGAGCTCGCGCTTTCAGCTCCGATATTAAAGGCTTTAAATGATGTGGGCTATGAAACCCCGTCACCAATCCAGGCTGAAACAATCCCTCTATTACTGGAAGGGCGCGATGTGCTCGGGCAGGCACAAACGGGTACTGGCAAGACTGCAGCTTTCGCGTTGCCTGTATTGTCATCGCTGGACCTAAAGCAGAAAGATCCTCAAGTGCTGGTGCTGGCTCCTACTCGAGAACTGGCAATTCAAGTTGCTGAAGCGTTCCAGAAATATGCTAATCACATAAAGGGCTTTCATGTGCTACCTGTATATGGCGGCCAGGACTATAGCGGTCAGATTCGCGCCCTGAGGCGTGGAGTTCATGTTGTGGTTGGAACCCCAGGTCGAGTAATGGACCATATGCGCAAGGGCACTCTTAAGCTTAATAATCTCAAGACTCTGGTTCTGGATGAGGCGGACGAAATGTTACGCATGGGATTTATCGATGATGTGGAATGGATTCTGGAACAGACTCCGGAGCAGCGTCAGATTGCGCTGTTCTCGGCAACCATGCCCCAGCAGATTCGCCGCATCGCTACCAATCATCTGAATAATCCCAAGCAGATTACTATCAAGGTAAAAACTGCTACCGCTGAACTAATTCGACAACGTTTCTGGCCGGTAAGTGGGATGCACAAGCTGGATGCCCTGACTCGTATTCTAGAAGCTGAAGATTTCGATGGCATGATTGTTTTTGTGCGCACGCGAATAGCGACTGTCGAACTTGCCGATAAGCTTTCGGCTCGAGGCTTTGCGGCCACTGCCTTGAACGGAGATATTGCCCAGAAGCAGCGCGAGCGCACGATAGATCAATTGAAGAAAGGCAAGCTGGATATTTTGGTGGCCACCGATGTAGCTGCCAGAGGGCTCGACGTAGATCGAATCAGCCACGTGATTAATTACGATATTCCTCATGATACTGAAGCTTATATCCATCGCATCGGTCGCACAGGAAGAGCGGGTCGCGAAGGGGATGCCATCTTGTTTGTCGCTCCCCGTGAGCGGCGTATGCTTAATTCCATTGAGCGAGCGACCAATAAGAAAATAGAGATGATGGAGCTGCCATCAACAGAACTTATTAATGACAAACGAATAGAGACATTCAAGCAAGCCATATCAGACACTCTGGCTACGGAAGACCTTGGTTTGTTTACTCATCTGATTGAGCAGTATCAGCAGGAACATAATATTCCTGCTCTCGAGATCGCCTCGGCTCTTGCCCGACTTGTTCAGGGCGATGTACCGCTGCTGTTGCAACATAAACGAATACCCAAGCATGACCACTTCGCCAAAAAAGAAAGTGGACGGGATGAGCGCAAGCCACGTCGCAGCAGGGAAGGAAGAGAGGGTAGGGAAGGTCGTGAAAGGGGTGATCGTCCTGCTCGTAAAGTCGGCCCACCTGACAAGGGTATGGAAAGGTTTCGAATTCAAGTAGGTCACAATCATAAAGTAATGCCAGGGAACATTGTCGGTGCAATCGCCAATGAAGCGGGCATCGACAGTGAGAATATTGGCCGCATCACTATATTCGATAACCACAGTCTTATTGATCTGCCTGAGGAAATGCCCCCGGAAATATTCAAGGCTTTAAAGAAGGTCTGGGTATCCGGTCAAACACTGAACATATCGCGAGATCTTGAAAAAGATCAGGCAGACAAGCCGTTCAAACGAAGAGAGCGTGGGCCGCTATCTAAATCTGACGCCAGCAAAAAGAAGAAAGACAAGCCTAAATCAAAAACGAAGGCAAAGTCTAAGGCGAAAACAAAGAGTAAGGCACGGGCAAAGCCAGGGGCGAAAAAAGCAGCAGCTAGTGAGCGTCCGAAAAAATCTGGCTCAGGAAAAGGATCAAAGAACTCAGCTAGAGGCTGAGCTCAAACAAAGGGCCTGAATCGGCAGTGATGTTTGATGGAACCAGCGTTTGCCTGAGCTAGGGTCTAGGTGTTCTGGATTTAGGCCCCAGCTGAGTTGGTAGAATCTCATAGGCTTGCTTCACCCAATCACAAAGCAGTGGGCGAGTGTCTCTAGGATCAATTATTTCCTCGATCCCAAAAGCCTCGGCTGTTCTTAGCGGTGAGCGATACTGTTCCAGCATGTCTTCCAATTCACGACGTCGAGCATCAGGGTTTTCGGCGGCTTCAATGTCGCGTCGATAAGCTGCCTGTACACCGCCTTCGATGGGGAGTGAACCCCAATCAGCTGATGGCCAGGCATAACGGAGATTCAGGCCATCTGCATTCCCATGCCCCGCGCCTGCTACTCCATAGCAGCGCCGAATGATTACCGAAACCCATGGGATCGAAGCCTGATAACAAGCCATTAACGCTCTGGACCCCAATCGTACAGTTCCTTCTTCCTCAGCTTGAGTACCTATTAGAAAGCCTGGATTGTCAACCAGATTCAATAAGGGCAAATGAAATGTGTCGCAGAGGTCTACGAAGCGCATCATTTTCTCCGAGGCGGTGGCATTAACCGCTCCGCCATGATGCATGGTGTCATTTGCCATGATTCCTACCGAATGTCCATCCAGTCTCGCTAGCCCCACCACCAGAGACTCACCGTATCCAGGATTGATTTCAAAGAACGACTCACTGTCCACTACTGAATTTATAACTTCTCTTATCTGGTACATCTGTCTTCTGTCGCGGGGAATCACAGATAGAAGTGATTCGTCGCAGCGGTTTGCCGCATCTTCACATTCGACAATAGGAGGTAATTGCCAGACATTTTGTGGAAGGTAGGAGAGGAATTGTCTTATCGCATCGAATGCCTGTTGTTCGTTTTCAACCTCATTGTCTACAGCGCCAGATCCATTAGCATGGATCTGGGAGCCGCCGAGTTCATTTTTTTCAACTGGCTTGCCGAAGCCGCGCTCTACCACAGGGGGGCCTGCAACAAAAAGCTGGCTACTACCTTTAATCATTAGTGAGAAGTGGGAGATGGTTGCCCGAACCGCGCCAAGGCCGGCTACAGAGCCCATGCAGGCGCAGACCACAGGAACATAGCCCATGAGCTTCATCGTAGTTTCGAATCCTGGAAGTGCGGGTACGTAGGAGTGACCCACCATTTCTAGCGTCTTGACGCTGCCGCCGCCACCGCTGCCATCTACCAGACGCACAAGGGGTAGGCGCATCTCCAGAGCGTATTTTTCACCATAGCCGGATTTGTCGCCAACTTTTGCGTCGGCCGCACCGCCTCGAACAGTGAAGTCGTCACCGCCTATAACTACCTTGCGACCGTTCAGGGTTGCCGTACCCAATACAAAATTAGAGGGTGTGAATTCTTCCAGGATTCCTTTGTCGTTATAACTGGCCTTGCCGGCAAGAGCGCCAATTTCATGGAAGGAGTCTTTGTCTGTTAGGGCATCAATTCGTTCGCGAACTGTGAGCCTGCCATTACTGTGTTGGCGTTCGATGCGCTCCTCGCCGCCCATTTTTTTCGCCAGCGCTTCTCGCAATCTCAGTTCGTCTACTTCTTTCTGCCAGGACATGATTTCTCCTTATCGGGGGCAATAAGTTAAATTACTGTGTACTCCGCTGCAAGTGTCTACCGTTTGCATCTATCTGTCGAGGGGATAACCGATAGTTACAAAGCGACATACTAATTAGGATTGTCTTCAAATTATTGGTGCAGCGGAGAGAGCGGAAGGGGGTGCCATCAGCAGGATCAAGATTCATTGCAATCGCAGGGCTGGAGAGATAGTTGGTCAATGAGAAGATTCGCTCTGGAGTTTTTTCCACAGTGCTCGCAGTATTGTTGGCCCTGCGGATATCTGAACGGGCGCAGAGCGCGAGAGCAGTTCACTTGCTGATCCGCTATGGCCGCGGCTGAAAATGAGATGCGTGCAAACCTGCGAGTGTTAAAGTTTATCCATGAGAACAACAGGGTGGTGTCGATTATTGAGCCCGGGCAGACTAGAGAGGCCAAAGACTTTCACTCTATTCCCGGTGTGCGGCTTCTTAACGTTGTCTGGGATACGATGCTTGCTTTGAGTCTAACAAATTATATCGATTATGAGAGGGTATTCAGCCTTTTACAGGTATACGGAATACAAGCAGTGTATAAACAGACTTATCCCAGATAATAGACGCGAGCATGCATATGTTGCCCTATTCCTCCGCGCTGGGAACAGAGGTTGACAATGAGCACTACGGGCAACAGCTTCCGGGTGTCTTCGGAATGCACTCGACTATAGAAGAACAGCTATCGGGATTGTATCAGCAGGCCCTGAACGACTTTTAGCAGAATCCGCCAGCGGTGCAGCTTCCTGAGGAAGCCCATTGAACAGGTGGGAGGAAGCCATCTGCGGTCAGTACATAAGTTTGACCGTCTAGTGTTGTGCCGTCGCTCATCAAGGTAATAGTGATAACTCCGTCCACCACGTTTACTCCATGAACTCCTGCCCCAAGGGCGATTTGAGCGGGAATTCCGAATGCTCCCGAGTCAAAATCCGTGATAGCTGTGATCCGGCCTGTCTGGGCTGCAACTTCGATTGCTGTTTTAAATGCTCCAATGCCAAGAATGGCCTCAGAGAAACGCGCACGGTGTGTGTAATTATTGTAGGCAGGTAGCGCTACAGCGGCGAGGATTCCAATAATAGCCACAACAATCATTAGCTCGATTAGTGTAAAGCCTTTTTGGTGCTTGCTTTCAATTTTCATTTTTTGCTCCGAGCGCATCAGGATATTTGCAGGCTATAAACTGAGCATACCTTTGATCAGTATACGGGACTGTGACCCATAGGGCATTTCGTAATTCTGCTCGAGTTCCTCTGCAGTAATGAGAACCGGGCCATAAGTGCCAAATATGGCAAATAATTTTGCCATATTTGACATATTGAAGCTTTACGAATATAGGCTTTGTCCTAATTTTTAAAATTAATGCATTAATATCAGTATGATATGATTACTTTTAGAAGTTGGCACAGTTTCTGCTACATCTTGTGAGACCATACAAAATTTACATTAACCGAGGCTAAGCAAATGATTCATATAAAAAACATGATATTAATGATGGTTGTTCCTGTTGTTACAGCGCTGCTTTGTTGGGCTGTGTGGGTGCTGCTGGTTTAAGACCCTTGATAGTAATCAGTGTGCAATATTGAGATGTGCGAACTAACGAAGCCTGCAGCCTGTATGAAAAATCGGGGACTGAAACTAAAAGTTGTGTGAGATATTCGATGAGCTTAAATAACGAACTTAAACCTGTAGTCCAAACTCCGAAGGTAACGCCATTCTTTGATCAGGAGAGCAATACCTTTAGCTATGTTGTTAAGGATCCTGATTCGGGTTCCTGCGCAATCATGGATTCTGTTCTCGATATAGAATACGCATCCGGTGGAATTAGTTATGAGTCTGCTGATGCCATTGTTCGATATGTTAAAGACAATGAGCTACAAGTGGAGTGGATTATCGAATCCCATGTCCATGCGGATCATCTCTCTGCCGCGCCCTATCTAAAAGAAAAGCTTGGGGGCAAGATGGCAGTTGGAGAGCATATCGCCGTAGTTCAGGATACTTTCGGCAAAATATTTAATGCCGGTACCGAGTTTGCCCGGGATGGTTCCCAGTTTGACCATTTATTCACTGATGGTGAGACTTACAATATCGGTAAGCTGCAAGCATACGCCATTCATACTCCAGGCCACACGCCTGCCTGTATGACACATGTTATAGGTGACTCCGCATTTGTCGGCGACACCGTGTTTATGCCTGACTGCGGCACTGCCCGAGCAGACTTTCCCGGCGGCGACGCTGGGCAGCTCTATCACTCTATTCAAAAAATCCTTGCCTTGCCTCTAGATACGCGAATTTTCCTCTGTCACGATTACGGAGAAGAAGGCAGAGAACTGGAGTATCAGACCACGGTAGCTGCCGAGGTTTCTGATAATATTTATGTAAACAACAGTGTTTCCGAGGGGGACTTTGTAAAGCTGCGTGAAGCACGGGACAAGACTCTCACTGTGCCTCATCTTATCCTGCCGTCGCTGCAAGTAAATATGCGTGCCGGAAATTTTCCCGAAGCGGAAGACAATGGCATGGTATATCTGAAATTACCGATTAATGCATTTAAATAACATATTGATATAGAATTTTTGAGG
>Ga0315321_10001568_pt1 | contig 17604 bp, 11 predicted proteins | sample M180m21515metaG_FD_203464 | JGI IMG/M metagenome (GOLD analysis project Ga0315321, IMG submission 203464) | Ammonia-oxidizing marine archaeal communities from Monterey Bay, California, United States - M1 80m 21515 | ecosystem: Environmental > Aquatic > Marine > Intertidal zone | place: USA... | reverse complement strand
TTTAGCGGTACCGTGATTAAGGTTCATCAGAAATTGTTTTGTTGGTGAGTCATCACAATTGAGCAACCCGTATTCAGGATCACATACCGGCCAACGATGGGGTTCGAAGTTACGAATGTATAAATATTGATCATTACGGAGGGCTCGTGAAGGATACGCCACTGAAAGAAGCTCTCCATCAGTCCGACCAATATCGTGTCGCTCTTTCCCCAAAAGCGTGTGGTCTCGCTCTACATCAATCCTGCCGGAACCAGCGGCCACTAATTGCGGCACAAAACTGCTCCCTGTCATCTGATCATCCAGTGGCACCCCGGTGACTTCCAACAATGTTGGTGCAAGATCTGGAAAGGTAATGAAATCGGTTACCGTCCGACCAGGCTTGATCCGATTACCCCATCGAACAGCAAACGGAACATGAAACCCATCATCGTATATCTGGCCTTTGACTCGAGGAAATGGCATGCCATGGTCCGATGTCGCAATAATCAGCGTATTCTCAAGCTTCCCATGAGCTTCAAGATGTTTGAGCGATTGCACGATGTGCTTGTCATACCACTCAACTTCAATGGCATAGTCGGCAAGATCACCTCGAATGGTTTCATTGTCGGGATAATAGTCAGGAACAACGACGTCAGCGAGATCTCGACCGTCTAGTTTCCAATTATCTAACCCATACCCTCGGTGCGGCTCCTTTGTTCCAAGCCAAAAACAAAACGGCTTGTCGTCTGGTGTTGCCTTTAAAAATGCTTCGAAGTTTGCTGCATAATCAATACTATTGATCCCTTTATACGGCGGCTTCTTTTGGAGTTGATTCCATGGATGTCCTGCTGGATTATCCGCCTTACGGCTTTTCCCAGCATCCTCGGCATTCCAGATGCCCGGCCCCCATCCTTTACCGGTGAATCCAATTGCATAGCCATGTTCCTCAAGCAGATATGGGTAAAACTTCCACTTTTCAGACAGAAAGGGATTGTGATTACAAGCTTCTTCCAACTGCCATGAGTAACGCCCCGTCAGCAGGCAGGCACGTGCTGGCGCACACTTTGGATTGCAGTTATATGCCTGCGTAAAGAGCACGCCCTCTCTCGCAATACGATCAAACCCAGGCGTCTTCACATACTGACATCCATATGCACCAAAACTATCCCGTGAGGCATCGTCGGCAATAATAAAGAGAATGTTTGGTTGATCAGCAGCCACCAGCGCTGATGCCCAAAACCCGAGGAGCAAACCAACAAAAATCTTCATGAAAATTCCCCCACTCTTTCATCGACCAGTTGTGATTATGAAAACCCGCGGCCCCAACTCGTTGAACCAGACATCACTTAGATGGTGCAAAGAGTTTACCAACTTGCTGGGAAAGTTTGTTTCGTAAACCTGCAACCTCTTGCCCCGGCTGATGTATGAGAAATGCACCTACCAGCTCGCGCTTCCGATCAACGACCAGATAGGCTCCCATCGCACCACCGTGATACACACGATCTGCCAAGCCTTGATCATCAATATCATCGCAAAACCAGCCAAGCCCGTACCTTCGCGTCACCTTCTGTGGCAACTGCAATGTCCGCATCTCATCAATCGATTCCCTTGATAGCACTTGCTTGTCATGACACATTCCATTTTCAAGATGCATAACTCCGAATGCCGCCAATTCATCGAGTGTCGTAAAGAGTGATCCACCAGGCAGAATAAAACGAAGCTCTCCGCCGGTGCGAGATGGTTGTCTTTCCAGCACACCACCACTTTGTCTGCTGTATGCCGTCGGCACAGTCGTTCGAATTTCTTTTGATGGCAAGTACGTCGTACGACTTAATCCCAGGGGATGAAATAGCACCTCTTGAGCAATCCGCTCAAGTGACTGATTAAGCACAACTTCTGCAATTCGTCCTGCAACACAAAACCCGGAACCTGAATAAACAAATTTTGTTCCTGGCTGATACTCAAGCTCATACGTCGCCATACGACTGACAGCTTCACCAAGTGGTCGCTGAAAGTTGCGTATCAGATCAAGCTTTTCAGCACTGATCCCCTTGTTCCCCCAGAAGCCTGCCGTGTGTGAAAGAAGATGCCGAATGGTCATCCGGTGAATTGGACTCTTCCCCCCCTTCACTTTCATGTCCTTAAACTCAGGCAAATACTTTTCAACCGGATCGTCCAGCGTGAGCTTCCCCTGATCAACAAGAGCCATAACAACACTGGCGAGAACAGGCTTCGAGACAGAAGCGATTGGAACCAATTCATTCGTAGTGAAGGCTCGCTCCGATTCAATATCTGCAAACCCAAATGCCTCTCGGAAAACGACCTCTCCCTGATGCGCGATCAAAAACGAACACCCAGCGATAGCCTGCTGGTCAACAGATTGCTGCATGATATCAGCGAGTGAATCAAGCTGCTGCTGATTCAACCCATGAGCATGTAGACCTGTCGTTACTGGCAAGGCACCTTCCTGGCCAAGACCAACGGAATAGAAACCACAGCTCCAAGCCACCGTAACTGTGACCAAAAAATGATACGCCCGCATGTGTCTACCTACTCCAACCAAGTCGTTCTAGTTGCTCTTTAATTCATCAATACCAAGTGCACCATCGCCATCCGCATCAAATTGCTGAAAGCGTTTTGTCAGTGCTGCAACATTCCGTCCATCAGGGTTGCCAATGAATTCCTCAAGTGTGATCTCACCATCACTATTGCGATCACGGGCCTGAAAAAATTTTTCTGGTGATCTATCTTTCGGCGGAATAGTCTTTGACCGCTTTTGTTGCTTTGGCATCGCCTTGCTTTTGACATCTGACAAAACAACTGAAGGATAGTCTGCGTTAATACCGGACAAATGATCGAGCAACTCAGCCTTCAGTGATGCATACATCTCAGGGTGTTCTGTCCGCAGGTCATTTGTTTCAGCAACATCACGCTGAAGATCAAAGAGCTCGAGATCTTTTTGAGAAATTTCAGCTGCCAGAGCATCCCAATCTGGTGAATAATCACGTCCTACACTGGCCCACAACTTATAGTCGCCCCTTCGAACACCAATATTCCCCCATAATTCAAAAATCATGGTCCGCTCTGGAACTGACGTTTTTCCATCTGAAAGCATGTGAGGGAAAAGAGACATCCCTCGAAGGGGATTCTTTCCGTTGCTTTCAGGAACAGTGAGGCCAGCCGCATCCAATAATGTAGAAAAGATATCACAGTGCATTACGTGACTATCAGACACGAGGCCACTCTGAGGGAGTTTGCCTTTCCAATTCATGAGAAAAGGAACATTGAGCCCACCCTGATAGGTTGTGGCTTTCCCTCCCCTCAGCGGACCATTATTGCCGGGAAACCTTCCCCCTGCAGCACCTTCCTCCATGGTGCAGCCACCGTTATCACTGACGAAAACGATGAGCGTATTTTCGGCAACACCAAGCTCATCTAACACACTGACCAGTTGACCAATGTTGTGGTCCATGTGTTCGAGAATCGCAACATAGTCACTCCGAAGAAAACTCACTCCACGATCAAGAGCTTTTTTCACCCACGCCTCTGGCGCCGAGGCTGGTTTTGACTTCTCAACGCGGAGTGGGCCATGCACCGCGTTGTAGGCCAGATAACAGAAGAAAGGAGATTCTTTACCGGCATTCTCTCGAATGAAGTCTTCTGCCCATTGGGTGAACAACTCGGTAGCATGCCCCTTTGCGAGAGAATCGTGTTCACGATTGTGCATGATTTTAGAACGAGATCCAGCAATCCAATATGGGTGGGCCCCACCAAGAAAACCGTGAAACTCATCGAACCCACGATCATTTGGAACTTCGCCCTCAAGAGAACCAAGATGCCATTTCCCAAATGCCCCTGTTGCATACCCAGCCTCAGAAAGGTACTCAGACACCATCTTCACATCACGTTTAATTCCCCGGTATCCGGGTGACCCGAGTGGCTGACTACCGGGGCCACGCCACATTCCGTTTTCGGTTGAGTACTGACCAGTAAACATACATGCCCGAGATGGCCCGCACAGTGGAACCGTGTGATAATTCGGAAACCGCACGCCCCGGCTTGCCAACGCATCAAGCGTCGGAAGTTGCACCTCGGTATTATCCCAATTCGAAGGCAAGTCTCCCCAGCCATGATCATCTGAAACAATGAAGAGAATATTCGGTGTGGCAGCAGAGCACTGCATACCAAAAAGGGTTGCTCCAACCAGAACAAGCACACTCAAAAACGACTTTTGATTTGTTCTTACAACACTCTTCATTCTTCACTCCAATTAAAGGCCGCATATCTGACCTGAGGATTACATGGCAGACAGATACATCTTTTGCTTCTTAGTAGACCATGTCACATCGCCTCAAAATTTTACACCTGCCATCACCACTGCCGTTTCGGTGGTTTGTAGGTGGGCCCTGGTGGCTCGTGGTGAACAGGCATCCATTTCCGCATATCCTTTTTGATAGCAGCAAACTGCGGATTGCCTGCGAGGTTCTCCCACTCCCATTTGTCGTTGGTGTGATCATACAACTCTTCAGAACCATCTTCGTAGACGATGTACCGATACCGACCTGACCGAACGCCATAATTCTTGTATCCAAACGTGGTAATTGTTGCCTCATCCCACGGAGCCTCGGGATCTTTCATCAAGACTGAAAGGTCATTTCCTTCAAGTTGTTTCGCAGGTGGTTTGCAGCCGGTCAACGAAGCCAGAGTCGGATAGATATCAAGTAGGTTGACCGGCTTACTACAAACCGAACCCGCCTTGGTCACGCCGGGAACAACCCAAATGCAATTAACCCGGGTCGCTCTTTCCCACAGAGAATATTTTCCCCAGCGGCCTTTTTCACCATGATGAAACCCGTGGTCGCTCCACAAAACCACAATGGTGTTGTCGGCATACTTGGACTTTTCGAGTGCCTCAACAATCTGGCCAACAAGGTCATCAACCATTGCTGTACATGCAAGGTACGCCTGAATTGCGGGCTTCCATTGCCCCATTTCGCGAATTCTTTTGAGCCACGAATTGTGGGCCATCTTGGCATGGGCAGCTGGCACATCATCGAGATCATTCTCAAGGAAACCATCAGGAAGCTTGATGTCCTCCAAGGGGAATTGATCAAAGTACTTCTGCGGTGCGTAATTCGGCAGATGAGGCTCAAAGATGCCAGCACCGAGAAAAAACGGTTCCTGCAACTGACCCTTAAGTAATTTTCCTTCTACCCAATTTGCTGTCTTACCATCAGGATGGTCATCCACAGTGACATCTGGACGGAGAGGCCCCCAGTCGGCTGTCCTCGCCCACCCACCCAAGGGAAGCTTTGAGGAGAACTTCAGTCCTTCAAATGATGGAAGATCCTGTGTTTTACTTGGATAGTACTCATCAAAGCCTCGGCCCCTCACTTCATAATTGAAGTGGTAGCCATGAAAGAGTTTTCCACCACCGCCCACGTAGTATCCGTGCTGCTGAAAGAACTCAGGCAGAAGCACTGCGTTATTCAGAATTGGATTATGGGTCAGTGAACTTTTATTAATGTAGTTCCCCGAGGTTGATGGTCTGATTCCGCTCATAATGGCAGCTCGTGATGGACCACAACATGGGGCTGCACAGTGGGCATTCGTAAAAACAATGCCTTTTGAGGCGAGCGTGTCCATATGAGGAGTGCGAGCCTGAGCATTCCCCTCGAGCATGCCAGTCCAGTCGTTCAAGTCGTCAACAGCGATAAACAGCACATTTGGTTTTGTTGACTTCTGCGAAGTATCTCCGTACACAGACACATCTGCCACGCATATGACCAATGTCAGAAAACCAATCTGTTTTAAAAATTTTCTGAGCTTGATGATTCTTTGCCAATGCATAAAAAGTCACTTTTGTTCGCCGGTTGGTTGACTGAAACCAGCAGGCCTTGAAACATCTGCTTTCAAGTACGCCACGATGTCTGCAATCTCATTAGGTGTCAGAATTTTTCCATACCCCTCGGGCATCAATGAAACATTCGAGTACCTCGCGCGGTCTATATCTGCGTACGCAACTGCCTGCATGGCACCCTCTGCTGATGCGAGAAACATAGTGCTTACATCCTCTTTGACGAGTAGCCCAGAAATGACCTTCCCGTCGTGTGTCACTACATTCACAGTCTCGTGATACCGGGAGATGGATGCACTCGGAAGTACAATCGCTTCCAAGAGATCACGCTCACTTCGAATCGCACCGATTCTCGTCAAGTCCGGGCCAAGCCTGACACCTTCTGAACCCTTGAGATGGCACGTTACGCATTTCGCTTTCTCACGATTGTGGAACAGTTTTTCGCCCCGCAGCGCATCTCCCTGAGGGAGACTCGCTACCAATGTGTCGAGTTGTTCTTTTTGTCTTGCGGCCGTCTCGGGGTCCGGCTTATCAGCTTTTATAAATTTGATTTCAGGGTACTTCGCAGAGCGGATAGTCGTCCTGTCGAGTTTCAACATGCGTTGAACACGCTTGGTCACTGGATGTTGTTTTGGCAGACCGTTCAGCTCACCAATCTCATAGATCGCATACGTGAGAGCATGCTTCAGAAAAGGATCCATATCTTCTGAGTAGCACTGCAGCAGCGGCACCGTTGCTTGGGCCTGCCCGATTCTGCCAAGTGCCATCGCTGCGACACGCAGAGCGTGTGGATTCTCAGTTTTAGAGAGCACATCGATCAGTGAGTTCACGGCGTTCTTGTCTCGCCAAAGCGCCACGCTTTGGATCGCAGCCACTCGCACCTCCGGGCCTGACGACTTGATACATTGCCGAATAACATCACGTGCGTAACGACCAGGAATTCTGTGCAACGTCCAAATGGCTGAAACCCGTGCAGGCGACAAACACAACGACTCAATATTTTCTTCAGACGCCAGACACTCGACGGCACGTGTGACAACAGCCGGTCGTTCGTCGGATAGCCACTCAACCTGTGGGTTCTTCCAGTCAAGCGCGAGACCACGAGGATCATCGACCTGGGCCACATCCTTCTTTTTCAACCGATAGATTGCACCAAGAATATCTGGCTTGGCTATCTTGGATGTCGGACAACAGATCTTGTACCAGCTGCCTGTATCGGCCACAAGCAAACTGCCATCAGCATCTTCAATGACGTCTGTTGGATGGAAGTCTGTCTGATCACTCTCAAGAAACGTGCTTACTTTCGCATCAAAAGATGAACCAGCATGAGACAGTTGATGCCTGGAAAGACGCCGGGTATTGAATTCTGTGCAGATCAGGTCGCCACCTAACCCCGAGGCAGTGTTCTGTGGCATGACAATCCCAGATGGAGCTGCTGGCCCGAGGTGCGACAGAACAGGAAGCAGGTCACCCGTGGCAGGATGTGGTGCGAGCACACGTGGATTGTTCCGACCGTACACTCCGCCGTAGACAGCATGCAAAACGCCATCTCGTCGACCTGGTGCTGAAAGATCGAAAAACGTTCCACTCAAAAACCGTTCGCCAGTAGCACTGAAGGCGAGGCCGACAGGATTGTTCATCCCGCCTGTGATCACTCGTTCCAACTGACTCCCATCAGGAAGCGCACGATAGATATGGGCTGCACGAGATGTCCGCGTTCTCCCGTTGGTGAGCTGATGCTGCTGTGGAGCAAAAGCACCTTTACACCAGTAGAAAAAACCATCGGGCCCATAATAGGGCCCGTGCATGTCGTTTCCACAATTTTCAATTGAACCGCCATCAAACCATACAAGCCGTTCGTCTGCGACATGGTCCCCAGTGGTATCACGGAGTTTCCAAATATGAGGTGGCGCACCGACATACACCGAACCATCATGAACAAGTATGCCTTCAGGAAAAGGCAACGTATCGGCAAACACCGTGGACTCATCAAAGATTCCATCACCATCACGATCAACCAATCGCAGTACCCGGTGCTGTGGATCTTTTAATTGAACGGGAGCTTTGTCAGTGTTGCCAGAACTATCCGTGACGTACAGAACCCCCTCGTTGTCAAAGCACATATGCATTGGTCGTTTCACCAATGGTGGTGCAGCAACCTGAACAAATTCGTACCCATCTTGAATCGTAAATGTGTGTGGGTCGATCGTGACGGTTCCTGAACCGTTGACATTCGAGAGCACACAGGACGCGCAGAGGGTGACGAACGCAGCAAGCCTGTTTTTCGAGCGCCTACTCACGAACCGGGACAGACATACCTCAGGCCGTACTTGCATCCATTCAAGAAGAATTGCCCACAACCTAAGGAGATGTTCTCTTTTCTTCTTTGGCACCAAGACGATCCGATCTTAGGAGATCATGCGTTTGAACAGATTGTGGGTGATTTGTTGAACCCGCTCATCGGGCCCCTTTTGCGCGACACCATGCCGACTCGGATTCTTGTGCCCTGGCGGACTCGATAGCCCATTTGCCCACCAGATGGTAGCAGCATTGAACACAACATTGCCTTTCGGACCATCGTAAACGGTTGCCGTGTAGTGACCGACCTTTTTACTATTGATAATTGCATCTCCTTCGGCAACCACCTGCATGCCTGGCAGACTCATCGCAGGAGCCCCGTGCCATTCCCAACCTAAGAGATTCTTAATCGAGTCACCTTTCTTCATTCCGGTTCCCGCAAACAGCCAGTGATCCGGGATCGCACAAGTCCAGTCACCAACACCCATGCCGCGGCCGTTCTCGGAATCGAGCCTTCCACCCATGAGCAGTGCCCCATCAGGGCCCATGTTCAACTCAAAATCTGATTCATTCAGCGCTCGCTTAATCCGCATTTTCCTCGCGGCCTCCGACAGATTTTCCGGCATCGGCAAAAACCAGCCCTCTCGTCTGATACATCGATTCGGGACGCCAGAACTCGAAGGTTCCATTGGCACAACACAGAGAACAGAGTTGCCGCCAAAAAATGCCAGGCTCACGCCAGCATCTCGAGCCTTGATGGCATTCTGATACATCTGCTGACTCCAATACTCATCATGCCCTACTGAAATAAAACCTCTGGCACGGAGCAAGCCTTCCGGATCCGCATGAGTATCAACGTTGGAGATATAAGAGACGTCATACCCGTGTTGCTCAAGCCAGTAGGACATTGGGAACTCCCATGGGAGATACTCGCCACTGCCACCCGAAGTCTTTACTTTGTTCACGGGATGCGTAAACAGACCGTAGGGACGATCAAAACTGACCATTCCACTCGGTGCACCGATGCTCTTCCAGTCTTTGTGTTCTGTGTAGATTGAGTAATCAGCCGGCCATCTGTTGTAGGCAGACCATGTCAGGTCACTGCACTGAAACAACAGGTCACACGGACGATCATCTCGAACAATAAAAATCACGTAGCTTTGAATGCCGCTCTCTTTCGCTGTCATCTTGCCAAGATAGACACCGCTCAGCCAATCTTTTGGAATTTTAAACTCGACGCTAGGTTCCCACTGGCATTCACGTACAAAGTTCTCACCGACAGGCGGATCTGGCTGCGTGCTGCCTTTCACAGATTCAAAGGTTCGCATACGTCGAGCACCAACTCCACCGTAGTACCCCGTCCGAAAAATCTCCAACTTAAACGCCGACACAGGATTCGTACTGACCATAATGCGAAGTGTTTCACCGGCACGAATACTGTTTGCAGAACAGTATCCTTCAATCACTTTGCACCGACCATTGTCAAGAATCTTATTAATCTTACCGGGAACAGTATGCGTTTTGGTTAACAACCAATCACGGGTGCCCGGTTTTGCATTTTCAGCCTGAATCAGATCATTGCGGGAACTTGACCGGCCAAAGGTCTTAGGAATTCCGAGTGCTCCCGCCGTCAAGGCAAGGCCTGCTGTGGCTGCGCGTTTGTTGAGTTCACGTCGATGAATTCTTCGTCCGCTCGTATCAGAACTTGGCATACCAACCCTCTCTCTGACTATTCTTTTGAGGTACAACCTCAGGTCGTCCTTACGACTCAGTTTCCCTGAAGCAACTTGTCACGAAAAAAGGCAACGTCCGACGGATACTTTGAACCTGAACCTGGGTAGGACAGGTCAGCCTCAACACCAAGTTCGTCAGCCTTTTCTTTGAGATTTGTTCCAAAAACCACATGATGAATGAGCCACCCTCTCAAACGGTCCTTATCACCACTGGGCTTCTTCGCATCCGGTGCCATTCCGTAACTCATAAAAATCGGTGGATCATCAGGTGATATGAGGCGGAGTGCCGAGCATTTCCTGGTTGCTTCATCAACTTCTTCAAGGGAATCAGCACCCCACATTTTCATGCGAATCTCCTCTGGATCATTCTCACCATTGAAAGACTTTACAAGTACTTCAATAGGAACATTCTCACCCATCAGCGGCAGAATGTTGTCGATATAAAAGTCTCGCTCTGCTGATGTCTGGCCACCCGCTGTGGCAACACACAGCAGTCGCGTTGACTCTCGTTCAACGGGATCATCACTGGTGGCGTCAGCCATATCATCACTGTAAGCAAGCCACATACAGATCTGGGCACCGGCAGAACCACCAAACGCCGCCACCCGATTCGTATCAATATTCCACTCATCAGCCTTTGAACGCATGAATTGAATAGCTCGCCTCGCATCATGATGGGCAGTTGGTAGAGGGTCTGTTGTGACAAAACGATAGTTGATAGCTGCGACAGAAATTCCTGCATCGAGTAACGCCGCTATTTTTTCTACCTTTAACTTTTCCTTGCTGCCACCCTTGAAGCCGCCTCCATGAATAAAGACTGCCAGCGGTGTTGGTGTCTCCGAATCGGCAAGCCAGATATCAAACACATTTCGCTCATTTTCTCCATACTTCACATTGTCAAAGCTTGGCTTTCTCCCAGACTTTGACTTTCCACTACCGAAAAATCCACCACTCGGTGGGCTCGTGTCATTCATCCGTTTTCGCAGCGCAACGACTCGCTTCAACAACTGCTCTTTTTCCTTATCTGAAAGTGAGCCATCTCCATCCACATCAGCCTTGGGGTACCGCTGAATCGCACGCCGGCTTACGGCAGCCTCTTCTTCATCCGAAAGCACCCCGTCTTTATTGGTGTCAGCCTGAGGAAAGTACTCAAGAATTTTCACTGCAAAGGTATTTTCCGCTTGTGAAAAAGTCGCCCCATACATCAGGAAGACAAAAAAGACGAACGAAAGGGTCAAGGCAATCTTCTTCATGGGATAATCTCAGTCTCCGTGAGTCAGTAATCTTCTTGGACGCTCTTCTATTTAACCCCATTCCCCTCACTTTGTTTCGAATCATCTGAGCAAAATAAATGAAAGTGAAATTCTTGAGCACAACCACTCGAGTTGGTGATAAAGCGATATCGTGAAAACCCTGCAGCAAATGCGACACAACCCGTACTCTCGCGGAACAAATTAGTACTATCGACTCAGCCTTTTGTACTATCGAGTCAAGCTGAGGTACGACTACTTTTGTTCGTTCACATGTCGGCACAACGCTTCAGAACAAGACGGACTCGCTGTGTCAGAAGAAATTTTCAAAAACGTCAGCTTCCAGGAAGCGGCCTGCACGGCACCTCTCTCATGCTGCTGGTTACTCAGCGTTTCAAAACGAAAAATGGGCAAGAGTGCAATACAATGAAAAGCAATACCACCTGCAGTTATTCTCAACCATATTTCCGTAGAACAACTCCCTAGCGGATTACAACACATTATGCAGTACCTCTTCCTTGCGGCAGTTTTCGGGATACTTGGTTCATTACCAATTCTGCTCTTCGTAGCAGTGCGAAAACAATCATTATCAATGATCACTCGAGCACTTCTTGTCTTTCTTGTGCTTGCACCCGTCCCCTTTTTGCTTTTTGGATTTCTTGCAAGCTTCGAACCGGGGACTCACTGGGGGTGGCGTCTTGGATATGGAGTATTCTTACTGTGGTCTACCATCACAGCAGCGAGACTTTGTTGGGTGAAACCCGGACCATCGGTAGACACGCACTCACCCCAAGCACAGCAAGCAACGGACAAAGCCTTGGATAGAAAACAAAACTTTGATCCCACGGATTCAGAAATCAAAAGTGAATAACGCATAGGATACGTAAAAAGGATTTCGATTATCGAAACTGTTCTGAATCGCCCTTCAAATTTCTACTTGCGGGTAATTATGAAAAAATGAAATGAATCTGGTATCACTTCTTCTTCTACATTTCTTGAAAGCATCAAACAGACTAGGTTCCACAATGAAATTCCGCCTCTGCCTTACATTTCTCTGTGCCCTTTGCTTGGGCTTTGAGCCGTTGCAGGAGTCTCAATCGGCTCCAGCACAACCCAACGTTATTCTCATCTTTATCGATGATATGGGATATGGTGATGTCGGCTTTAATGGCGCGACGATCCCCAAAACTCCAAGCCTTGACCAGATGGCTGCTGAGGGAATGGTTTTTGATGACTTCTATGTCGGCTGTGCGGTCTGTTCTGGCTCGCGCACAGCACTTTTGACTGGGACTCACTACCAGCGAGTTTCCATGAGCCCTGTCCTCTTCCCACGCAGTGACGAGGGCCTTCATCCTGACGAAGTCACCATCGCCGACATGTTGAAAGACGCAGGGTACCGTACCGCCTGTGTTGGCAAATGGCATCTGGGGCATCTTCCACCCTGCCTTCCGACATACCAAGGATTTGATTACTACTATGGGATTCCCTACAGCAACGACATGTGGAGAGATCCTGCCAACACAGTTGCTGAAGATGTTGTTCTTCGTGAAGGACTCACCCTCAAAGAAGTCACATCAGGGCATCGAGAAAAAAACAAAGTCCCACTCATGCGTGATGAAGAAATCATCGAGTACCCTGTCGACCAGAATACTATCACGAAGAAATATACCGAAGAAGCCATCGCCTTCATCAAGATGTGCAAAGACGAACCATTTTTTCTTTATTTGCCGCACACCATGGTCCACCGCCCTCTCCACGTCTCTGACGCTTTTGCCAAGACAGAGGGAACTGGAGATGCCCTCATCCATGATGCCATCGAAGAAATCGACTGGTCGGTGGGCGAGGTGCTCAAGGCCGTCCAGAAAATCGGTATTGATGAGAAAACTCTTGTCATATTCACAAGCGACAACGGTGCAGCAGTTGGCTCATCCCTGCCCTTTCGCTCTAGAAAAGGGAGCGTCTACGATGGGGGCATTCGTGAGCCAACCGTCATGCGATGGCCCGGTCATATTCCTGCCGGAGAAAGATGTACTGAAGTCGCAGCCACCATCGACCTTCTCCCCACTTTCGCCAGACTCTGCGGTGGTGAACTTCCACAAAACAAAATTGACGGCCACGACATCTGGCCCCTCATGAGTGGAAAGAAGGACGCAAGAAGCCCCCACAAAGAATACGTCCTCATGCATGGCCCGGGTACAGTCCGCTCTGGCAAATGGAAATTCTATCCGTGGCAAGAAGGCACGAGCGGCAGCCGCCGTGACCCAGTTCCTGCAGGACGCGAACCCTCTCCACTTCCAGTACAACTCTATGACACCGACGCCGACATTAGCGAAACCAGGAATCTTGCTGAGGAGCATCCTGAAATTGCAGCCCAGCTTGCAACGGCCTACGAGAAACATATTGCTAACGTCCAGGCGAATAAGCGCCCAACTGCTACTATGATCCGACCTGAGGGATCAATTTCAGCAGATCTTCCGGGAAGAGCAAAGAAGAACCGAGCAAAGAAGAACTAACTTGGTGAGAGATGATTGACAATCATCTCTCGATTATTCTTTAAGCATTTGTTTGTCGGATCCATTCCAGTACCTGCTGAACGACGAGCTGCTGGACCTCATCCCACGTCATGGACGGGGTCGCGTCATTCCCCTGAACCTGCTTAAAACCATGACCTGCATTTTTTACTTCGACTAACTCTATGTCGAGACCCTTTTCCTTCGCCATCGTGTACAAGTGCTCAGACAAGTCGATGGGCACGACAGGGTCGGTGTCACCATGCACCAACAGGACAGGTGGGCTATCAGCTTTCAAATATTGATCGGCGCTGACCAGTTTTGCTATTTCTTCGGTACTCATGCCATGCGATGGTTTGAACAGCATCGCACCTTTTGATTCACTCCGCCCCGGAAATCTCTCAAGCCGCTTTTCCCAAAGCTCCGGAACGAGATACGTGGTCGCACCATAGAACGAGATTGCACCGATCACCGTGTGTTCGGTTTCCGGTCCAGCGTTCTCACCGGGCAGAAAGTCGCTGTCTGTTAATGCCGCGACCAGTGCTTTGGAACCCCCGGCAGAAGTCCCCCACGTAATGAACTTGTGCGGGTCGACCCCGTATCGGTCGGAATGTTTTGCCAAGAATCGCAACGCATCTTTGCAGTCTTCGAATAGTTGATGGAACCCCAACTCTTCCCCTGCACCAAAGACTCTGTAGTCAATAGTTGCCACTGCAATCCCCGATTCTGTCAGTTCTTTCAAGATCAAAGAACTTCTATTGTAGAGAGCGTTTTTTGTACCACCTGTATTGCCGCCTCCGTGGATATAGATGAAAAGCGGTGCTCGTTCGTACACCTTTGTTTTCGGGTAAATGAAATCCAGCCGGTTTCGCTGTTGTGTCGTGTTTTTTCGATATTCAATATCCAGTTCACCTTTGAGGCCGAGCTGTTTGAGAACTGCTTCTGCATTTTGGCTATTCGTTCCTGAGCGGCTGGCTGAACTCGGCCGTTGCTTCCTACCTCTTTGAGAAGCCTTTTGAACCAGTTCCTGTTTTTCAGTTTCTGAAAGCACGCCGTCACCATCCTGATCAGCCTGCGGATACCGTTGCATCACCCTTTGGCTCACAAAAGCTTCTTCTTCCTCTGAAAGCACACCATCGCTATTCCTATCAGCCTGAGGAAATGACCGAAGAATCTTTTCGGAAAATGTATCTGCCTTAACAAAATACATGGCACAAGAAAGACAAGACACTGCAAGAATCGCAACAAAACAAAACCGCTTTTTCATCAGGCACCCTGCTGCTTCCTAACTACTTGAAACATGACACCAATGTATTGAACTGCTCGTAGACTATTTTGTTTCGAATAAAAAATCACGAACAGAATAAGTCAACGTGAGCAGATCAGAGACTGGGGTTGTACTCTGCCACGGCTCCAATCCAAACTAAAGGAACTGGATTACCACTCTACCAACACAATGCTGTTTCAACCCACAGGAAACACGACATGCTACCGCGTTTCGTTTTGCTACTTTCGATTTCAACACTTTCGATCTGCTCTTTTGGTTCAACTTCTTATGGTGAAGACTGGGCCCAATGGCGAGGTCCAAACCGTGATGCGAAATCAAACGAGACTGGCCTTCTTGAAAATTGGCCAGAGGATGGCCCCCCTCTCGCCTGGAAAGCAACAGGGGTTGGCGGAGGGTATTCAAGTATCGCTATCACGAACGGTCGCATCTTCACCATGGGTGATCTTGATGATGGAAGTTATGTGATTGTTCTCAATGAAGCTGACGGTGCACTCATCTGGAAAACTCGCATTGGTGAAGCTGGCGGCCACAAGCGGTACCCGGGCCCCCGTGGCACACCAACTATTGATGGCGGTGATGTTTTCGTTTTAAACCAGTACGCAGACCTTGTTTGCCTCGATGCAGAAAATGGCACCACAAAATGGTCGGTCAATCTTGTTGATCAATACGGCGGAAAGATGATGTCCGGATGGAAGTACAGCGAATCTCCGCTTGTGGATGGTGATCGGGTGATCTGTACTCCGGGCGGTACCGATGGCACCCTGCTCGCCTTAAACAGAAAGACCGGAGAGCAACTCTGGCAGACAGAGGCCTGGACAGATCCTGCTGGCTATTCATCTGTGATCATCGCAACGATTGATGGTACTCGACAATACGTGCAACTAACCGGAAAGAGTGTCGCCGGCATCGACCCCAACTCTGGAACCGTTCTTTGGCAAGCAGACCGGGAAGGCAAGACGGCTGTTATCTCAACACCGATTGTTCAAGAGAACACCGTGTTTGTGACATCAGGCTATGGCATCGGATGCAATGCTTTCCGCGTCACAAAAGACGGCACGAACTGGCAGGTCGAGCAGCTTTACGCCAACAAAGAAATCATGAATCATCATGGTGGAGTCGTGTTGCTTGATGGCCATATCTACGGATCAAGCGGCGGCACATTCCGCTGCCTTAATCTCGACAGCGGCGAACTTGCCTACGCTGGACGAAGTGCTGGCAAGGGTGCCACCGTGTATGCCGACGGTCATCTGTATCTGCGAAGTGAAGCCGGCCCAGTTGCTCTTATTAAGGCAACTCCAACAGACCTTGTCGAAACAGGGCGGTTTGACCAGCCAGACCGGAGCGAAGAAAAAGCATGGCCCCATCCGGTTATCGCCAACGGAAAGCTCTACCTCCGTGATCAGGACATCCTGCTCTGTTACGACGTGAAGAAGAATTAAGCCTCACTGCAGAGACTAGTTAGCTTTCCACAGACTTACAGAATCAAACATGATTCTGTTTGGCGTATCCTCGAAAGTCTTGAAAGTTAATTCACTCCGTCCTTCGAGAGAAACCTGCTCGTGCTTGATGAGCTGGCCTTTTCCGTTGACCTCAATCCAGAGTGCACCCTCTTGAAATTCAAGTGCAACATCGAGCCATTCATTGAGTTTTACACCGGGGGCTTTTCCCAAGAACTGTTTTCCGCCATGAAGCTTTACGGCGTAACCATTATCTCGAAAAGTTACCGTATTAATATGATGCCCAATATCGAACTTTGGACGACCTGTTTGAAATTCTTCCCCTTCAAACTTCACCCGCATACGAACAACAAATTTTGGCGGCAGGTTATCGAGCCGAATAACAGGTGACAACCCAAGATGGTGATCACGTTTCAACGCCTTCTCAGCCTCCGCCGCATTCTTGTAGTCCGGAGCCCCAATCAGTAAACCGTCGACAACTTCCCAGTTCTTGGTCCGTGTCTGCCACCATTTTTTGTTCAGCGGACCGTCAAACCCGTCTGTGTAGATAAGTTCACCAGACTGGAACAGATGTGAATTAATCGGGGGTGGATCAACAGCATGAACACTCGAGGCAAGCACGATGACAGCCAACACTGCAAACAAAACCTTTTGGATCCTTATCACGACATACCCCTTTTTATCATTTGGACTGAAATGCCTTGCTCTGAACAACAGCATGAACGAACTCACTCACGGCATAATCTTTTATTTTTGCAGACTGAACCACTTCCTCTGCAAAGTCTTTATCGGTAAAGCCGAATGGTCGGCCAAGAGCATACTCAATTAAGTGCTCTGTAAAGCCGCGAGCGAAATCATCCTGACGACTGACGACAATATCTCGTAATTCAAAATAATCAGCGAAAGATGGGCCGTTGTATATCGCACCCGAGGGATCAATATCCCATGTCTTTTTCTTGCCGATGCCACGACCTCGTTTGTCACGTGCCTGAAAGCTATCTGTTGTCCGCCACTTACCCGCAGCATTAAAGTTTTCAAGACCAAGCCCGATCGGATCGATCTTTCGGTGACAACTCGCGCACTGGGCTTCTTCCTGATGCATACGCAGTCGTTCACGGGTTGTGAGAATCTCTCCTTGCAGACGAGAAATCTGTGGCACGTTTGGTGGTGCTGGCGGTGGTGGGTCGTGGAGTAGATGACGAAGTACCCAAGCGCCGCGCTCAACCGGGCTA
>Ga0315321_10001558_pt1 | contig 17676 bp, 23 predicted proteins | sample M180m21515metaG_FD_203464 | JGI IMG/M metagenome (GOLD analysis project Ga0315321, IMG submission 203464) | Ammonia-oxidizing marine archaeal communities from Monterey Bay, California, United States - M1 80m 21515 | ecosystem: Environmental > Aquatic > Marine > Intertidal zone | place: USA... | reverse complement strand
CTTTACGAGGATTGGGGCAAACTTTCATGGAAGCAATGTGAAGCTGTTTTAAAATGTATTGACGGTCAAGTAGAGCGCCAAGCTAAATGGGACGCAAAGCAAAAGGCTGAACACGCCGCAGCCGAATCAATTGAAAACGGCAAGCAGCAAATTACTGGTGAAATCCTAAGCATCAAAACCACACAAGGTTTTTATGGTCTTGAAATCAAAATGATTGTCAAGGATGACCGAGGCTTTAAAGTTTGGGGAACTGTCCCATCAAAACTTATCAGCGAAGCTAACGAGGCAAGAGAACGGGATGGCAAACATTACCTACAATGGCTAAAAGGCAAGCGGGTTTCGTTTTCTGCCAACCTTGAAGCCTCCGAGGATGATATCAAGTTCGGATTCTACAAGCGACCAACTAAAGTTAGTCTGATGGAGCGAGGCGAAGCATTGTGAATAGAGAGCAAGAAATTGAGTTACTTGGCTACATAGCTAAAGACTTGGCTATGTTGGAGGAAAGAAGCGAGGGCGGCTCTGCTAGAGTTCTTAATGCACTGCTTGCTCTTTACGAGGTTCACGAGGAGGTAGAAGAAGATGACCATGAGTAGGGAAAATTTACTTTCACTGGCAGAAGAAACGGCACCGCTGCTGAATCAAGGTGAGGAGCCTGTGTCATCAGAGAAGGCAAAGATGCTAGGCTCAATGCTTAACAACATGGTTGATTACGCTAAAGAGCTTGAGGAGCAAAATAGCTTTTACGAGGATGTCTTTCAAGCACTGCTTTCTAACGAGGTTGGAGCCTTTATAGACTCAACAGCAACCGACACCACTGTAATTGTTCTTAAAACATCTGCTCTTTCAGAGTATAGAGCAGCTTACGGTCGTAACAGATAATCCACAACAAGAGGTAGCACAATGAGTAGTTTTGCAAATGCAGTATTGATGGGTCGTTTAGGTCGTGACCCAGAACTGAAAACAGTAGGCAACGGCACCAGCCTTTGTACATTCAGCATCGCTGTTAACACTGGCTTTGGTGAGCGTGAGGTAACGACATGGTACAACGTGTCAATTTTTGGCAAGCGTGGCGAGACTGCCGCACAGTATCTTACTAAGGGTGGTGCAGTAATCGTATCCGGTGAAATATCAAACCGACCTTACAAGACTAAGGATGGTGAGCAGCGTTATAGCCTTGATGTAAATGCTAACGACTGGAGCTTTGCCGGAGCCAAAGGTGACAACCAAGCTCCAGCAGCAGCACCAGTTCAAGAACCAGTAGCGGTTGTTTCTGGTGACATTCCGTTTTAATTAACTAAGAGAGGATAGAAAAATGGCAGTAACTTTTAAGAACCCTGACAATGGGTATGTGGAATCAAGCAGTGTACCGTTTCTTTGGAACTTTCTGTTTGGCTCTTTTTATTACGCTTACAAAGGCGTATGGTCGCACTTCTTTATCTCGTGGGCTGTAGCTATATGCACTTTAGGGTTAAGTTGGTTTGTGTACCCATTCTTTGCTAAAGGGATTATTATCAAAAGATATAATCAGCGAGGATGGGAACAGCTTAACGTGGTTTAGCTGAAAGCAACCTGCAAAGCCCCTCCTACCCAGAGGGGCTTTTTTGCATCTATAATGTCGCTAGTGTAAACTCAGACGATTACTTGGAGCGACAAATGACCAAAAAGGCAGCACCATTATTTCAAGAGGACTGGAAAGCTCTAGTCTTAGAAGAATACCGTGAGGGCAACAGTGATGCGGCTGTACGCTCTTTGTTAGCCGAATTGCGCCTTGATGCTGACACTTGCAGTGCAAATCTGTTTAATCGCTGGCTTGAAGAAGATGCTGAGTTTGCAGACGTTATAAATCACGGCAGACAGCTTGCAGAGGCTTGGTGGACTAACTTGGGGAAAGAGGTAGCGGCTGGACGAGCAAAGACTACTCCTGCCGTGTGGATATTCACCATGAAGAACCGATTTAATTGGGTGGACAAGAAAGAGTTGTCCGGCTCAGATGGTGGTGCCATCAAGATAGAGATATTCCAAGACGAAGAAGATGTTTGAACAAAGGAGTGCATAGTCGTAGCAAGTACCTGTACTTGCGCGACTGCGCTCAATCTAAATGACTCAATTTACAAGAACCCCAAAGCAAATTGAAGCTACTAAAGTTTTCACAGGGCATTTCTATACGATGTTCTTTGGCGGCTCTCGTTCCGGCAAGACCTTTCTTGCAATGCGTTTGCTGGTAATGAGAGCTATAAAATTTAAGTCAAGGCACCTAGCAGTACGACTTAGGTTCAATCATATCAAACAGTCTGTTATCTTAGACACGTTTCCTAAAATGATGGAGATATGCTTTCCAGACTTGCCTTACACGCTAAACAAGTCAGACTGGTACGTTACGTTTTCTAACGGCAGCGAGATATGGTTTGGTGGGCTGGATGACAAGGATAGGGTAGAGAAGATTCTAGGTAACGAGTATTCGACCATATTCCTTAATGAGACTTCACAGATGGAATATGACGCTGTGACCACTGTGGTTACTCGTCTTGCTGAAAACTCTGGTCTGAAGCCTCGTATGCTGTTTGATTGTAATCCGGCTGGCAAGAAGCATTGGACTTATCAGCAATTCATATTAGGTGTTAGCCCTGAGACTAAAGAGCCTCTGCACGACTTTGATAATCTGTATGGCTCAATAATGATGAACCCTACAGACAATCTCGACAATCTGCCTCCGCACTATGTCGAGACACTGAAGGGCTTGCCTCTCAGAAAGCGTCAGAGGTTCCTAGACGGTCAATTCTTGAATGACGTTGAAGGTGCCTTGTGGACTGATGATATGTGCGAGAGGGCGAAGCTGCGCAAGCGTGGCGACATAGTTAAGACTATTGTGAGTGTTGACCCATCTGTGTCAAGCAACCAAAACAGCGATGAGTGTGGTGTAGGTGTCTGTGGGCTTGACCATCGCAAGAATGGTTGGGTTATGGAGGACAAGACTGCTGTGATGTCTCCTGAGAGATGGGCGCAAACCGCAGTCAACCTGTATCACAAGCATGACTGTGACTACATTGTTGCGGAAAAAAATCAGGGTGGTGACCTTGTAAGGCTTGCAATACATACTGTTGACCCTACGATTAAGGTGAAATTGGTTCACGCATCTAAATCAAAGTTTGCAAGGGCAGAGCCTATCACGGTATTCTATGAGGAGCGCGAAGAATCAAAAGACAAGCGTTACATCGGGCATTATGATAACCTTGACGAGCTTGAGGAAGAAATGTGTAGCTGGATTCCTGACAAATCGAAGGAATCCCCTAACCGAATTGACTGGCTGACTTGGGGCATGACCGACTTAATGTTGCAACAGACCCAAGAAATACGAATTTATATACCGGACTAAATGATATGGCATGGTACTCGCTGCCTTTTAAAAAGGCTGATAAGCAGAATCTTGAGCAAAAAAACTCAATCACTCCACCAGTAGAGCTTTCTTTTGCTGAGTTTTTGTTCCGCAGCGGAGACACAGACCTTTCGTTTGCTAGAATGAATGAGTTATACAGGGATATTCTGCCGTTCAGCAATGCCATTGACATTCGCGCTCGTAGCTTCTCTGACACTCCTACAAGGCTTGTTGATGAGGATGGTAAGTATATTCGCAAGCATCCAATGCTTGAAATTATGAACAAGCCAAACGATGTAGAGACTCGTGGCAAGTTCCTTTATTCTTTAGCCAGTAACTACGACATCACAGGTAATGTGTTTGTTATAGCTACTGGTAATCCTGACCGCGCACCGCTTGAGCTTCTGGTCATTCCTTCCTATCGCATCTCACCTGTCGGCACATCTAAGCAGTACGGCTGGCTCAATGTTCCAGCTTGCTTGTATGTAAGCAATGATGGGTTTGAGGGCGATAAGTTTATGGCTGAGACTAGCGGAGATGGAATCAGGTATGTGAACAAGGCTCGTAACAAAGAGCTTATCCCTATAACTGCATTCAATCCTACTGCAAGCAGCATCAACTTCTTTGGTTTGAGCAAAGCTCAACCAGCGTTATACGAGATGGAGCAGTACCTAGAAGGCAACATGAACAATCTTAGCAATCTCAAGCGTGGCGCAAGACCTAGCATGGTTTGGCAGAACACCAAGCCTGAGATGCTGACAGATGAGCAGTGGACTCGCGCACAACAGATGTCACAGAAGTACGCTGGTTCTCAAAACGCTGGTGGCATCCCTATTCTTGATGGTCTTGACGCAAAGCCAGTATCCAGCAGCAATAACGAGATGCAATTCCGTGACTTGCAGAAAGATATGTTTGAGCGCATCAATGTGATATACGACATACCTTTGCCTATGGTCACAAGCACAGCTAACACATTCAACAACTACGAGACTGCACAAGTATCATTGTGGGATAACGCAGTGATGCCATTGGCTAATGTGCTTTATGCGGCTCTTACTAAAGCTCTGGCACCACGATACAATGCGGCAGGTCTTTCATACTCACTAGACCCTATTGATGTTATTCCTTTGCGTAAAAGAGCTATTGAGACAGCTAAATTACAGCACGAAACAAATATTAACACTGTCAACGAGATTCGTAACCTTATTGGCTATGACGATGGTGAGAAAGAGTGGGATGAGATATATGCTCCTCTTAACCAGATGCCTCTTGGCTATGGCTCTCAGGTTATTGGTGACCCTGATGCAAACAATCCATCTAACCAAATGAATGACCAGAGCAGGAATGACGAAGAAAGCTCACAGAAATTTAGAATGATTCTCTCAGAAATGAAAACTGAGAGTGGAGAGGCTAAATATACAGCCAAAGAAATTGATGTAATGGCTGCTGAAGCAGGATATTAGTGATGATGGAACATTGGGGATGCTACAACACAGTCAATAAGAGATGGATGATTAACAAGCGTGGTGAGGTTTCTTATTTTCCTACACGAGAAATAGCTGAAGCAAACATCAAATCCATGACGTTTAAAAGTCACTATGTTGCAATGCTGTTTTCTGGAAACGAAAAAAAGCTAGACCTATAATGGCTAACAACAGCACAGATGCAGAGCGTCAGGCACAGGCAGATAAAGAGCTTGCCTTAAAGGTAACGCTTGAGAAGCCCCTTGAGAGAGAGTTAAACGCTTTCTTCTCTCAGATAGCCGCTGACCTTAGAATACAGTATGCAGCCACAGGAACCGCTATCAGTGCATCTAGCTACGAGCCACAGCTTGACGCTATCATTCTGACGAACAATATAAACACCAGTAGACGATTCTCTGACACGCTATCCAGCACAGCGGTATCAGACAAGACTACAGAAGTTGCTATAGCGATTGCTGCGATAGCTGCATTTAGAGGTGTTACGACAGAACAACATTTGCTTAACATACAGAACGAAGTAAACAATGATTCTCGCGCAATTTTGCGCAAAGAGGCTGCTGTTTCTGCACGAGAAGTCACAGAGACAATTCAAAAAGATGTTGATTCAGCTATTGCAAAATCTCAAGTTGACGAAGATTTAGATAGGGGCGAAAGAGCAAAAAAATCTTCTGACGATTTTAAGAAGCGAAGCGTATCTCGTGCTGCAACAATAGCAACAACTGAAACTCAGGGTGCCGCAGAAGGCACTAAGGATATTGAGAGACAGGTGTTTATGCGTGAGAACAATGCTCTGGCTGCAACTTTGGCTGGAGTAGAACCTATTAAGCTGCAAAAATGGTGGATGACTAGAGGTGACAGCAAAGTAAGACCAGAACACGTTGCGGCAGATGGTCAACAAGCAGTCGATGGATACTTCTCTGTCGGTGGTGAATTATTAAGGTATCCAAAAGACCCAAATGGCTCTCCGAGCAATGTAATAAATTGTCGGTGTTCGGCAATAGATGAACTGTCGTAAGCATGACAGTTGCTAAGATGGCTTAATAAAGGAATAATCAGTAGAGCTATGGATGCTCATAGACTTAACGGAATTTAATATGGAACTTGAATATCAGTCTTACGACCTAGAGCTAAAAGACATTTCTCAGGTTGATAGAGCTAACTATTCGTTTGAAGGATTTGCCAGCACATTTGGCAACACGGATAGAGTGCAGGACATTGTGGAAAAAGGTGCTTTCGTAGAGTCTATTGAAAACATGACTCCGACCATCTTGTTCATGCACGACCCAGAACAGCCAGTAGGAATGCCTACTGAGCTTAAAGAGACAGATGAAGGTCTGTATATAAAAGCTAAAATGCCGCGCAATGACGCTTTGGTGCGCGACAGGATAGTTCCGCAGATGAAAATTGGCAGCATTGCTAAGATGAGCATAGGCTTCCGAATTGCAGAACAAGGCTTTTATATTGATGACGAAGGAATACGTCATATAACCAAAGCTGACTTGCGTGAAATATCGCTGGTGACAACAAATTTTGAGGCTAATGACATGGCTGATGTTATGTCCATTAAGTCAAAGGTTGGAGAAATAAGCTCCGACAAACTAAAAGCAATGACTGCTCGTGAATTGGAAAAGTGTCTGAGGGAATCAGGCTTATTTTCAAAGAGCGCAGCGGTTACTGTAGCAAGTCATCATCAGAGGGATTCTGAGGATGTCACTAAGAACGATGATGCCGAGCAGTTTGGGTATCTAATTGACAGGGTTCGCACTGCGAACTTAAACATTAAACTCTCTGAAGCAAAGAAAGGAACATAGAAATGTCTGAAGAAATGAAAACCTTAGCAACAGCAGTCGAAGAAATGACTAGCAATGTTGTTAAAGCACAGGAGCGTCAAGACGCTCTTGAAGCAAAAGGTGACGCACGAAGCGCATCACTTGATACAGAGCTTAAATCACTTAAAGAAGCTGCTGTTGCATCTGCTGCTGCCGCTGAAAAAGTTGAAAGCAAACTTGCAGCTAGTGAAAAGACTGTTGCTGAAGTTGAAAAGCAGCTTGCTCGATTCTCTGAGAAATCAGACGGTGCGCAGTTTGACGAAGCTAAACAGGCTGCTACTGAAGCTGTTATCGGCTACATCAAGAACCCATCACAGGGTTTCTCTGACGAGGCTAAAGGCATGATGGCTGACCTAGCTATCAAATCTGAGTTCGGTCATCTTAACGATGCTGGCAAAGAAGAAATCCGCAAGACTTTGATTGCTGGTTCTAATGCTGACGGTGGATTCTTTATCTCTCCTGAGAAATCAACTACACGCATCCAGCGTATCTTTGAAAGCTCACCAATGCGTCAGCTTGCTAGTCAGACTACTATTGCTAGTGACCAGCTTGATTTCATCATTGATGACAACGAAAGCAGCACTGGTGGATGGGTTGGTGAACTTGAAACTCGTGATGATACGGCTACTCCTAAAGTTGGTGAACTGTCTATCGTTACTCACGAGCAGTTTGCAATGCCTGTCGCTACTCAGAAAATGCTGAACACTGCTGGTTTTGACATCGAAGCATGGGTTAACGGCAAGACACAAGCTAAAATGATTCGCACAGAAAACACTGCATTCATCTCTGGCGATGGCAGCAAGAAACCTATGGGTATCTTGAGCTATCCTGCTTGGGCTGTTGAAGGTGCTTATGAGCGCGGCAAAGTTGAGCAGTATAACTCTGGTGCTAACGGTGCGCCTACTGGTGATGCTCTGAAGGAGCTTCAAAATCTGCTTATTGAAGAATATCAGCCTAACGCAACTTGGTTGATGAAACGTGCCACTTGGTCACAAATCATCACGCTGAAAGACCTTGATGGTCGTTATCTTCTAAATCAGTATGAGTTGTCTGGACTTTCTGCTCGTGACGGTTTGACTCTGTTGGGCGCACCAGTGCGTTTTGCTAATGATATGCCAGCAGCGGCTACTGGTTCTTTGTCTATCGCTTATGGTGACTTTGCTGAAGGCTACAACATTGTAGACCAAGCTGGTTTCCGCTTGATTCGTGATAATGTTACTACTAAGGGTAAGGTCAAGTATTATGTGACTAAGTACACTGGTGGTGATGTTACTTCTTACGAAGCATTCAAGTTGATGAAGTTCTCTGCCTAAGTGCTAAAAATGGGTACGTCAGGTTAATCTCTGGCGTACCCACATTGAAATTTAAAGGAAAAAGAAAATGGCTGTTAAAGAAATCCAAAGTACAGTTAAGATGGTAAATGCTGCTTATGAGGCTATTACTTCTGACACTGACACAACTACAACTGGAATCGACACCGCTGGTTACGATTTGGGTGTTTCATTTGCTTTTCGTGCTGCAACATACACAGACGGAACTTACGTTATAGCTTTTGAAGAAGCTGACGACAATGCTACTTGGACTGCTGTTCCAAGTGCATATATTGTTGGTGATGCTTCAAACTCTATCTCTGCTGTCTCTGTAGTAAATGACGAAGATGCAACTTTCGGAATCATCTCTGCAAAGCGTTACCTGCGGGCTAAGATTACATCTACCGCAACAACTTCTGGTGCTGTAATCATCGGTACAGTTGCTCTAGGTGGTGAGTTAAAGCCTGTTTAATCAGGTTATAGGTTGGGGTAGGTGGCATCTGCTTAGGCGGGTGTCATCTATCGCATCTTTTGTAAAGGAACTGCAATGAAATCATTTAAAATTGATATAAAAGAAGCTGGCACCTTTGCTTCTTCAGTACCAAGTAGAAAGCACATTCATGTAGCAGAGGGTGTTCAAGACGTTCCAGAAGATTATGTTGATAGCATTGTTGCTTCTGGTTGCGGCTCATTATTCGTTGAAAAAGAATCTGTAGCAGATAAGACTCCTGCTCCAAAGAAAAAGAAAGTTAAGAAAAAGGCTAAGAAGTCATACGATTTAGGCGAAATTTAAAATGCCTATTGCTCCGACAAACACAAGAAGCTACACCTACAAAGTGACTGTTCCTCCAGCGGCTCTGGCTGTGCCTCTTGCAGATGTTAAGCTGTGGCTGAAGATTACTGGAACGGCAAGCGACTCTCTGTTAACATTGATGATAGAATCTGCAACTGATTACGCTGAAGAAGCTACTGGTCGCTGGTTCATTACAAGAACTGCTGAAACATATCGTGAGTTGTTTCCATCTTACTTTAACCACGAGGGTTACTATCGTGACCTTCCGGCAATAGAGATAAGACGCTCTCCTTTGCAGACCGTAGATTCAATTACATATCTTGATGATAGTGCTGAAACAACGGTAACGGCTTCAGATTACTACAATACGCTTGAGTCTGACTTTAGCCACATTGTAGCAACAGAAGGTGGCAACGGCTTTCCTAGCCTAGATGAAGCTAGGATGCAGAATATTACAGTAACATTTAAAGCTGGTTATGGTGATGCTAGTTCAGATGTTCCAGCTTGGGCAAGAACCGCAATAGCTAGTCATGTGATGGCTATGTGGGCAAATCGTGGTGACTGTGTTTGCGGTGACGGTGGTGGCGAGTTCCTTCCGGCGCAAGCAAGGTCAACTTACAGACAACATAAGATAATAAACTTTTAAGGAACAGGCATGGCTATTAAATTTTTTGACGCAGACCAGACTGGCAATGCTTCAGCAACAATGCAAATGAACCGAGGCGGCAACATCCGAAGCAGGGTTGTTCGACTTGTAGGTACTGCGCTTGATGGAGCAACAGTTAGCATTTCTGTGTCTGAGCAAGGAATGTCTTATGCTGCTGTGGTTGTTCACACCTTTACATCTTTGAGCAACGAACCAAAGATAATCACACTATCAAGTGATTATGAAGTTACAGCGACCATAGCTGGCTCTAGCGGCTCTGGAGATATAAACGTAACTCTGAGCGAGTAAAAATATGCTACTCCTCCGTGACGTTATCAGCGACACTATATCAAATGTTATCAATGCCGTTGTTGGTGGTGAAGAAGTTGATTTGGAGCAGCAGTCAGGCATTGTTCTTGATTACGCTGACCTTGACGCTTCCCAAGTTCAGCAGATAGGCACCCCGTTTGTTAAGCAGCTTTCCCATCCTTCACTTTATGGGAAAAGTATTGCCATGTCTGCCAAAGCCACCAACAATGCTAACGCTGGAATAAGAATAAACTTTGCTTCACCTTTGTCAGTCACATCAAACGATGTGATTACTCTGTGGTTTTGGCAGGAATGGTCAAGCGGTTCAGCAAGTGATGATGATGACTATCCTACGTTTTCTGGTGAAACTCAGGTCTACGTTGTTGTTAAATCTCCAAATAACGATGTTGCAAATTATATTTGTCCTATGCCGTGGGGTCGTATGCGCGGCTGGACTCCTGTGCAGATAGATTTATCTGCTGCAAGCTCACCTACTGCACGAGGAATAATGAATACTCCTGTTGCGGGTGGTGCTGATGATGATTTTCTTACTTCCGGCATAGAAAGCATATATATGCAATGCCGAGACTTTGATGATGATTACCATGAGCTTACAACACCAATGGTTTATGGTGGCATGGTTCTTAATCAAAAACATAACGCATTCTTTATGCCTTACTTTGACGATGGCTATCGGTACATCATTGACGCTGAAGATGGTGAAACAATAACTGAAAACTCACTTGAGTTAATGAATAGGCTTGGTCAGCGAGGAACTTGCGGAATAATAGCTAACAGGATACTTAGTTCAAGCTACCACTACATGACACCAGCAGACATTCATCAGCTTTATGAGGCTGGATGGGATATTGGCGTACATAGTGGTTACTATTGGGGCTACAGAAGCGATGGTGTTAGGGATATAAAGCAAACTTATTATCGTTTAACATCATCAGGAACAACAGCTACATTACAAACTTTAGGCACATGGATGCGGAACCCTGTTGCTGACGGAGCGCAAATAGTCGTTAACTCTGCTGATGTAAGTCAGTATGTGGGGACATTTACAGCTACTTGGGTTGATTACAATACTGTTACGTTCACCATTCCTGATGCTGGAGATGTTGCAGCAAGCACTTTTGATATAGATGCCTCGTGGGGCAAGGTTGCTTGGGGTACGCAAGACGAGCGAGAGAGCGCAAAGGCTTCTGTTAAGGCTGACATTCAATACAATCTTGAGTTTTTACAAAATCCTTACGATAAGCTAACGGATGCTGGTTTTACTGGCATTGATTACCTTATCGGTGTTGACTGGACAGATGGAAACCCATCTGCGGTTCTTCCTGCTAACGCTTGGAGAACAAGCACATCTGATTGGGCTTATCAGCTACAAGCTGCCCTAGACGAGCTTGGAATTAACTCAGCTAGAAGCTCAAACCCAATAATGGAAAACAGCAAAACATATCCAGTTGGAGAGGGTTATGACCATTATCCAACAGACTTCTTTGTTGCGGGTGCGGTTATTGAAAATGATTTTTGGTTGAGCGAAGGTGCCAGTGATTACAACATAGACCCTGCTACTGGACTTGGGGTGGATTCAACCGTGGATATGGTGGTCGGAACAGTAATACCTGCCACAGTGCGGCAGGGCGCGACATTCTCACCTATGATACACAGAATAACTGATGACCCTACTACCACAGGCAGTACGATGTATAACCGTAAAGATTGGGCTGCTGTTTGTGAAACAGCATACTCAAGCGGTCTTACCAGCATAACTGCTACAGAATACGCAGTTGCACAACGAGAAGCTGGAGATGAGGGAGTAGCCTTTAAAGGCACCGAGCATCTGACAGGTCTTACAAATATTGAGAGAACAGCCATAGATAACTTTAGGCGCAGACTTCAGCGCATGGGTTATTGGGGTTCACTTAAAGGCTTGTGGATTCCTGCGCTCTCAGGTGACAACGCAAAGACAAACATGATAACAGGAGTTAACTTGGTTGAAGGTGGTCAAGGTACACCACCAACAATAACATGGGGTTCTGGTGGGGTTTCTTTTGTGGAGGGCGATTGGACTAATAGGTCTTGGCTTGTTTCAGATATAAGCATGAGTGATGTGGACAACTACTCATTCGGTTGCTATGTAAAATCGTTTACGCAACAATCTGCCGCCGCTATTGCAGGAATCATGGGTGCTTTTGAAAGCTATCCTAATGATAGATACTGCATTGAAATGTGGAAGTCTGCTGGTCTTGGGTATTACCACGGAGGCGGTAGCGATTTTCCTGATGCAACTTATGTTGACATTCCAGATGGCACTTTGGTTTCAGCAAGACGAAGAAACGGCTCAAGTACCAATACAGATTCAAGCCGTGGCAACATAACAACGAGCATTGATATAGCAACAGAAGCAAACACTGCTGCATTTTATTTTAATAATTGTGGAGCTAGTTTTGACTTTGGCACTAGCTGGACTGGCTCTGTTTTTTATATAGGTGAAGGTGTTGCACACAACCAAATCTTAATGGATTCAGCAATCAAAAAACTTATGTCTGATTTGGGCTATTGATATGAAATGCGAAACAGTAACCATCAAGAAGCGTAAAGTATGTGCTGGTGACATGAACCAGATTATTACGTTAAAAACTCGCGCAATGACTGGCGACTTTGATGACGTTGACTTTCTTGAGCTTTTTACAAACGATGGCGATGTGTGGGCAGCTATCCAGACAACATCTAGCGGTGAAGTTATTTTTGACTCAGTTGGCACTGAGACTCTGGTTACTCATAAAATATACATAAATTATATTGAAGGATTGACCAAAGAGGTCTGGATTGAGTTCGGCGGCAACAACTACGACATTCTCTCTGTTGAGAACCTAGACGAGCGCAACGAGTTTATGAAACTTAACTGCGTAATCAGAGGTAACACAAGTTACGAAGCTACATTCGCATGAGCCTTGTAGCTATAAGGGCTGACCATAATGCAAAGGAAATGCAAATTAGGATTAGTCGTTTGGAGCAGCAGTCGAAACGCGCATTAAGGCATGGTTTCTTTGGTCTTGGTAAAGATTTGGTTAATACAAGCCGAGAGCTTATACTTAACCCTCCTAAGACTGGTAGGTGGTACAGGGTAGCCGGAAGGAAGCGAAGGCACAGAGCTTCTAAGGCTGGTTCTGGTCAAGCTCCAGCTAACATGACAGGCAGACTGAGAAGCAGCATAGATTACAAGGTGCAAGGCTCTTATAGGATGGAGTTTGGCAGTAATCCTGCTAAAAATGGCAACACCGCTAAGACAAGTAAGTATGCTAAAGTGCTTGAAAATGGCAACGGAAGGATAGCTAGACGACCTTATCTTGAGCCTTCAATCAAAAAGAATGCGCGTAACGGCAGGAAGCACTTTGAGCGCGAACTAAGAAAGGCACTGAGCAAATGAGAATAGATGACATCGTAGAGCAGCTTAGGGCTGTGGTGCCTGAGAACACAGACTTGTTTAGCGCCACGACTGACTGCGCTCTTACTAACGCATCCGGTACAGTTACGGTTGATACATCTCCTGCTGTTCATGGCTTGCTTGTGGGCGACAAGTTTTCTATATCTGGTGCTTTGGCACCTTATGCTGTTCAATCTCTGACCCTGACTTCTGGAACGGTTGTAGGTGTCACGACTTCTGACCATGACCTTACCGAAGGCTGGCAGGAGACTATATCAATTCAAGGTGCTACTGAGAGCGAGTATAACGGAACATTTACTCTTAGCAGGGTTCCTAACCGAAGGACTTTTGAGTACGAGATAACAACAACTCCTTCAAGCCCTGCTACTGGCACGATAGAGATGATTGACCCATTCTCAAGCTCATACACAGGAGTCCACACAGTAGCCGCTGTAGCTTCCACTACGGCTTTTTCTTACGCAATTAGTGCTGACCCACAGAGTCCAGCGTTAGGCTCTCCAAAGCTAAACACGGCTCCTAGAATCAGTGGTGCAATTAACGAGGAAAGGGTTAGAGCTTCATATACGCAGCAAGCGAACAATAACTACTGGCTTTTAGTGACCGCTGGTGAAACCACAACCAGCAGAAACAGGGCTATTGAGTCTGATGCTGTTGACACCTTGAGCGTGGCAGACCTTATGCGTGTGCGTCAAACTGAGACTATATCTATATTTTGCTTGGCTCCGGCTAGGTCTACGATTGCGGCACGAGAGGTCATAGACAAGATAGATAGCGAGGTTAAACCAGCCATTATAAAGGCACTTCTTGGGTATAAACCGAAAACGGTGTATTATGATAATAATTGGTGTATGCTTGTACCATCTGGCGATGGATTCTCGGATTATGATACAGCGACTTATGTGCATCGTTTTGATTTTGAGCGAGTTATAGATTTAGTCTCTCAAGACGGAGTTAGCCCCTCACCGACAAAAGCGTGGCGAGACACACAGTTAAGCTGGCTAAACGATTATAAAGTCTCAGTGACACAAGCTGAGATAGACATGGATGACGAACCATTATGATTAAAATAAAGGTCAACAAGTATCTAGGCACACATAATGCTGGTGATATTGTTACATTAGAAAAGGTAACACCATTCTGGCGCAGACGATTAAATGACGCTGCGATAGACAACAACTGCGAAATTTTATCAACTAAATCTACGAAATCTACAAAGAAAGCAAAGTCTGGAGATAAGAAATAATGTCTGGTTCAAGCATAGTAAGTCAGCCTAGAGTTACGATTGGCATCGAAGGTGCGCAAGAGAATATCGGTAACTCAGCACAACAAATTTTAATTGTTGGCGCATACAATCCAGCTAACGGTACAGCTACCGCTGCTGCATTAACACAGAATGTACCGAATAACGATGCTGCAATTAACGCACTCTTTGGTGCTAAGTCACACATTGCATCTGTAGCTCGTAACTTGCGCAAGATGAACGGCATTAACAAGGTTGACGCTATTGCGATTGACTCTACTGCTCTGACTACAGCATCTACTGCGACTGTTACTGTATCTGGTACGGCTACTGCAAGCGGCAGCTTTGACTTGATTGTAGGCTCTTACAAAGACCACAAGATGACCATTGACGTAGCATCTGGAGCTACAGCCACAGTAATTGGTGATGCTATTGATACAGCTATTGCTGCTGATGCCAGCCTTCAAGCAACCTCATCTAACTCAAGCGGCACAGTAACTCTTACTGCTTCTGACAAAGGTTTGACTGGTGATGTTATTCCAGTTGAGATAGTAGGTGGCTCAAGCGTAGCGGGTGTAACTGCTGTCGTTACTGCCGGATTCTCTAGCGGTGCTGGTGACTTGGCAACGTCTAGTCTATTTGATGTTATCGGCAACGAGCGTTACCAGACTGTTGTTTATCCTTCTACATCAGACGTTAGTATCCTTACAGACCTTCTTGATGCGAGATGGAACTCTGACAATATCGTTCTTGACGGTGTTGGCATTGTGGGTTCAGTTGGCACTTACTCTCAGGTTTTAGCAGTAGGTACTGCTCAAAACTCTCAGAGCTTAATGGTTATTGGTTCTAAGTCTGTCGCTACTAACGCTCTGCGCGGCTCAAGCATGGTTGAGTTTCTTGACAATGTATCTGCTCAGTTTGCTGGTGCTAGAGCAAGACGCTTGACTGACGGTGCGCTAATATCTGATTTGGTAGTTGGCTCTGCTGCTCTTGATGCCTTTGGTGGTTCAGCACTGGCTTCTCGACCTATATTCAACACTCCTTTTAACTATCTTCCGCTTATCGGAATTGGTCTTGGATGGAGCGACAGCGAAGTAGAGTTATTGCTTGCTAAGGGAATAAGCATTTTAGGTTCTAACCGCACTCGCACAGGTGCGATTGCTGGCGAGATTGTAACAACCTACAAGACGGATGCTGCTGGTAATGCAGATGAGAGCTTCAACTTCTTGAACAAGGTTGATACCTCTAGCCAGTGCCGTGAATACTTCCACAACAACATTAAGAAAGCCTACGCTCAGACTCGTCTGACCACAGGTTCTTTGGTGTCTGGTCGCCCGATGGCTAACGAAGCAAGCATCAGAGGCTACTTGATGAGCCTTTATGCAGACCTTAGCGGTAGCGACTATGCTTTAACTGTTGCTGGAGCAGCGGCTCAAAAGGTGTTTGCAGACAACATGACTGTTACAATAGATATGAGTCAAGGAAAAGTGACAGTAGTATTTGCGAAGGTGCCTTTGGTATCTCAATTCCGTGAGTTCTTAGGCTCATTCCGTGTAGCATTTGACGTATAGGATTATTAAAAAATGTCAGCATTAAACATCGTACAAATAACAGTCAACAATGAGCCAGTGGGCATTAAGCCTAACAGCTTTAAGTTTAAGGCTGGTGTAGGCGACAGAACGGTTCGCACAAAGATGTCAGGTAACAACATTGATACTGTTGTTAGCACAGACGTTGAGACTTCAAAAGCAATGTGTAGCTTTACGCTAATCACTGAAGGAAACACAGCGGCTACAGTTATCCAATGGCAAGACAACTTGGATGCAAACGTGGTTGTTGGTCAGGATTCCGTTACTGGCAAAACGTACACATTTAACAAAGCTATTATCATCTCTGACCCTGAGTTTGGTACTGGCGTGGATGGTGAGACAGAAGTAGAGTTTGAGTCAAGCCGAGTAGCACAAGCATAGTAAATTAACAACAAGAGGTTCACCCCAACATGAATAACTCTAGCGTAGAATTTTATCTCAAGACACCTATTAGCATTGCTAAAGGTGGAGAAACAACAGAAGTATCACTGCTTGAATTGTCAGCACCGTCATCAAAGGTACGGACTCAGGCAGCAAAGTTAAAGCAACTTGTTATGCGCTCTATAAGCGAAGTCAATGATAATGTCAGTGACGAGCAAAGAGAGGCTGCGGAACCAGAAGCAGAGAAAGAGATGAGTGCAGATGAATCAGGAGAGGCTTTGTTAGCCGTTCTTGGTGTATCTAAGTCTGTAGACATGGAAGTTGCGCATGAAGTATTTGCAGAGCTTATCAAGAAAGAAGGTATCTGCATGGTAGATGGTGATGTTAAGATGACTTCACCTCTTTACGACAAGCTGAACTTTGATGATTGTGAGCGTCTGCTAGGGTTTTACATATCAAGTTTTTTGCTATAATCCCTAGCACAGACAGCGAGTGGTCTAGGGTTGATAAGAACATATACAACTTAGCGGTATTCTATGAAGGAACACCAATAAGTGAGTTTAAGTCAATGCCTTTAAACGAGTTAAACGAGGCGGCAGAACACGCTAATAGAATAGGTGCTGAACGAGAACGTCAAATAAAGAGAAAATAGCATGGCATTTTCAGTTGGTTATATTATAAAAGCGGTTGACAAGTTCTCTCCTGTTGCGAAAAAGATTTCTCGTGCTAACCGCAAGATGGCTATCTCTCTGAAGAAAGCCTCAAGAAGTGCCAAGAAGTTCGGACAAAGCCTAGACATTACGCGCAAGAAGATGCGTAAGTTTGGTATGCAAGGTGCGCGTTACGCTCGTAACGCTGCACTAACTCTTGGTCTGCCCTTCATAGCTTTGTCAGCAGCATCCATCAAAGCTGCCTCCGACATGGAGGTAATCTACGGCAAATTCGACAGAACCTTTGAGGGGCTTAAAGGTGCCGAAGGATACGCCAAAAGGTTCGCTTCTGAGTTTGGAACCGCTGAATCAACAGCTAAAAGAATCATAGGTAACTCCGGTGACTTGCTAGTAGGTATTGGCTTTGGTGCTGGTACTGCTATGGGCTTGTCGGACAGGGTGGCTCGACTGTCTGCTGACTTGTTCGCAGCTAATGCTGAGATGACAGACATGGCTGATGCCGCGCATAGGCTCAAGTCTGGTCTGCTTGGCGAGACTGAGGGCATGAAAGCTCTTGGTATCACAATCAATCAAGGCTCAAAGGAATACAAGAGA
>Ga0315321_10001554_pt1 | contig 17708 bp, 9 predicted proteins | sample M180m21515metaG_FD_203464 | JGI IMG/M metagenome (GOLD analysis project Ga0315321, IMG submission 203464) | Ammonia-oxidizing marine archaeal communities from Monterey Bay, California, United States - M1 80m 21515 | ecosystem: Environmental > Aquatic > Marine > Intertidal zone | place: USA... | reverse complement strand
GGCTTCCTCCGGTGTAGTGGCTACAATTCCCTCCAAGACTGGCACACCAGCTTGGCGGAATAACTCTTTGCCCTGATATTCGTGGATCTTCATCGAATGATTCTTAGCTGTTGGGTCGCGTCGTACAGATTTGCGATGATCGAAATATAAGCACCAGCATTGAGGTCAGGAACCACGGGCAAGACGTCCTCGCTCGAAGTTTTTACGATCATCCCCAAAAGATACCTGCTCGAAGTCGGTTTCGACCACCTTTCGGCTCCAAAAAGATGACGCACCGCGGAACAAAAATGAACCAGGCAACAGAAAAATCCGGGCTGATCAGACTTGACCCCGCTGATAACGTCGCCGTTGCTACGAAATCGCTCAAACGCGGGGAAGCGATTGAAATGGGGGGGCACACTTTGGTTGTGGCCCATGATATTCCGGCCGGACATAAGATCGCTGTCTGTGGAGCCCAGGTAGGTGAATCAATCGTGAAATACGGGCAGCCCATCGGGCTGGTCACAAATGAGATCCGTACCGGAGAACACGTTCATACGCAAAATTTGACCGATCATCACGTCGTTTCAGATGATCTGAGCGAAATCAATCCGCCCCCGTCGCCAGAGCGGATTTCGCGGACATTCGACGGGTTTTGCCGGCCTGACGGACGCGTAGGTACGCGGAATTACGTTGCCGTGGTGTCCACCGTGAATTGTAGCGCAACGGTTTGCCATCAAGTGGTTTCCCGTTTCACTGAAGAGCGAATGCAACGCTGGCCTAATGTGGACGGTGTCTTTGCTGTGACCCACACCACTGGTTGCGCTCTCGAGTACAACGGGCTTAAACACAAAATGCTTGGTCGGGTGTTAGCGGGTTACGCGCAGCATCCCAATGTCGGGGGATGTTTGGTTGTCGGTCTCGGTTGTGAGCAAACAACGGGGGGATATCTTCAGCAGCATCATGGTGTCGTTTCATTACACGCTCCAGATGGCAAGCAACTGACCCGAGACGGTGGCATCCCCATGTTGACGATGCAAACGGAAGGGGGAACTCGGCAAACCATCGAAAAAGCTGATGCATTGCTTGAGCAGGTGCTCGACCGGGCGAATCAATGTGAACGGGAAACTGTTGACGCATCGCATTTGAGTTTGGCTGTCGAATGTGGTGGCAGTGATGGTTACTCAGGTTTGACTGCCAATCCTGCCGTCGGCGTCGTCTCCGATCGAGTTGTTGCTTGTGGTGGGCTTTCAGTAATCTCAGAAACCACGGAGTTGTACGGTGCAGAGCAACTGTTGGTGCGACGCAGTCGATCAAAGGAGGTAGCAAGAAAACTGCTCGACCGAATTCAGTGGTGGAAGGAATATGTGGGCCACTATGGTGGGCAAATCGACAATAATCCATCCGTCGGCAACAAAGCTGGCGGGCTGACCACGATTACAGAAAAATCGCTCGGTGCCGTGTCAAAGAGCGGTGGTACTGCGTTGGAGGCGGTATTTGAGTATGGTCAGAAAATGGATGCACATGGTCTGGTTGTGATGGACTCGCCAGGGTTTGATCCGGCGAGCGTGACGGGGAAAGTCGCTGGCGGAGCAAATCTGGTCATGTTCACTACGGGGCGTGGAAGTTGTTATGGATGCAAGCCGACGCCCGTGATCAAGATTGCCACCAACACTGAACTTTTCCATCGCATGCGCGAAGATATGGACTTGAATGCGGGGGCTGTCCTCGAGGGGCGGGATTTGCAGTCCGTTGGCGATGATTTTTTTGAATTTGCTTTGCGTGTTGCGAGTGGACAGCAGACATGCAGTGAAGTGCAAGGATTTGGCGACCATGAATTCGTGCCTTGGACCGTCGGGCCTACGGTTTGATTGGGTCGAGTTGAAAAAACAGTTATTGATCGAAGGATATTATTCAAATGGCAACTGAAAAACCACGCGTTGTAATCACTGATTTTATCAATGATTCCTTGGAAATAGAGCGAGAGGTGCTTGATGGCGTCGCAACCGTTGAGGCGTATGATGCGTATGATGAACGTGAGCTTCACGGGAAAATCGATTCCGCCGATGCCGTGATGCTCTATCACAACTTGGCTCTGTCTGCTGAGACCATTCAGCGGCTCGAGCGGTGTAAGTTGATTGTTCGGTGTGGGGTTGGCTTTGATAATGTGGACCACGTTCTTGCAGGTCAACGCGGAATCCCAGTGGCAAATGTGCCCGACTATGGAACAGAAGAAGTCGCTGATTCTGCCATTGGAATGGCCCTGACGCTTACTCGGGGCATCAACGTTTACAATCTTCGAATGCGTTCACAGCCCGATCCCTGGATGTACCATGTGGCCGCTCCGCTTTATCGGCAGCGGGGACGGGTTTTTGGCGTCGTCGGTTTAGGAAGAATTGGCACGGCGACTGCCAGACGGGCATTGGCGATGGGCATGGATGTTCGATTCTATGATCCCTTCAAGCCAGATGGATACGACAAGGCGATTGGCGTTAAGCGTGTGGAGTCGTTGCAGGAACTGATGAGTGAATCGTTTGTGCTGAGTTTGCACTGTCCGCTGAACGAGCATTCACACCACATGATCAATGCAGAGACCCTTAATTGGCTACCCATGGGTAGCTATCTGGTGAACACCTCGCGAGGTGATGTCGTTGATACGGCAGCAATCCCCGCAGCGATTAAGGAAGGAAGGCTTGCAGGTGCTGCGATTGATGTGATTGCCGAGGAGCCGCCGAGTCCGCAGAATCCACTGTTGGTGGCCTGGCGTGATCCGAATCATCCCGCATATGAACGCCTCATTATCAATCCCCATTCGGCCTTTTACTGCGAAGAAGGACTTGCTGATATGCGTCGTAAAGGCGCTGAGGCTTGTTATCGTGTTCTGACGGGGCAGATGTTACGAAATGTGATCAACGAGCCGAGCTGTTGAGGCGTCGTTCCAATTGAGAGCGGATCGCCCTGCACCGTTGATTTTTCCATCTGATGAATCGGGTTTGACTTTTGCCGTCCAACTTTTGCTTTTGGCTGCTAACGCTGTGTGATTGTCTTGGCCAGGTTCTCAGCAATCGTCTTGTTGCTCTTATTGCTCTTGGAGTCTTCCAGTCTTTCATGCGTTTCACGGTATGGCCGACCGACCCGCTGCACCAAGAACCAGAGTGTCAAGGTGACGGCCAGAATCGAGATGATAGCGAGTACTCCTTCGCGGAGGAGTGCGGATTGCATTTCGTAAACTGGGGCGTTTACTGTCTTGAGGCGGTATTGAACCAGTACCACCAAGTCTGTGGTCTGTTCGTCCGTCTCGCTGACTGATCCCTCAGGCAGTTCAGTGGGCGGCGACGGCGGGTCTAGGGCTCCCGATTCGGTTGGTTGATGGAATGCGGTTTCTTCGTCGTCGTCATCGAGAGGAAGTTTCACCGGGTGCACGGCCGCGATCCACTCACCGCTGTAGGCATCTGCGAGCTCCGTGGCATCTGCGAGTGGATCCTTGTAAACTTCAATTCGGCCGGTGAGCAAGTCATGCATCACGTGTCTATCGATTTGGTACTTCTTGTTACCTGCTTTTATTCCTGCGTTGCGTCGGGCATCCATCAGGGGATGCTGAAGAATCGTGCCCTCTGCACGGTCTTCACGCGACTCCACTAACACGGCGATCTGATCGGAAGCTCCTTCGGTTTGCAATAATTCAATGTCCCCAAGATTTACAGTGGTAACGAAAATGGCATCAGGTTGAAAGCGTTCGTCCGAAAGATAAATTGGCGTGCTGATTGCAACTTTCCAAAGTTCGGTTGCCGTACTTTGAAATGCTGCAGACAGGTGTGTGGAAGTGATTGGTCTTGATTCGGAAATACTCGTGGTTTGCTTGGGTTTGTCGACGCGCCCGCCATGAAAGTAGGTGCGGTAGCTGAAGTTCTTACCAACGCTATTTTCTTCCGGTTTGATCTCGTTCGTGTTCTGGTAAGCGATTCCAATGATCGTTCCACGGGGATCGGTTACAAACATGCTTGCCAGTCTGGGTTGACGGGAGTTGGCATCCGGTTTGTTGTAATGTGCTAGTTGGCTTTGCAGAACTCGATTCAGATTCTTTTGCTGTTCCACTTCCAAAAGATCAGCGCGTGCCGCCGTTGATCCATGTGTCTTGGCCGGGGTTCCTAGAGCAGCAATTTCTTGGAGTGCAGTCACGACTTTGTCTGTTTCCAGCGTCGTTTCCAGTTGTTCAATGAATTCAGGGCGGTGGGCCTCATTCTTGGTTATTTGGAAATATCGGTCGATTTCATTTTCCAGTGTTCTGGCTGCAAAGGTTGCGGCTAGTTCATTGCTGCCTTTAGCTTCCGTGCGGAGAGCAATGAGTGTGCTGTCTTTGGCCTTTTCGATGCTGCGGTATCCGAAGAAACAAGTGGCCAGAAGCACTAGCAGTGGTCCCACGATTCCAAGCAACATCAATGGACGTTTCGCACGTGCCGCATCACGGCGCGTAAGATCCTGCAAAATTTGCTGTACGTTGGAGTAACGGTGTTCAGGTTTGGCGTTCAAACATCGTGAAACGATTCTTGCCAGAGCTCGATCGACGCCGGGGCATTCGAAATGAGCTTCTGGCGGGGGGCTGGAAACAATCGATTCTCGATAACGCTGAAGGCGTTTCTTGAGCGAACCAGCCGTGTCAAGTTGTTGGACAAAGGAATCGTCTCGGTAAGGGGCCTTTCCCGTGAGCATGCGGTACAGGATCGCGCCCATGGCATAAACGTCCCAACGCACATCAGGTGATGACGTCAGGTCGGCTTGTTCTGGAGCCATGTAGAACAGGGTGCCCAGAGCAGGAGTCTGATCGCTGGATAGGCGACTTTGTCCAAAGTCTGCCAGTCGTGGCTCATCTTCGTCGCCCAGCAGAATATTTGCAGGTTTTAAATCGCAGTGCAGAACACCTTTGGAGTGGCAGTGGTCCAAGCCAATACACATTTTGCGGAACATTTCAACGGCTTGATCTGTCGGCAAATGCTGGCGAACTTTTAGCAGGTCTTCCAACGATCCTCCGCGTACCAGTTCCATGACATAAAACGGCGGGTCGACGTCCCAACCGACTTCCAGTACCTGTACCACATATCGGTCAGCCGACATTTGCACTAAGTTCTTGACTTCACGGCTAAGCAACGACCAGTTGACGCCGCCTCGGTGCAGGTAAAATTTGACGGCAACATCGCGGCCGGTGTTGAGATCGCGGCCGACCCAAACTTGCCCGAAGGCCCCTGCTCCGAGAAACTGTGTGAGACGATAGCCAGGAACATCAGCGGGCGGCGTTGTCGCCTCCACTGACAATTTCTTGCTGGTCGCTTGACCGCCCAGTGATTGGTGTTCGGTAGGATCCTGTGAGTCGTTATTCACGCCTTCTGTTGATTCCTGCGATGTGTTGAAGCGAAGAACGAAACTGCTGTCACCCTGTCTGCAATGAAAAAAACAGTGCAATCAATCTGAGGTGGTCCAAGTGTCTATTGTAGCGAAAATATGGCGATTAAGATGTCAAGCGGCTTTGGCACTGTTTCTAATCTTTCAGGATGCAGTCGTAGCTCAGGATCCCCCCGTTTACGAGCCTCTTGACGGCCGCGAAGGACGCGAACTGCTACTCAAGAACTTTCGGCCTCAGTCGCAGTTGAAAGTTGCAGAACATCGCCGAACCAAGGCAGCGTTTCCCGTGGTCGACGTCCATACCCACTTTTTCTACAAGTTGCGGAGTAGTCAACAGGCGCTTGATGATTACGTTGCAGTCATGGATCGTAACAGGATTGCTGTCTGCGTGTCATTGGATGGTAGCCTTAACGGACGCTTGGAAGAGCATGTGAAATTCCTGTGGAGCAAATACAAAGATCGTTTTGTTGTCTTCGCGAACGTGGACTGGCGTGGTGATGGCACAGAGGAAAATCCAGCAAGCTGGGCATGCCATCGTTCGGGCTTTGCAGAACGAACCGCAAAGCAACTAGCCGCGGCGGTTGAAAGCGGCGTCAGTGGACTGAAGTTATTCAAGCGTTTTGGTCTGGAATACAAAAATCCGGATGGCTCGCTGATCAAAGTGGATGACGCGAGATTTGATCCCATTTGGCAGGCCTGTGGAGAGCTCGGCATTCCCATCATTATCCATACTGCAGATCCTGCTGCTTTTTTTGAACCGATTGATGAAACCAATGAGCGTTGGGAAGAACTGAGCCGGCATCCCGACTGGAGCTTTCATGGCGAGAACTTTCCGTCTCGTGATGAATTGCTGGAAGCTAGAAACCGTGTGATTGGCAGACATCCGAAAACAAAGTTTATCGGAGCACACGTTGCGAATCATCCCGAAGATCTTAAAGTGGTTAGTGAATGGCTCGGGAAATATCCCAACTTGTATATCGAAACCGCGTCAAGAATTTCTGAACTCGGGCGGCAGCCGTTCACAACGCGAAAGTTCTTAATGCAATATTCAGATCGGGTTCTGTTTGGAACAGACGGGCCATGGCCTGAAGCTCGATTACACATCAACTGGCGTTTTTTTGAAACAGAAGATGAATCTTTTGCCTACAGTGAAAAGGTTCCCCCACCTCAGGGGATGTGGCAGATTTACGGTTTGAATTTACCCGATTCAGTTTTGAAGCAACTCTATTTCGAGAATGCCTGCCAGTTGATACCAGGTGTGAAAACTCGCCTGATGAAATATCGTCAGGTGGAATCCGAGGAGAGCAAGCCATGATCAAGCCAACGTTCGCAATGTTGTCCTGTGCCTGTGGCGCTGAGCAGGTGGTGAAGGCGGAAATGGCCGACCAGGGTTGGCGATTGGCGTTTTCGCGGCCCGGTTTTGTTACTGCCAAGAATGATCGGGATGTGCCTCTGCCCGAAGGCGTTTTTGTACGCACTGCATCGCGTTCTTTGGGGCAGGTTCGTGGATCGGAGGCCAATGTAATGGTGGCCGAGCTGGCAGCGAAACTTGTGGAGAATGATCCGAATGGTCGGAAATTTGACCAACTTCATGTCTGGCCCAAAGATCGATTGCCGATCGGGCGCTTCGGTTTTGAACCGGGAGCGGATCAAGTCTCAGAGGTGGTGGCTGATGCGGTCTTTTCTGGGTTGAGCGAAGCATGGCTGAAGTGTGATGCCCCCAATCGTATCGCCCAACCTGGCGATCGCGTTTTGGACCTCGTGTTGGTCGAACCATCCCATTGGTTCATGGGGCTTCATGAAGCCACTGTTTGGCCCACACGCTGGCCCGGTGCTGTGCAACCGATCCAACCTATGAATGAACCCATATCACGAGCCTACTACAAAGCTGCCGAGTCGATCACTTGGAGCGGCTTTGATATGCAACCCGGCGATTTGGCTGTTGAAATCGGGAGTGCGCCAGGAGGTGCCTGCGGAAGATTGCTTGAACTTGGAATGAGAGTCATTGGTATCGATCCTGCAGAAATGGACCCGCGGATCGACCAACACCGGAACTTTCAGCACATTCGCGCACGGGGCGGTGATTTGCCGCGAAGGCAGTTCCGAGGGGCAAAGTGGTTGTTCGTGGATTCAAACGTCCGACCTGATCAGACGCTGACAACGATCGAAAATATCGTGACACATCGTGAAAGCGATTTTGTGGGCCTATTAATCACGCTGAAAATTGGTGAGTACTCTTCGGCATCTCTGATTGAAAAGTGGTTCAAGCGAATCGTAGGTTGGAAACCCTCCCACGTTCAAGTCAGGCAGTTGGCAAGAAATAAGTGTGAGGTTTGTTTCGCAGTCACCATGGGGTAAACACGCACCGTGGGCTGCACTGACCGAGCGGCGCCTTGCCGCACCTGCAGGGGCATCGCAGGCTGCCCTCGTTGTTAGGAATCTTCTAGTCTTGGCTGTGGTGCGCGGTTGGTGCGAACTCTTTCAAAATCATTTTGCATTGCTGAAATACACCACTCTAGTGATGTGTTTTTGGCTTGAGCTCGGTGCCGCATTCAATCCGCTGCATGTAATCCCCTAGAGTGCATCGAGGTGATTTGAGTGATGGTGATTTGAGTGGTGGTGATTGTGGGCCCCACTTGAATCGATGGGCGAAGTCTTCCGTGCTCGGGTTTTGGGACGGAGGACGCGGCATTCCTCCCTTGAGTTGATCCGCTGACTTTTTTCGAGACTTGCTCGTGTTTTTGTGACTTTGCAAGCATTTTCCACTTGCCCAGATTCCAAGCAATGATCGCAGTTTGCGGTGCCGTAGTAGGGGCTGGTAGACAGAGTCGTTGTGGGGGATTATCTCCATTTTTCTCGTTTTTTACGATCTTTTGTATTCTGACTCTTTGGTTGGTTGCTGGTGGGCCGTTGTCATTGCATGGGCAGGGGTCTCCCGTGGACGGTGTGGCTCCGCCTTGTTCTGGGGGTGGCTCAATCTCAGGATCAATCTTGCGTCCAACTGGGTGTCGGCCCTAATCTTCCGCAGTTCAGTGGACCCCTACGTTCCTCCGATTGAATGAATATTGCCATGGACGGCCCTATCCGCTCACTATTTATGTTGTTTGTTGTCGCGACCTGCACGGTCGCAAATGTTCCTGACGTATCCGCTGAGGAGGCTCAGTGGATTTGGAAGAACGGCAGTCGCGTGGGCGTTGATGTCCCACAAGGCGAAGTCTGTTTGTTCCGTAAGCCAATTAATCTTCGTGTGAAGGCGGCTGGGCGAATTGAAATCGCAGCTGACGATGAGTACGAAGTCTTTGTGAATGGCAAGTCGATTGGTCGAGGCAGTTCTGCTCGCCAGATGCAGGATTACGATATCACCGATTACTTGGAAGTCGGTCGTAATGTCGTTGCCGTCAGGGTTGTTAACACGCATGGAAAAACGGCGGCGATGGCTGCACGCGTTTCCGTTCGCCCTGAAAATTCTGATAAGTGGTATACGTTCAGCAGCAGCCCATCCTGGCGTACAAGCACAAAGGAGAGCCCACTGTGGGAGACTGTTCTTTTCAACGACCGTCTCTGGGGTTCGGCAGCTGCCTTTGGCAAACTCGGTGATACTGTGCCGTGGGATCGTGACGTGGATGTCGTGGCTGAAAAGCAGACTGAGCAACGTGAGCGATTTCAGATTCAGAAAGGATTTGGAGTTCAACGCGTTTTGAGTGACGAACAGGTGGGTTCGATCATTGCTATGACCTTCAACGAATTTGGTCATATCATTCTGTCTCAGGAAGATGGGCCTTTGTTGCTCGTGTTCGACAAAGATGAAGACGGCATTCCGGAGCAAGTCCGTACTTATTGCGATAAGGTCAAATCATGCCAGGGAATCCTGGCTCTTAATGGAGAAGTGTTCGTCACAGGCGATGGTCCTGAGGGTGCCGCACTTTATCGATTGACGGATGTTGATCGGAACGGGACGTTGGAACAGGTCAAGGCGATCGTGAAATTCAAAGGCAATGGCGGTGAGCACGGGCCTCATGGAATTCGTTTGGGGCCCGATGGAATGATCTACGTTGTCCTTGGAAGTCACACCCGTTACACCGGCAAAGGTGGACCCGGTGAGACATTACCCAAAACTTATGAGGGAGATCTGCTCCCCCGCTACGAAGATCCAGCTGGGCATGGTCTTGGCATCAAGGCACCGGGCGGAACTGTGATTCGTACCAACGCTGATGGATCAGTGGTTGAACGCGTCGCTGGCGGAATTCGAAATGCGTACGATCTCGTGTTTCATCCCAATGGTGGGTTGTTCGTTCACGATGCCGACATGGAATCAGACTTTGACACCGTTTGGTACCGACCAACGGCTCTCTACGATGTGACAGAGGCAGGCGAGTTCGGTTGGCGTACTGGCTGGGCAAAGTGGCCAGAATATTATTACGACCGCTTGCCGAATCTGCTTGAAACAGGAAAAGGCAGTCCGACTGGGGCTGTTTGTTATGAGCACTACATGTTCCCCGCTCGCTATCACAAGTCGATGTTTCTTGCTGACTGGTCCGAAGGACGGATACTCAATGTTCGTTTGAAGCCAAGAGGAGCCGGTTTCATTGCGGACAGTGAAGTATTCCTGAAGGGACAACCGCTCAACGTCACTGATCTTGATGTTGGTCCCGACGGAGGAATGTATTTCTGCACGGGTGGTCGAGGAACTGCCGGTGGCGTTTATCGTGTCGTCTATAAAGGTGACATTCCTGATCGCATGAAGAATCTTGGAACTGGTATTGCTGCTGCAGTCAGGCAACCTCAGTTAGAGTCCGCGTGGGCTCGCCAAGAGATTGCTTCGATCAAACGGGAGTTGGGCAGCAATTGGGGCCAGTTGGTCGCCGGAGTTGCCTACAGCAAAGACAATCCAGCCCAATATCGAATCCGTGCAATGGATTTGATGCAACTATTTGGACCGGTTCCCAGCGAGGATTTGGTTCTGGAGCTAAGCGAGGCAGGCAACGAATTGGTGCGTGCAAAAGCTGCTTACATGATGGGGCTTCATCCTGACGAACAAAGCAAGAAACGCCTTGTGGAAATGCTCTCCGACAGCGATTCACGCGTCCAGCGTTCGGTATGTGAAGCGATTCTGAGGAGCGGTGCTTTGCCAGAGACGGCTGAGGACGTGCTGCCGTTGCTCGCAGAAGAGGATCGGTCACTCGTGTTCGTTGCTCGACGCTTGCTTGAAAGAATGCCTGTTGAGGATTGGCGACAAGAAGTTCTCGATAGTGCTGATCCTCGTATTTCGCTGGTCGGTATGCTTGCCCTGGTCAATGCGGATCCAAAAGCTGAGACCTGTATGGAAGTTCTCAACCGCAGCAGTGCGATGATGGCTGATTTCCTGAGCGATGCAGATTTTGTTGATACGCTTCGATTGTGTCAGGTTGCCCTGCATCGTGGAAAAATCTCGCCTGACAAAGTAGTTGCTCTACGAAGTCAGGTCGCCGAGGAGTTTCCAGCCGGTGATGCACGGATTAATCACGAATTGATTCGCTTGGCAGCGTATTTGCAAGCTGATGAGGTCGCGGAAAGAGCGCTGGAATACATCGCTGGCGACGATCCTGAACAGGATCGTACTTTGGTTGCCATGTGCCTGCAGTTTCTTTCAAACGACTGGACTGCCGAGCAACGCTTCCAGATCCTGAAGTATTATGAGAACGCTGCCAACGACGCAAAGTCGAACGCTTTGTCGATGTATTTGATGAACGCTACCCGGGATTTTGCAAAAACACTCTCTGATCAGGATGTCATTGCGATCCTCGAGCAGGGCGCCATCTGGCGTAACGCTGCTCTTGCCGCCATTTATCGTTTGCCACGACCGATTGATGCTTCGACCGCAGAAGTACTTCGTAAGTTGGACCGTGAACTGATTGCCAATCCGAAACCGGGTGACATCGAAAGACGATTGCGGACTGGCATCGTTGCGATGTTTGCAACGGCAGGCGATGAAGAATCAAGTGCTTATCTGCGAGGGCTCTGGCGAACAGAACCAGAACGTCGCGCTGTGGTCGCTATGGCTTTGGCTCAAAAACCTGATGGCGACAACTGGGACTACTTGGTGCGAAGTTTGAACGTCTTAGAAGATCAAACCGCCTCTGAGGTGATCAAAGCTTTGGCTTCTGTTGATGTTGCTACGGATGATCCGATGGCTATTCGGCAACTGATTCTGCTCGGCGTTCGAGCTGAAAAGAAAGGTGCCAGTTTCGAAAATGTCGAATCCTTGCTTGAGCATTGGACTGGAATGCAGAGACCAGAAGAAGCATCGACTTCGATGAAGCCGTGGCAAAAATGGTACGCCAAAGCAAATCCAGATCGAGTGCCTGCAGAGCTTCCTGACCCTGCTGATTCACGTTGGGATTTTGAGCAACTCGTGGAGTACATGGACAGTGATAAAGGGCGTTTTGGCGACCCTGCTCAAGGTCGGATCGCATTTACCAAAGCGAAGTGTGCACAGTGTCACCAGTTTGGGAACTACGGTGAGGCCATCGGTCCATCACTTTCAGGCATCGGAAGACGTTTTACGAAGCGTGAAATTCTGGAGTCCATTTTGTTCCCGGCTCATGTTGTCAGTGATCAATACTCGAGCAAGCGGATTTTAACCCTGGATGGCCGAGTGCTTACCGGTTTGGTCAGTCAACGCAGTGATGAGAACATGGAACTGCGGGACGCGAACAATCAGGTCGTCGTGATCAAAGAGAAGGAGATCGATCAGATCTTGCCGAGCAACAGCAGCATCATGCCAAGTGGTCTGTTGGACGATCTGACGCTTCAGGAAATCAGCGATATGATGGCTTATATGGGTGTTGTTCCACCTTTGGAAGTCGCCACCCGACCCTGACGGTTAGGCGGTCGCGACCAGCAATAAGTAAAATCACCCCGTCATTGATGGGGTGATTTTTTGTGTAGGTACCTGTCGGCAGCAGTTTCGCGGCAAAAGTGGGCTCTTCAGGTATGGCTTCCACCTTCCCAAGATTTACTTTGGTGGGCAGAATACGGGATTGTGAGCCGATCTCTGCTGAAGGCGGAATCGGCCAAAGGCTGTGCCGCAGCCTTGCTTTGCCTTACCCCTGTTAGAACTGGGACTGATCGTGGAACGTCGTCTTGTCACGTTTATTCTCGCTTCATCGGTGTTCTTCTTCGCCTATATCACACTACGGTCTTGGCTTGGTGTTGCGCCGGTGAAGCCCGATCCTGTAGTGGCTGAGGTGCCCGCTGAGGATCTGCAGACACCTGTGGTCGATGGTGCGAACCCCGTTTCACCTGATAGTCAGGCGGGTGACCAGCAGACGGGAGATGACGCCACTGCGGCGACTCCTGAAATCAAGCGACCAGAAAATACAGAATGGTTGACCGTCGGATCCATGAATCCGACGGAGGATTATTTCATGTTGGTGACTTTTTGCAGCAAAGGTGCTGGCATTGAACGGGTGGAACTCACGGAGCGTGGCAGTGATGGTGAGTTGAAGTATCGTCGCGTTGATGTGACCAGTGGCTATCTTGGATATTTTGCTGGCAGCGAGTTACAAGCGACCGATGGCGTGCTTGTTAATGTTGTGGGGCCTGGAACGCCTGCTGCCACCGCAGGTGTCGAGGTGGGTGACGTCATCGTTGGTGTCAATGGGATTGCCGTTGTATCTCGAGATGATCTTGTGTCGATTTTGTCGGACACGAGGCCAGGAGATAAGGTCGAGGTTGAGGTGACTCGGGCCGCGAAAACTGAAACCCTGAGTGCCGAATTGAGTGAACACCCGCTGGATCTCATGCGTCTGGCGAGAGACGGAGGGCCGGATCAAGTCAAGGGTAACCTGACAAGGTTGTCTTGCCTGTTGACTTTGGCCAAAGTCAATGACAAACGAATTGGCGATAGTGATGTTGCGATGCCTGGCCTCGCCAATCCCATGAACTTGAATTGGGATGTGGACAAAGAATCGGGAGGAGCATCTTTCTCGGTCGAGCTCAGTAAGGCAGAGATGGCGGTGGTGGGCGGAGATGCCTTGCGGATCAGTCGCAGTTACCAGCTGCCCAAGAATTCCTATGCTTTGGATCTGGGAGTTCAGATTGATAATTTGGGAACGACCAAGCAGGATATCGGCGTCCGGCTTGAAGGCGCGAACGGGATCAGTCTCGAGGGTTGGTGGTACAGCACAAAGATCAGCCCGAACTGGGGCGGCGCCGCTGCTCGTGACATTGTTTACAAAACCAAGTCTTCTGGGCATGTGCTCGTCAGTGGCTTTGAATTGCTCAAGGCTGCAAAGGGCGAAGAACGAGTCGATGCAAATCCGGCACTGCCACGTTTTGGCATGACTCCGCTGCTTTTTGCGAATGATGGTGCCGTTGCAAGTCGAGACCTAAGCTATGTCGGGGTTGATTCGCAGTATTTCACCGTCGCCTTTGTTCCCGCCGCCGGTCAAGCCTCTCTGACCTCACTGGAGCGGGGTGGAGCAGGCATCGCCTCAGATCCTGCGGCGATTATTAAACACCAGGAACGTGCGGTCAATTCAACTTTTTATGTGGATACGCTGAGTGAGTCGTTGGAGCCCGGCGCTTCCCTGCGGCAGGATCTGAGATTGTTTGCAGGTCCCAAGTACACTTCACTGCTAACTCAGTATGGATTGCAGGATTGCATTTATTACGGTTGGTTTGCAACGATTGCAAAGTTCCTGGGTGGGCTGCTGCATAGCTTGTCAGCGGTTGGCAATTATGCGTTCGCGATCATCCTGCTTACCCTCATTGTTCGCGGGTGTATGTTCCCGTTAAGCAGAAAAGCCGCTGTCAACGCGCAACGAATGCAGGAGTTGGCTCCGGAGATGAAAAAGATCAACGAGAAGTACAAAGATGATATGGAAGGGAAACTGAAGGCTCAAAGAGAGTTGCAGCAACGCGTGGGGTTCAATCCGTTAGCCGGGTGCCTGCCGATGTTCATTCAACTCCCGATCTTTCTTGGGCTGTATCGAACGCTCTCTGTGAATATTGAAATGAGACAACAGCCCGCGTTGAGTTTCAGCGACTGGGCATCAAACCTCGCCGGTCCTGACAAGCTTGCTTACTGGGGAGACTGGTTGTGGGAATACCTGTCTGGTCGTGGAACTGGTTGGCTTGGCCCCTACTTCAATGTGCTGCCGGTCATCGTTGTGGTGCTGTACTTGACACAGCAAAAGCTTTTCATGCCTCCTGCAACGGATGAGCAGACAGCGCTCACGCAAAAAATGATGAGCGTGATGACGCTGATGATGGGATTGTTTTTCTTCCGTGTTCCAGCAGGACTGTGTATCTATTTCATTACCAGTAGTGCTTGGGGAATTTGCGAACGAATCATTGTGAAACGGACGCTTCCAAGCAAAAATCACTTTGATCTGGCTGGATTGGAAGGCGGAAAGGGGCCTGCTCCGGTGAAGTCTCAGTCGTTGGCTGAACGGATTCGAAGCCAAGTCGTAAAGCCAGAGCCCACCTTCGAAAAACCGAGCAAGCGAAAACGCCCAGGTGGCAAGAAAAAATAGTGCCCCCGCCTGACTCGTTGGACGATGACGATTCAGTGATGAGTCGGACACTCAGTTTAAATGTAGAACATGCTCGCGTCGCCGTGTTGGGCACGCTCGACAAGACCACTCAAGGTGGCTTGGCCAAGTACTCGGCGTGAGGCATCAGCAGCATCATCCCATTGCTCTTGCAGCATCGCGGCGATGGGAGTGCCCTTCGCTTCCGTGCGACAACCCGTTTCCTGAGAACCAATGGCTTCTGCAATGTCCAGAAGTGTGATGGTGCCAGGATCAACTGAAAGACGGTATCCACCTTGGCTGCCACGAATGCTTTGGACCCATCCCAAAGCGCGGAGGCTGCGCAGAATCTGAACTAAAAATGGTCCGGGGACGCCGTGTCGATCGGTGATTTCCCGAATCGCAACCGGTGACCCCTCATCGTTTTGAATCGCAAGTTCCAGCATTGCAACGCAGGCGTAATGAACGCGGGCGGAGATGACCATCATGTTTCTCCACAGCTCAGGAAGAATGGAGTCCGCATTCGGTTTTCTTGAATCCACTCCATCGACCAGCCCGTTCATCTTCGCCAGGCAAAACCGCTCGAGTGCACGGGAAGCAGCCCACACTCGGATAACCTTGATCGTGAAGGGGGTTATAAGGAATGTTCTCGCTGGCGATCAATGACCAGACATCTTTCTTGGTCCAATTCGCCAGTGGGCTGATTTTTACAAGCTGAAACTTGCGGTCCCAGCCCACGATTGGCGCTGCCGCGCGGTCGGGACTCTGGTCTCGACGAATCGCACTCGCCCAAGCGTGATGACCCTTGGCTGATTCGTGCAGCACTTTGAGTTTTCGATCGAAGCAGCACTGGTTTGGATTTGATTTGTAAACTGGCCCACCGTTCGCCAATTCGTACTCGGCAACTGTCAGGTCTGGCAGTTTGTATTCGACTTCAATTCCGTACTTCTCTTTGACTCTCTCACGCAGTTCAAGCGTTTCCTTGAATTGATAGCCTGTGTCCAGATTGAAAATCGGAGTGTCGGGAGCAACGTCCGCGAGCATGTGAATGATGGTCATGCCCTCCGGACCGAATGCAGTGGCCATCGTGAATTTGGGAGCGAAACGCTCAACAGCCCATTTCAGAATCTGTTTTGGTGTGCAAGATTCCAGGGCTTGGCTTTCCCGATGCAACTCTTCAAGGAGTTCATCGGTAGGACACAGAGGTGGCGTGGCTGCCAAGGCACCTCTTGGTTCGTCCGAGTTGGGAGCGAGAACCTTCAAAGTGGCAGCAGATTTTGCCTTGGGATCTGGCTTAGCAGAGTCACCCGGTGGTACGGGAGCGTTCATCAGTGGTCTTGGCCGTGCGGACATCTCGGGAAATTTCGTGGAAAGCGTGATTTTCTCGATATGGTATAAATGTGATCTCTTTAGTCAAGTATCTATCGTCTGCTGGCAATCCCCAGATGAACGATTTTAACGATAACACAACTATTTGAGCCATTTGACCGCGATTTATTGGCCCGATCTGAAGCGGAAGCGGCTAAAGTACCGATGGGGACACACAGGTGGTGGAGTTTGAATTGCCCTGTCTTTGTTGGGAAACGAGGCGAGGGGAAACCGTTCAGAAAGAGAATTTGTGATGAGCAACCGGCTCTTTTTTATTGTGGTGGTCGCTGGAATTTTGGGCACTCACGTTCTGGGAATGTCTGGCCAATCTGTTAGTGCAGACACGGTGGAAATTTCAGGCGGTGGCCATTTGACCGGGGAGGCAAGTCGGAAACCCGATTCGGTGATTGTCCGGGTGGACGATGAAATTCATGTTGCTTTACCGGCCAGTCGTGTGCGGAGAGTCGTTGATTCGGACCAACTTGCGGCGTATCGGGCGTTAGCGACCAAAGCGGGGGAAGATGCTGAATTGCATTACCAATTAGCTGTTTGGTGCGTTACCGGCAGCAACGTGCCCGGGGATTCGAAGCATTATCGTGCTCACCATCTGCAGCGAGCGATCACAATCGATCCTGAGCATGCGAAGGCTCGTGCTGGTCTGGGATTTAAAAAGCAGAATGGGAATTGGATTCGCACATCAGACTTGATGCGTGGACGGGGGATGATTTCACGGGCTGGCAGGTGGGAGTTGCCAGAATCTGTTGCCATTGAAGATTATCAGCAAGACACTGACGTGAACGCAAAGAAGTGGATCAAAGAGGTCAAGCGTCTTGTTGCATTAGTGCTTCGTAATACAAAAAAGTCACCTGAGGCATTGGCATCGCTGCAGGCGATCCAGGATCCACTTGCATCAAACGCGATCGCTGACCAGCTAAGCGATTCACGAGAGCGGGGAACACAGAGTCGGAACATGCGAATGTTGTGGATCAGGTTGCTGGGGAAATTTCGTGATTCTGTATCGGTGAAGGCCCTGGTCGAAGCTGGTTTGATGGAAGATGACGACGTGATACGGGAAGCTGCGTTGGATCAGTTGGTTAACTATGGAGCGGGTTCGGCAGTCGCGACGTATTTGCCATGTCTTACAAAAAATGACAACGTGTTGGTGAATCGGGCTGCCCGTGGGTTGGCTTGGTTTCCCGATCCAGAGCTTGCGATGAACTACGTCGATGCACTTGTGACCACGCACAAAACTGAGCAGGCTCCCAGTTCAGCAATCAATGCAGGGTTTGGAGATGGTGGTGGTGGGTTGCAGACCGGAGGAAAAAAGAAGGTCTATGTACAAACACGTAAGAACCCCGCTGTTTTGGCGTTGCTTCAGGCGATTGAGCCAGACGTAGATTACGGATACGACGAGCAGCGATGGCGGGAATACTTCGCGAATAAAAGGTC
>Ga0315321_10001553_pt1 | contig 17709 bp, 10 predicted proteins | sample M180m21515metaG_FD_203464 | JGI IMG/M metagenome (GOLD analysis project Ga0315321, IMG submission 203464) | Ammonia-oxidizing marine archaeal communities from Monterey Bay, California, United States - M1 80m 21515 | ecosystem: Environmental > Aquatic > Marine > Intertidal zone | place: USA... | reverse complement strand
TATTTGTATTAGAGAGATAGATAAAATGTCAAAATCCAAGTTTAACGTCCAAAACCCTGATGTTTTAGTAAATAAATATGGTGCAGATACTCTTAGGTGCTATGAAATGTTTTTAGGCCCCTTAGAACAGCACAAACCCTGGGATGTACATGGCATTACTGGAGTAAATGGTTTTTTGAAAAAAGTATGGCGACTATTTCATGATGGTGAACAATTTAAGGTGTCAAGCGACCAACCTTCTAAAGAGGAATTAAAAACACTTCATAAAACGATCAAAAAAATCAAAGAAGACATTGAGCGATACTCATTCAACACCCCCGTTTCGGCCTTTATGATTTGTGTAAATGAATTAACAGCGCTAAAGTGCAACAAAACAGAAATACTTTCAGATTTATGCATTATTTTATCTCCTTACGCACCTCATATTTCTGAGGAGTTGTGGAGTAAATTAGGGAACAAGGAAAGCATAAGTTACGCCACCTTCCCCAAACACAACGAAGAGTATCTAGTCGAATCAAATCATAAGTACCCCGTTTCTTTTAATGGGAAAATGAAATTTTTAATTGAACTTCCATTAGGGCTTTCTAAAAAGGAAATAGAGGACCAGGTGCTAGCAAATGAACAAACAAAAAAATTCCTTTCTGGAAAGGTTCCAAAAAAAATAATAGTTGTGCCTAAAAAAATAGTCAATATTGTTATTTAATAACCAAGTTTAGTTATTGGAATTTCGTGTTCATACAACGGGACTCCGTTTTTGTTTACAAACCGAACGACCATTGATTTTCCGGCTGTTGAGTTTTTTAAAACTAACAATCCATAATTATGTTTTGTAATAAAAGAACCTTCAATTCTTGTTGGTATATCTCCCTCAACGCCCCAACCCCTAAGCTTTGGCCTAGGACTAGATAGAGCGGAGCACGTAATATCGTAAATTGGGTAATAATTTTGATCTAGCTCAACGTTGATTTCTGAATGATGTCTATCTCCTGAAAAAAACACAACACCGGGTATTTTTTTAGTGTTAATGAAATCAATAAGCCCTGAACGCTCCCTTTCAAAATCATAATATGACTCATGTCCTTCAACAGCGTTAATTAGTTGATTACTAAGAATAACAACCTTCAGTGTTGCCTTAGATGTTAGTAATTCTTTTTTCAACCATTTTAATTGCTCCTCTCCCAACAAGCTAGAACCACCATTTATTTTAAACGTTCTACTGTCTGTCATAAAAAAAGAGACATCTCCTTTTTTAAAACAATAGTAAATACCTTTTTTATTTTTAGTCATTGGATTAACCCAAAAGTTATTAAACGCAGCAGTTGTTAATGCTGCTTTCTCGTAGGACCCATCGGTGTTATTTGGACCAAAATCATGGTCATCCCATGTGCTATAATGTTGTTTATTTGATGATAACAATTTATTCATGTTTTTTTGTTTTCTAACTCCAACATAGCGTCTATAGATGCTTTTTGTGCTTTTTAAGTCGTGGTTTAGTATCAAGTAGACATTATCACCCATCCAGAGCATGTTTTTTGTTTTTACCTTCGACATAGTTTTGAATATTTTAGTCATATTCCACGGTCGATAAACCCTTGAGAACCCTTTGCCAATGTAGGCGCAGGAACCAAACATAAAAACAGAATCTTTTTGCGATGAAAGAGTAATTTTATAGTCATTATATTTTACTCCATTAAGAAAAACCGAATAATTATAAAATGAATGTTTTCCTTGGGCAGCATAAGGAGTTTTAAATGTTGGAAAATAAAGCGTGTATTTATATGCTTTTTTATTTTTTAAATGGGCGGAACACATCGTATCCTCTTTAATTACAACATTATACGAAGGAGATGAAAAATTTTCTTTAATGTTAAATGACAAGTTGTTTTTTGTTAAAACCCAAAAAACCGCAGAGGTATCAGTGGTGTGTCCCTGAATAGGTCCAGAAACAATTTTTTGTGAAAAACACGCACCTGAGTAAAGCAATAAAAATAGAGAACAGCTAAGTGTTAAAAAATTTAAAATCCTCATCTCGCACTATTTTTTTGTAAAAGATAATTATAAAAACAACGCCAGTTGAGATTGAAAAATCAGCCACATTAAAAACGGGAGGAAAAACTTCATTACCCGCTAAACCAAAAGGCGCCCAAGAGGGCCAATAAAATTCTAAATGAATCATATCAACAACACAACCCTGCAGAACAGAAGTGTATCCAGTAAAGTCTAATTCAGAAACGCCAAAGTAAGGAATCCAACCTTGAAATTGATCACTCCAAGTGGTTCCTGAGTCAAACATCAAACCATATACAGCACTATCAATAATGTTACCTAAAGCACCAGCGAAAACCAGCGAAATGCAAAAGACATAAAACTTGTGAGCGTTATTTTTAATCAACCTCCTAATGTAGAAAGCAATGAAACCAACAGCTATTAACCTGAATAAACTCAAAGCAATCTTGCCCCATGTTTTACCGAAAGACCAACCAAATGCCATCCCCGGATTTTCTATAAATTGAAATTTTAAAATTCCTAAATCGAAAATAACAGCATTAAGCCCATAGGAAGATTTTATCCAAAGCTTTAACACTTGATCTAATGTTAAAACAATAAATATTGTAATAAGAGAAGTTTTCAATGGGTTAATCTTGAGCTTTTTTTGCTTCAATACTAAGCGTAGCGTGAGGAACAAGTTTGAGACGGTCTTTATTTATTAGCTTACCAGTAACTCTACACACGCCATAAGACTTGTTGCTAATTCTTATTAAGGCGTTTTCAAGGTTTTTAATAAACTTCTCTTGTCTAGCAGCTAGTTGCGCCATTTCTTCTCGCATTAACGTCTCGGAGCCATCTTCCATCATATTAAAAGAGCGACCTGTGTCATCGGTTCCGTGATCATCTTTATGTGAAAGAGATCCTTTAAGAAGAACTAAATCTTCTTTTGCTTCTTTTAGCTTTGAGTCAATAATTGATTTAAATTCATTAAGGTCTTTGTCGCTATATCTATTTGTACTCATAATAGTTATTTTATTTTAGTTATCGTAAATTCTGTTATTTCGCCATCACCTAAATCTAGTTCAATAGAATCACTAGAAATAGCATCAACAAACGCTAGTGAATTAGCCAACGTTTCTGAGCAAATATAATTTAAATTGTTATTTAATGCACGATTAATTTCAAGGTTAGATTTTAATGAAATATTTATTTTATCTGTAACATTTAAACCTATATCTTTTCTATGGTTTTGTATTCTATTTATAAACTCTCTTGCAACCCCTTCTTCTTTTAACTCTTCAGATAGTTGAATATCTAAAGCAACTGTTATTCCACCTTCAGAAGAAACTAAGAAGCCAGGAATATCAGCTGTTTCTATCAATAAGTCTTCACTGTTCAGTTGAACGAACTCTCCATCGACATCACCACTCCATCCCGAATCTTTCTCCACAGTGTTAATTTCTTCTGACCCCCAATTTAATACCATTAATGAAATTGCTTTCATTTGCTTTCCATATTTTGGACCGATAGATTTAAAGTTTGGTTTTATTTTCTTTTTTAAGAAGGTAGAGCCAGCAGATAAAAGCTCAAGGTTTTTTACATTAAGTTCAGAAAGTATTAAATTTTGTACAGCGTTAATTCTATCGCTAAAAGCCTTGTCAACAACAGGCACTATTATTTTCTCAAGAGGCTGACGAACTTTTATTTTCTCTTTTTTTCTTAACCCCAAACCTAATGAACAAACTCGTTGAGCAATTATCATTTTTTGTTCCAAATCATTGTTAATTGACTGGTTGTTTACTTTAGGAAATAAAGATAAATGAACCGACTCATGTTCATTATTGTTAAATGCAGTTAAATTTCTAAAAAGCTCATCAGTATAAAAAGGTGCAATAGGAGAAGCTAGAATAGACACTGAAATTAAACACTCGTGTAAAGTTTGGTAGGCAGCAATTTTATCTTCAGAATAGTCACCTTTCCAAAAACGCCTTCTACACAATCTAACATACCAATTACTTAACTCATCAATTACAAATTGCTGAATTGCCCTTCCAGCTTTCGTTGGCTCATAATTTTCATAGAGGTTTTCAACATCTTTTATTAAAGAGTTGAGTTTCGAAATAATCCAGCGATCAATTTCTGGTCGATTTTCAAGAGGAATTATTTTTTCATCACCTTTATAGCCATCAACATTAGCATATAGAGAAAAGAAGCCATAAGTATTATAAAGTGTTCCAAAGAATTTTCGTTGAACCTCTTTTATACCGTCTAAATCAAACTTTAAGTTATCCCAAGGTTGAGCATTTGTTATCATGTACCAACGTGTAGCATCAGGTCCAAATGAGGCTAAAGTTTTAAAAGGATCTACCGCATTGCCTAAACGCTTCGACATTTTTTGCCCAGATTTGTCAAGCACCAAGCCGTTTGATATTACATTTTTATATGCAACTTTGTCGAATACCATTGAAGAGATTGCGTGAAGCGTATAAAACCACCCTCTTGTCTGATCAACACCTTCTGCAATAAAATCTGCAGGGTATGATTGATGCTCATCAATTAAGTTTTTATTTTCAAAAGGATAGTGCCACTGAGCATATGGCATAGATCCAGAATCAAACCAAACATCTATTAGGTCTTTTTCTCTTTTCATGGGTTGGCCAGACGCAGAGGCTAAAATAATTTTATCTACATGGTTTTTATGCAAATCAAAGCAGTCATAATTCTCTTTAGACATGTTACCAGGAATGAAACCCTCCAAAGGGTTAGACTTCATTAACCCAGCTTTTACAGACTTGGTACACTCATCTTTTAATTGCTCTACAGATGAGATACAAATTTTCTCTTTACCGTCTTCAGTTCTCCAAATAGGAATAGGAATTCCCCAATAACGAGAACGAGATAAATTCCAGTCATTCGCATTTTCTAGCCAATTTCCAAATCGACCAACTCCAGTACTTTCAGGCTTCCAGTTTATGGTTTTATTTAAAGAAACAAATCGGTCCTTAACAGCAGAAACTTTTATAAACCATGAGTCCAAAGGGTAGTATAAAACTGGCTTGTCTGTTCTCCAGCAATGTGGATAACTGTGCTCGTATTTTTCAACTTTAAAAGCCTTATTTTCTTTTTTTAAATCAATTGCAATTTCAACATCTATTGATTTTTCGGGAGCGCTTTCATTTTTGTAATATTCATTTTTTACATATTTACCAGAATATTGTCCCATTCCCGATTTAAATCGGCCCTGCAGGTCTACCAAAGGAACTGGGTTGTCATTTTCATCTAGCACTAACATCGGTGGAACTCCTGCTGCCTGAGCTACTTGAGCATCATCTTGACCAAAAGTAGGCGCTATATGAACAATTCCAGTACCATCCTCTGTTGTAACAAAATCCCCTAAAATCACTTTAAAAGCATTGGCTGAATTTTCATAAGGTAAAGCAAATGGCATTAGTTGTTCATATTCAATATTTTCCAAATCAACACCTAAAACAACTTTTTTAAGAAAGTATGGAATCTTTTTATCGCCTGATTTATAAGATAAAGTACTGCCGTCTTCTAATTCGTAATATTTATCATTAAATAAGCTTTTAATTAAACCTTTTGCCAAAACAACATTTATTGGCTCGTGTGTATATTGATTAAACGTTTCAATTAGAACGTATTCAATTTTTGGACCAACACATAGCGCGGTGTTTGAAGGAAGCGTCCATGGTGTAGTTGTCCAAGCAATAAAAAAAGTGTTTTTAGGTAATATCGGATTAGGTTTAGCTTTAAATTGAGCAACAACAGTAGTGTCTTTAACATTTTGATAACAACCAGGTTGGTTTAATTCATGAGATGATAATCCAGTACCTGCGGCAGGTGAATAGGGTTGTATAGTATATCCCTTATACATTAAATCCTTTTTGTCTAACTGCCCTAGAAGCCACCACACAGATTCAATATATTTATTTTCAAATGTTATATACGGGCTGTCCATGTCAACCCAATACCCCATTTTTTTAGTTAAATCATTCCAAACATCTGTGTACTTCATTACGGCTTTTTTACAAGCATCATTGTAATTTTCAACACTAATTTTTTTACCTATGTCTTCTTTGGTTATTCCTAATTCTTTTTCCACACCAAGCTCAACAGGAAGTCCGTGAGTGTCCCACCCCGCTTTGCGCTTAACCTGATAACCCTTTAGAGTTTTGTAACGACAAAAAATATCTTTAATACTACGAGCCATTACATGGTGAATTCCAGGTAGGCCGTTTGCAGAAGGAGGACCTTCAAAAAAAATAAAAGGGTTGTCGTTTGGACGACTTTCTATGCTTTTTTTAAAAGTGTTTTCTTTCTCCCAAAGTGCTAATAATTTTTCAGCAACTTCAGGAAGATTTAGACTGGTATTTTCTGTAAATTTTAATGGCATATATCCAACCTTATATTTTAAAGGTTTGCGAAGATAAATATTTCATAATCAAAAGTCTAGTTTTAGTAGATACATTTTCTTATTACATTAAATGCTGGTCATATTTTTGTTATGTTTAATTTTGTTGTAATTATCAGCAATCATGCAATTAGATTTAATTTCAAGATCAACACCTTTAAATAACTGGCTTATTTTACCCGTTCTTCTTTTGATAATACTTTTAATTCTTTTTAAGAATCAAAAAAGAGGCTGGTTTTTTTTAGTGAAATCTTATTTTAGTTATTATTATTTCAGACAATTAGAAAAAGATGAAAACTTTAATCAAGAGCCCCAAAACTCAATAAAATTTATAAGCTCTATTTTATTGATTTCAGTATTATATTACTTATGTTCATTAAATCAAGATAAAAACTACTTTTTTCAAATTTCTTTAGTGTTTATTTCTTTTAATGTTCTTTATTATATTATCACTGTTATTTCTGGGTTTTTATTTAATAAAAGGGAGCTATTTAATGAGTATTGGTTTTTTTACAAACATTTCATAAATTCTACAGCAATTATATCGATACCATTTGTTTTTTATATAATTTTTTATCCAATCACCTCAAATGATTTGCAAGTTGGTTTCAACCTCTTTTCAGCCCTTCTTATTGTTTTAATTACACTATTCTCCTCAAGAGTAGTCAATGTTTTTAACAAGGGCCTTCAGCTTGAAGTTTCGTTATTTCATTTAATTTTATACCTTTGCACCCTTGAAATTCTACCTTTGTTGAGTTTTCTATGGGTTTTTAACCTTGAATTTTAACTTAGGTACCTAAAACTTATATTTTGAATATCAAATCAATTTTAGTTTCTCAGCCAGAGCCCAAAACTCAAAAAAGTCCTTTTAGAGATTTAGCAGATAAGTTTAAAATAAAAGTAGATTTTAGATCATTTATTCATGTCGAAGGTATTGTATCCCAAGAGTTTAGGAAAGATCGAATAAATTTAGGTGATTTTACTGCAGTAATTTTTACATCAAGAATGGCGGTTGATCATTATTTTAGAATTGCAGGAGAAACAAGGTTTGCTGTTCCAGATGATATGAAATATTTCTGTATTTCTGAAGCAGTTGCATATTATCTTCAGAATTATGTTGTCTATAGAAAAAGAAAAATATTTTTTGGTAAACAGAGCTTTATAGATTTAATAGAAACCATTAATAAACACAACTCTGAAAAATTTTTGGTTCCATGTTCAGATATACAAAGAAAAATAATTCCTGAGCTTTTAACCAAACATGAAATCAACTATAAAAATGCTGTTTTATATAAAACAGTTTGTAGTGACTTATCGGACTTAGAGGAAGTTAAATATGATATTCTTGTTTTTTACAGCCCATCGGGTATCCAATCACTAGTTAAGAACTTTCCTGATTTTCAACAAAATGGCACAAAAATAGCCGCATTCGGGCCAACAACAGCCAAAGCAGCTCAAGAGCTTGGACTTAGAATAGATATTAAAGCCCCAATGCCAGGCATACCATCAATGACTATGGCGATTGAAGATTTTATTAAAACAAATAAGTAGGAGCAGTTCATATTAAATGAATTAACTTACATCTTTATTTAATTTTATGTCTAATGGACTTGAAAAGTTAAAAAGCAAAGAAGAAATATCTTTGCTTTTTAAAGCTGGCATTAATAGCTATTATTTTCCTTTCAGAATTACATACTTGTTTAAGACGAAAGAATCTGGCATAGGTTATTTTATTTCTGTTCCAAAAAAACAATTTAAAAAAGCCGTAGATAGAAATAAAATAAGAAGACAAATAAATGAAGTCTTCATTAAGAAAATTAATCTTGATTACTTCAGTGATAAAAAATTAATCTTGTGTATTTCTTTTACGGCAAAAAATAAAATTAATTTTAATGAAATTGAAAAAAAACTAATAGAAGCGTTTCGTATTTTTATTAAAAAAACAGAAAAAGAATGATTAAGTATAAATTTAATAAAGTTCCATTTTTTCTCTTTCTTTTTCTGTTGATTATAGGTTCTGCTTTTTCTGATAATAGAGAAATTTACGATAAAGATTATTTTGAAATAACTAAAAATTTAAAAATCCTTGCCTCTATTTACGAAAGAGTCAACAATTTTTATGTAGACGAACCCTTACCCGGAGATTTAATGAAAAAAGGGATAGACGCAATGCTTGCTTCGCTAGACCCTTATACGGTTTACATTCCAGAAAGTAACATTGAAGATTTTAGATTAATCACCACTGGTCAATATGGTGGAATAGGCGCATCAATAATAAAGCAGGGAGACTATGTTGTTATTTCTGAACCATATGAAAATTCTCCAGCTCACCTCTCAGGATTGCTTGCCGGTGACACGATTTTAAAAGTAAACGACATTTCTGTTAAGGGCAAATCAATCGAGGAAATCAGTAAAATCCTTAAAGGAAGCGCAGAGTCAAAGCTTAAGATACTTACAACTCGATATTCAGAAAAAAAAGAAACAAATGTTGTAAGAAAAAAGATTAGCATACCCGCTGTTCCTTTTTCAGGAATGGTGGGTGATCAAATAGGGTATGTTAAGCTTAATTCTTTTACAGACAAAGCAAGCTTAGATGTTGGAAAAGCAATTGAAAAACTAAAAGAAGAAAAAAGGATAAATAAGTTAATAATAGACCTTAGAGGTAACGGAGGGGGGCTTTTAATGCAAGCGGTAGACATTGTTAATTTTTTCATTCCTAAAGACCAGCTAGTGGTTCAAACAAAAGGGAGAATGGAAGAAATAAACAGGTCTTATAAAACAAGAAACAACCCAATAGACCTTGAAATTCCATTAGTTGTTTTAATTGATGCATATTCAGCATCCGCAAGTGAAATCGTTTCAGGAACCTTACAAGATTTAGATAGAGCTGTTATTATTGGAGAGAACAGCTTTGGAAAGGGACTGGTTCAACAAACAAAAGATTTAAAATTCGGTTCAAAAATAAAGTTGACAGTTGCTAAATACTACACACCTAGCGGCAGGTGTATTCAAAAATTAGATTACACTAATAAATCATTAGCTGGATCAGCAGACATAATAGCGGATAGCCTTATTAAGTTTTTCCACACTAAAAACGGTAGAAAAGTAAAAGACTCTAGAGGTGTTGACCCCGATGTTTTAATAGAACAGAACTATTTCACAAAACTCTCAGAGGTGTTGATTTACAACGATTATATTTTTAATTATGTAAATGATTATTTAAGAGAGGACCGCGAAATAAAATCTCCTTTAGATTATTCTTTTTCTGATTACAATAATTTTTGCGCTTACCTAATTGATAAGGATGTTAAATATACAAATGAGAGTGAAGACGACCTTAATCAACTAATAAATACATCGAAAAAAGAAAAATATTTTTCCAACAATGAAGAGTTATTTGAAAAATTAAGAACCAAATTAAAACCAAACATTCAAGAAGATTTAGAAAGACATAAAAGCGAGATAAAAAAAATAATTGAAAATGAAATTATTTCAAGATATTATTTTCAAAAGGGAAGAATACAAGCGAGCTTAAAAGACGACCCATATATACTAAAAGCAACAAATATTTTATCTGATTCTCTTAACTACAATAACATTTTAAATAAATAGCAATAGAGTAGTGTTAGAAAAATTGATTCCCCATAGATATATTTTCATTTTTTTTCTTTCAGTATTAATAATTGGAATTTCTACTGGAAAAATATTTATGAGTATTGGCACTATTGGCCTTACTGTAAATTGGGTTTTTGAAGGTGACTTTAAAAATAAAATAGCAAGAATTAAAGCGCAATTTTACACTGCTGTTATTTTATCATCAGGGTACTTAATACACCTTTTATGGCTATTAAACTCTGATAATTTGCAATACGCAAGTAAAGATTTACTGGTTAAACTCCCTCTGTTTCTTATTCCGTTGATTATTGGAAGTTCTGAAAACCTAAACAAACGGGAAAAAAAAGGAATACTTCAATTATTTTTTGTAGGAGTATTTATAAGTACAATTTTAAGCTCCTTGGTCTATTTTCACATTTTACCACCAAAAGAAAATACAGAAAATGTTTTTCAAATTGCTTTATTCATGTCTCACATTCGAATGGGTTTGTTGGTTTCTTTTGCCTCTATTCTGCTTTTTTATATTGTAGCACACACCCAGTACAAGTATAAAAAAGGGTTGTTTTTATTAGGGATTTATTTTTTCTTATTTCTATTAATATTGCAATCAATGACAGCAATAATTTCTTGGTTCTGTGGGGTTTCTGTTTTGGTGTTATTTAGTAATCAAATAAGGAAACGAAACAAAAAATATGTTCTTTTAACTTGGGGCAGTTTAATTTCTTTAGCGTTCTTATATGTCTTTTTTATAGGATTAGACTTTTACACAATTAAGGATAAAAGAAACTTAAAACAACTCCCTAACACCTCTTTTAATGGAGAACTGTACCATCACGACACTATAAATAAGTATACAGAAAACGGATATTATGTATGGGTTTGTATTGCTCCAAAGGAATTGAAAAGGTCTTGGGAGAAACGAAGTCGAATTCCAATAGATTCAAATGACATCAAAGGCCAGGTTATTCGTTATAATTTATACAGGTATCTTACTTCACTAGACTTAAACAAGGACAGTATTGGAATAAAAAAACTATCACCCGATGACATAGCTGCCATTGAGAATGGAAACACTTCTAGCATAGTATACAGTAGATTAGAAGAAAGAATAAGAGGGATATTTTTTGAATTAGAACTTTATAAAGATGGAATAGAAACTAACGGCCACTCTGTTTCTCAGCGTTTATTTTTCATGAAAATAGGATTGCAAATAATTAAAGAAAACTTGTTTTTTGGTGTTGGAATAGGTGATGTTAACGATTCTTTTGTTGAGCAATATTTAAAAACTCCGAATGATTTAAAAAAGGAAAATCAAATGAGGTCTCATAATCAATTTCTTTCTTTTTTTATTAGCTACGGAATAGTAGGTTTTTCGTTGTGGCTATTAACAATTTTATTTCCCATTTATAAAATAAAACCCAAAACTTCTGTTTATTATATATTTATGGTGATTATGATTGTTGGGTTTTTATCTGATGACATGCTAGAAAGACAGGCAGGTGTTGCTATCTACATTACAATAAACTCGTTATTGTTATTTTCTTTCTATTCTATTGATGGAGATTCAAATGTTTTAGCACGAACAAAACGTACTCCAAACATTAATTCGTGAGTTCCCGAACTATAATTCCTTAGGTTTGATGTGGTAAAATCGTACGAATATCCTAATAGAATATTTTCTTTAAAAAGGTAGCCAATCATAGCAGAGGCAGCATCCATTGTTCTGTAAGCAAGACCTAGCCACAATTGATTTTTCCAAGTTATTTTTGTCATAAAATCTAATTGAACAGGCGCTGGAGTTACAATTTTTATCATGCATGAAGGCTCAACATCAAAGTCATCATTTACATGAAATACATAGCCGCCATGTAAATAGTAGTGTTGCTTTAACTTACTAAGGCCTGTATAGTCTGCGTTAGAAAACTCTAATTTACTAGAAAGTAAGTTGGGAATTGAACCTCCAACGAACCAGTTTTTATGATAAACTAAAAAGCCAAATTTTGCATCCGGAACAACCGAACGCATTACGTTGTTGACAAGAACTTGATCGCTAAGGTCATAAAGCTCTATTTTATGACCATCGAGTTTCCATTCTAAAACTCCAGCACTTAAAGCAAGGCTAAGCTTAATATCAGAATTTATATTTAGGTGGTAGGCATAAGATGCTTGAAAACCAGTTCTTCTAGTGGGTCCAACATGATCGGTGTATAATATGCCTCCGAAGCCCATTTTTTTATTTTTTGTAGGCCCATTTATCGACAATGTATATGTTCTAGGAGCATCGGTAATTCCTACCCATTGGTATCGGTGATTAGATTTAACATCATAAAAATCTTGTGTTCCAGCTATTGCTGGATTATACGCATAATCATTCAATAAATACTGACTAAATATTGGTAATTGCTGTGAAACAAAATTATTACTTAGTAATAGTAAAAGACTTACTACAAACCAAAAAGGATATTTATAATTATGTTTCATATTATCTCATAATAGTTACAGGCCCTGTGTATGGATTAGGGAATTTAGGGTCATTTAAGGTTATGATATAGTAATAAGTTCCAACAGGCAATGGTTTATCATTATAATTACCACCCCATTTTTCTACATATCCTTTAGAGATAAAAAGAAGCTCTCCCCATCTGTTGTAAATTTCCACAACGCAATCTGGGTATTCATCTATTCTGTCTATTTGCCAGAGCTCATTTACTCCATCGCCATTCGGGCTAAAGCCAGTAGGATAGTAGATTTCAGGGATTGGAGTGACTAAAATTGAATCTGAAGAAATACAGCCATTAACATCAACAACAACAACTTCATACTCTTGTAAAGATAATAGTTCAATAGTTGGGTTATAAGCTGAAGTATCATCAATAGAAATGAAATTTACAGGGGGATTCCAGTTCACTGTAGAACCAGCGGGACCCGTTGGAGAACCACCTAAATCAACGAATTCCCCATAAATTTCAGAAAGGTCATTTCCTGCATCTACAACTGGTAAAGGGTTAGTTGAGACACTAACCGTATCAATAGATATACAATTCTGATCAGTCGCTTGTAATATGTAATTAGAAGTGTTTATGGTTGAAGAGCAAACCTCCAACGTATCTGCGTTAGAGAGAACATTCCCTAGGCTATCTAACCACACTAGTGTAAAAGAAGAAGTTCCAGTAGCAACACCACTTAAAGTAATGCAAGTATTTAAACACAACGCGCTATCAATGCCCGCATCTGCAATAAGCACATTACTTGTGTCTACTAAAATTGTGTCACTAAAAGTACAATTGTTGCCATCAATAATTGATAATAGATAGTTGGTAGGAAGTAAATTATTAATGTCTTCTGCTGATGAACTGAATCCGGATGCGGGTAGGGTAGACCAAGAGAAATTATAATTACCATCTCCACCAAACACACTAATGTTAATTTCACCATCGGCATTATTTACACAATATGCATCAGCTAAATAGTCAATATTAATTGATAAATCGTCTGGTTGTTGGATCACAATTTCTTGTGTTGAGGAACAATTATTTAAATCTGTTACAGTAACAAATTGTGAACCAGCACATAGGTTTTGCAAAGATGGAGTAAACCCAGAAGAAGGTGACCAAGAAAATGAGTATTGCAATGTCCCTCCAGAAGGTATAACACTAGCTTCAGCATCACATGTGCTGTTGCAAGATGCAAGTGTTGCAAAAGGAATACTAAGCGCAATCGAATCTGGGCTAATTATTGTGGCAAATGTAGACGAAGTACAACCCGTTATGTTGTCCACAACATCCACACCATACAACCCATCACATAGGTTTGTGATTGATGAGTTTGTCCCCCCGTTTGACCATGAGTAGATATAATTAGCACTGGAAGGAGATACAGCCAAAGTTCCATTACAGGATCCAAAACATAGAGGATTGGTAACAATTAGAGAAATGTTGTCAGCCGTTATTTCGTTTACTGAAAAATAAGAGTTCTCCACACAGCCATTAGCATCAGTAATTGTTGCTAAATAATTACCTCCACCAAGATTATTAATAGATTCTCCATTACCTGTAAATCCATTTGGTCCAGACCAATTAAAAGCTATTGGAGCATTCGCATTAATGGTATTTAGAGCAATGGCGCCATTATTCCCACCACAAATAGCATCTATGATTACTGACTGAGTTACAAACCCTTCAGGCTCATTTATATCAACTTCAACAACTCTAATACAGCCATTAGCATCTTGGACCTCTAAATTGTATGTTCCTGCACTTAAATTTGAAAGAACATTTGTTGTTTGACCACCAGGAACCCAATAATAGTTATATGGAGGGGTTCCACCACTTGGTATTACTGATACAGTACCATCATTACCGCCATTACAAGAAATATCAGTAGTTGAAATGGTTTCATTTGTTGGTCCACCAGCATTGTTAATGTTTACAGAACCCGTGTAAGAGCAACCATTAACCCCATCAAGTACTGTATATCCATATACTCCCGCACATAAATTAGAATGAGTATTTCCTGTTACACCATCATACCAAACCACCCCTAAAATAGCAGAACCTCCAGAAGGTGATAAAATGGCTTCTCCATCACAAGCACCACAAGTGGCGTCAACTGTTATACTTTGTACGTCTATGGTTTCATTGACATCAATAATAATTGTTTCTTCAATTACACAATTATTTATATCTGTAATTGTTACAACATTGGGCCCGGGACATAATCCAGACGAACTTGAGCCAGTTACTCCATTTGACCAACTGTAAGTATATGGTAGGTTCTGACCAGCAACAACAACAGTTGCTTCACCATCACAAGAGACATCACAAGAAGACGAAAGTGTATTAGGTAAACTAATAATTGAACTATCAGGACTAGTTATTTCTGAGTAAACAAGTTGAGAGCACCCAGAAACCAAATCTTCAACTTCTAAAAAGTAAATACCTTCAGATAAATTATTAATACTGGCACTTCCAGAATTAATTAAACTACCAGTTTCATCATACCACAAATGGTTTACAGCCCCAACAGCCCCATTAACTACAGCACTTAAGCTACCATCATCACCACCAAAGCAAAGGTTATTAGTTGTGTTTAAATCAATTGATAAAGCATTAAAATTTGACAATAAGAAATTTTCATTTACACTACATCCAGCCCCATCACTCACAGTAATGGTGTAAATACCCGAAGACAAGTTGTTAATAGTACTATTTGTTTGACTGCTAGACCATAGATATGAAAAACCACCAGCACCACCAGATGCAGTAACATCAATAGAACCATTTGAAGATCCACAATCACTAGGAATAACTGTGGATGCTAGAGCAATAATTGCAGGGTCAACTATAATTACTTCAGCTACACGAGTACACCCAGTTTGATCGGTGATTTCAACAAAGTATATACCAGCAGATAAATTATTTAATGTAGAGTTAATACTTCCATTATGTGGCCAATAATACACATATGGAGCAACACCGCCAGTTCCATTTACAGTGACTGAGCCGTCATTTAACCCAGAACAACTAGGATTGGTAATGTTAATAGATTCGCCTAAAGGACCACCGTTATCACTAATTCCAACATAGGAAGTTACTGTACAACTTGCATCATCAGAAATGTTTACAGAGAATACGCCAGAGCACAAATCAATTGCATTATTACTAGAACTTCCGTTGGACCATTCATAACTGTAATTTCCAGTTGATGTTCCTCCTGAAACGGAAACTGAGGCAGATCCATCACACGAGTTGCAGGTTGAATTTATTGAAGCAAAACTAGCAACGATTTCTGTCGGTTGATTTACAATTATTGTATCAAAACTTTGACAACCAATCGCATCAATTAATTGCAAATAATATGTTCCTGCAACCAATGAAGTTACATCATCACTTTGTTGGGTTACTCCGGCATTCCAAATGTAATTATAAGGAATTGTTCCACCCGTAATAGTCGTGTAAATAGCCCCATCATTTCCTGAATAACAACTAGTTGCCGTTATTGAGTCTAACTGAATATTAGGCCCAGCTGTAATGCCTATACTAATTGTTGTGTCTGCTTGACATCCGTTGTCATCAAAGGCAATTAAATTATAACTTCCAGCGGGAAGTAGAGAAATGCTATTCGCATCATCATTGTCGCCTACTCCATCATTGTTCCAATCGTAAGTATAGTCAAGTCCAGTTAGAGTACCACCGACCACATTAGCGGTTGCTGTTCCGTCATCAAAAGCACAGTTTGCATCAGTAATTGCAACATTTAAAAAGATTTCACTTGGACTTATAATTGTGAAAGAACTGTCTTTTGTACAGCTACTATCATCGGTAATAGTAAAAGAATAAATATCGGCAGCTAAGTTTAATAAGTCTTCATTAAAACCAATTACTTGACCCAAAGAATTGGACCATTCATAGGTATATGCAGGTGTTCCGCCATTTGGTGTTACATCTATTGAGCCTAAAGCATCATTAAAACAAGAGTTAGATGTTAGTAGTGCAGAAAGAGTGATTTCAGTTGGTTCGATTAAATTAAATGGTGCTGATTGTGAACACAAATTACTGTCAGTAACCATAACATTATAACCACCTACAAGCAGGCCGCTTAAGTCTTCAGCATCATCATTGTCACCCACTCCATCGTTGTCCCAGTCGTAAAGATAAGGCTGTGTTCCTCCTGTTATAGACAAGTCGATAGAACCACTAGAATCTTGATAACAAGTTAAATCTGAAGCTACACTATTTATTGTTAATACATCCGGTTGATTTACATCAACCGAAAGTGCCGCAACGCATCCGGTTGAAAGATCATTAATTACAACAGAATAGGTGCCAAAAGCTAAACTATTAAGATCCTCAGCATCATCATTATCCCCGACCCCATCAGTATCCCAATCTATTGTATAAGAACTAGACCCTGTAATGGTTAAATCTATAGCACCAGTACTATTTCCATTACAATCTACATCCGTCACGGTTGCTGATAAAACAGGAGCATTTACATTTGTTATAGAAAAGACTTCACTCGAGCTACAGTTGTTATCATCAACAACTGTTAACGCATAATTACCCGCACCAATATTAGTTATCGTTGAAAAGCTACTCAAGCCAAATGCGGGTGTGCTAATGTCATCCCATGTATATGAGTAATCAGTAAACACTGTGCCGCCTGAAACAACGACATTTATCTCACCATCAGAGGCATTACAAGTTGGTAAAATAATTGTTTCAGAAATTAAAAGACTATCTGGTTGTGAAACATTAAAAGTAGAACCATTTAAGAGACAGCCATTGCTGTCAACAATATCTAGAACATATAATCCCGTATCAAGGTTAATCAGGTCTTCGTTAGAAGAAGAAAACGCATTTGGTCCAGACCAGTCAGTTTGATAAGGAGATGTTCCACCAGTTATTAAAATGTTTATTTCTCCAGTGCCGTCTCCGTTACATAATAAATCTGTAATAGCACTTGTAACACTTAGTGCTGATGCGGGTGAAAGCACATCAAAAGTAGAAGTAGACGTACACAAATTATTATCTGTAACAATTACAACATAAGTTCCGGCAACTAATGTTGTTAAGTCCTCAGTGCCCGGATCTACAAATCCAGCAGGGCCAGTCCAAGAAAAACTAAACGGATTAGAACCTAAGATAGTTAAATCAATCTCACCGTTATTACCT
>Ga0315321_10001552_pt1 | contig 17716 bp, 12 predicted proteins | sample M180m21515metaG_FD_203464 | JGI IMG/M metagenome (GOLD analysis project Ga0315321, IMG submission 203464) | Ammonia-oxidizing marine archaeal communities from Monterey Bay, California, United States - M1 80m 21515 | ecosystem: Environmental > Aquatic > Marine > Intertidal zone | place: USA... | reverse complement strand
GCTCGGGTATCGCTACTTGGGTGCGGGCAAACACGGAAACTTCGGGACCTACGGATCCCATTCGATCGAACTCGGACTAGGCGGAGACTTCTAGAAAAAGACGCCTAGCTTTTGTCAAAGCCGGCGCTAGATGAATGGCTGTGCCTTGAACGTTCAAGAAACTGTCCACATCGCAGTTGAGGTTGAGGGTAGGCAAAGGCAACCGTCCTTGCGGGCAAAGTTATCTTGAATGCCTTGCGTTGATACTTTCTCGGAGTTCGCTACAAGCACGGAGTCTCCGAATTGCTCGGGAGTGCCGGGCAAAAGAACTTCTTTGTTGGCAAACGGATTGACGGCGAACAAGAGGCGAATCGATCCTGCGGATTGGTCGGCGTTAATGAGAAGGACTACGGCTTGCCCGTCTTCCGATTGGAAGGATTGATAGTAACTTTCCCCAGGATGCTCGGAGGGACGCAGAAGCTTGCCCATTTCGGATAGTCGCAGAGCAATCCAGTCGCGAACGTAGGCATGGTGCTCTGAATGATTGTCGAGAAGGGAGTAATCGAGTGCGTTGAGATCGCCGCGAAGATAGGTATTTCGAACTCCTTTTTTTGAGCGAAGAAAATCCTGCCCGGCCGAAAGCATGGGCACACCGGGAGAGGCGAGCAACACGGCGAGGGCGAGGCGATGACGGCGAATGTCGAGCGCGGTGGGCTTGGAACCGTTTCGCCAGGGTCTTTCCGTGAGACGGTCGATGAATGCGTAATCGTCGTGCGACTCGACGTAGTTTACCGTTTGGGAAGGGCGAGCAGAGACGCTACTGGGCGAGCCTTGAAGCCAGCGAAGGACGGAGGTGGCTTCACCTTTGCCTTTAGCGTAATCGAGAAGTCCTTCCCGCAGATCGTCTCCCCAGAGAGAATAAATGGTCTCTCTCATGGCATCGGGAAGCCGACCACGAAAACTCCATGGCTCGGCTATAAGATGCAGATTCGGCTTTATGAGTAGAAGCTCATGCTCAATTTCGCGGAGGAACTCGATCCCGAGTAGTTCAGCGAGGTCGAGACGAAAGCCGTCGACGTCAAAAGTTCGTACAAGATGCTTCAGGCTATCGATCACGAGACGGCGAGCAGCTGACGAATTGGACCTGAGGTCGTTGCCGCAACCGCTGTAATTAGTGAGGCGACCAAACTTGTCGGTGGCGAAGTATACCCCCTTGTCGAGTCGGGCGAGATGATTGGGTACTCCTACGTGATTGTAAACGAGATCGAGGATGACGGCCATTCCCTTGCCGTGGCAGGCTGAGACGACTTCTTGGAATTCTCTAATGCCGGATGCTTGCTCGGGGTTTAACGAATAGTGAGAAGCGGGAGCGAAAAAGTTGACCGGCATGTAACCCCAGAAGTATTCGTCGGCGGTCTCGGCGTCCGGCTCGAGAACTGGCTGTAGTTCCACGGCATTTGCTCCAAGTTGGGACAGGTAGCAATCGTCCGAGCGGATCCACTTTGCGAGACCCGAAAAGCCGAGTCGCTCGGACGGGGTGAGGTCGATAGAAGCCTTTGCGAGCAAATCGCGAACATGAGCCTCGACGATCACCAGATCTTCACGAGCAGGAGAAACAAAGGACTCGGTAATGGTTGACTCGACGGTTCGCGGGTCCAAAACGATACCTGGCCCCGCAGGACAAGTGGTAGCGATGGCGTAAGGATCTAGAACTTCGATGGATTGATTGAAATCGGTGCAAGTATCTTCATTGGAGCCTCCCACTCGGTAGGCATAAAACCATCCGGAAAGGTCGTTGGACAGATTTATCTCCCAAGCTCCCGATTCATGCTTGGACAAAGAATGTATTTCGCTAGGGAACGAGTGAATAGTCTCGGAAAGGTAAACGGCTACCTCGTTCGCCCTCGGGGCAAAGAGTCGAAAGCGGGTTCCTCCGGATTCCACACGAACACCGAAGCTGCCTTTGGGAATCAGTCGCTCGCTCAATTGCTCAATAGTTTCGAAAGCAAAGTCGGGAGGAATGGCAAAACGAAGGAGGTCACGATGGGAACAATTCTTTCGAAAGATCAAGTTTCGCGCCCCCGGCATAGATTCCTCGACGTTAGGAGCTTCGTCCGGTGGGTTTAGCCAAGCTCCATCGCAATTGATAAACTTGAACGAGAACGGAGCCAAGCTCGCCACCTCATCCCAAGGCTTCTCAAGCCCGAGAAACCCGTCTGCACGCGGAGTCAAAAGCCAATCCTCGCGACCGCAGGCTTTTTCCCATTCGTTGAAGGGTCCCGCCAAAAAAGCTTTGGCGCCTGGACGAAGCAAGAAGGGATAAAGGATCGGTTCGACAAGGAACAATGCCTGGTCACCCACGCGAGCATAACCGCAAAGAGACCCTCTCTCGGCTGACGATAGCGGGTAAAATCCCCCTGCCCCATCATCTGACTTCCATTCCGATGGGAAATCAACAATGGGTTCGCCATTCCAATCTCGATCCAGAGCCACTATCCCGCAATCGCGAGATTCCCGCCAAATCCGCAAAACCTTATTTGCCATGTCATGCAACAATAGGGATGATCCAATCTCGACAATCGAAAAATCTTTGCGGATAGGTAATGTAAACATAGTATGGATAAAATATGACGTCCCGAAGAAATGAGCGAGTGATGGTGGCCTTGTCCGGAGGAGTAGATAGCGCAGTGGCAGCGTCCTTGCTGATTGACCAGGGGCACGATGTGGAAGGAGTCTACGTAAAGACTTGGGAAAATGAAACGGATGTGTTGGGCGATTGCCCCGGAGCACAAGATTTAGCCGATGCCCAAGAGGTAGCCGATTGCTTGGGAATTTCGTTTGTAGTCGTGAACTTCGTCGACTTCTATCAAGAGAACGTAGTCCAGCCCATGGTGGATGGCTATCGAAATGGCGTTACTCCCAATCCAGACGTGACCTGCAACCGCCGAATGAAGTTCGGCAAATTGCTCGAGTACGCCGAGGAAAGGGGATTCATGGCTTTGGCGACGGGCCATTACTGCAGACGGGATCACGGCGAGGATGGTAGACCCCAATTATGGGAAGGTCTGGACAAGAACAAGGATCAGTCCTACTTCCTTGCGCGCATCCTGCCCAAGCAACTGGCGGCGGCGAGGTTTCCATTGGGCGCAATCCCAAAGCCCGAGGTACGCCGAATCGCCAAAGAGCGCAACATTCCCGTTGCCGATAAAAAGGACAGCCAAGGCATATGCTTTCTCGGCAAAGTGAAGGTATCCGAATTCCTCGAGAGCTTTCTGGATGATGAACCCGGCGAGATCGTAACTAGCGAGGGCAAGCTGGTTGGCGAACATCGTGGTCTCCACAGATATACCTTGGGACAAAGGAGAGGTATCGGCGTACCCTCAAACACCGATAATGAGAATTTCGTCGTTGTCGGAAAGGATCCTAGCAGCAAAAGGCTAATCGTTGCTTTCGAAGGTCCAGATGCTCCTGGACTTTGGGGGCAATCATTCATTATCGACGATTTAAGTTTTGTTGGCGAAAGTATTGCCGAAGGTCAAAAGTTGCTGGCGAAACCTCGTTACCGAGACCCGTCTGTTCCAATTAACTTTACACCACTGGACAACGGGTCGCTAAAGATTGCCTTCGAGACACCTCAACGAGCTCTAGCCCCCGGACAAGTCATAGCAATATACGAGGGCGAACGCCTCCTCGGTGGTGGATTCTACCGCTCTTCTCTTCCCGGCCGAGCCGACTTACCTCTCGAGAAGGTGGTTTCAGCTTGATTTCACGCCGGCATTAAGCCAGAAAGTTAAAACAATTCCATACTTGCCCATGCAACTTCGTTTACCGAACTTCAAGAATAAAAAACTTCCGTTCAAGGAGGACGAAATACCTCTCAAGACCAAGGACAAACTGGAAGAGCATCTGCAGGCGGCAATTTCTTTTCTGCAGACCCAGCAGAGCGTATTGAATCGTACTCTGGACGTACTCGAGTCAATGGCGGGCTTGGCCGAAGTCGGTGAGGAAAAGTTTCTTCCACAAAAAAAGCAAGAAGAAGAAGAGCAAGAAACGACTGAACGACTTAGAGAATTAGTCATTGAACTTAAATGGTTGGCCACTCTCGAATTCAACAAGCGCCTTCTCTTTAGTGGAGAGAATAAAGAAAAGTCTTTCAAACTCTTCAAGGGGGCCGGTCCAAAGGCTCCCAAGATCAAGCAACATCCGGTTAAACATCACGTGGAAGCTTTGGCGTCTGAAAGCTCAGTCGATGCAACCTCCGTCCGGAGGATGCTAAACGCGCTCCATGAAATGCTTGGGCAAACCGATGCGGCAGTAAGCGACCTTCAAACCAGTTTCACCGCTCTCACTGCAGATCCCGAGGCCAACAAGGAATTGAAGTTTATCGAAGAAAAGGTGGAAACTTGGGTATCCGAAATACTTGGCCGCACCGATGGTCTCTCGGTGCAAGCCCACATAACTTCAAGGCAAGTCGATGGGTTGGTGCGAGAGCAGCACGGAAAATTTGTGGAATGAACCCGAACCAAGAGCAACCTCGCGATAATCCAAGAAAACGCGGCGGCTCTTTCTTGGGAATACACTATGTTCGCTGCGGCACTTACGGTAGAATTTACAAAAACAAAGAAGGCACAGCCTATTCCGGAAACTGCCCTCGCTGCATGCATCCAATCAGAGTCCGAATAGGATCAGGAGGAACAGGACATAGGTTCTTCAAGTGCTTTTGCCCATGAGATGGGAGCTCAGCCACGCCGACAAACATGGTTTCATTGCCATTCCCGAGGAAGACCTGTAACATCTTCTCTTAGCCGTGGGGTCTCATGGATCAGAACGAATGCAACACATTCCGATCTTCATCCCGCTAATCCACTTGGAAGACCACCGAGAAAAACGTCGGAGACATCCGCAAGGCAGGCAAAGCCTTCGAAAATAACTGTAGGAAGAAATTCCGCAAGACGGACGAACGTTACCCCGTTCAGTTCACGGGGCGAAAAACACGAACGACGTGATTGTTCGTATCTCCCGCGTACACAGAACCGTTTTTATGGACGTATACTCCATGAATCCTGTCCATTCGGCAACCCAGAGATCGCCGAGCGCGTCACGATCCAAAGCTCTGGGTCCATGAGGAGAAGCCCCGCCGATGGGCGAACCATCACGAGAAGTCTCTCGATTCCCCGTGCCTGAAAAGGTGTCAATGATTCCCCTCCGCATATTCACGACTCGAATGCGATGATTCCCGATGTCACAAATGTAAAGCCGTCCGTCCAAGCCGAACTGTATGCTATGCGGTCGACCCATCTTTGCCTTCAAGGCCGAAGCGCCATCACCGGAAAACCAACTTCGCCGGTTCCCGCAAAAACCTCTGCCCGATATTCCCGCCCTGCCATTGCAGGGCTCAAAAAGCAAAATAAAATCAGCAAAGCTTTCATCGGGAATAGAAGTTGTTGAATAAAAAAATGATAATGACAGTAATCGTCATCGGATATAAAAGAATTCAGACTTGGAGGATGATCATGAGCAAGAGGATAGTTTCCGGCATAGTGACGGAAGGGCACAGGGTAGCATCAGGCATGGCGGGGGACGACCGTTTCCCACAAGGCACCCTGGCATTGCAGTTGCCTAGATTCGCAGAGCGAGGACTCGACCTCTCTTCCCATTACGCAGGGACATTGAACATCTGCATCGAACCTCATGTTTTCCGAGTCGGAAAACCATGGAAGACCTTGCCCGAGGTGAAGTGGAGCTCGGTCATGCCAGCAGAAAACTTCTCCTTCTTCAGGTGCGAGATACGAACCACCGGGATGCAAGATTTCGAGCAGGGGCTGGTCTATTGGCCACACCCCTCAACGAAGCCCGAGTTCCATCAAGATTCATCGGTCCTTGAAGTACTCACCTCCTTTATCGAACAAGCGAGTTACGGATCAACGGTGGATTTGTTGCTCGACCACGAAGAGATTGAAGTTTCTGACTGACTTCATACGACTCTCTCCTCACCTCCATCAACGGGGACTTGCGCTCCTGTGGTTTTGGAAAAAGATGGACCACAAAGTTCACATACCGCTTCAGCGACATCGTGGGAAGATACCTCTGTCTTGAGTAAATTACGACATTTGTATTCCTCGACGGTCATTCCATAAGCTTGGGCGCGTTTCTCAAGTATTTCGGAATTCCATAGGTTTGTATCGAAAACGGAGTTGGGGTGTAGAACGTTTACGCGTATACCGTCTGCGGCCCATTCGAGCGAGGCGACGCGAGCAACTTGCGTCATGGCCGCCTTCGATGCCGAATATGCGGCGGCTCCCTTGCCGGGAGCTGGAACATTTTTTGATCCAACTATCAGTACCCGGCCTCCGTTCGGTGATAATTTCAGAAATGGATGGCAAAGACGGAGCAGGCGTTGGTTTGCATCCAAGTTTAGCGCCATCGTCTTGCTCCAGGTGCCGTCATCAAGTTCTTCAAGACGTTGAGTCGGCGGAAAAAGTCCGGCATTCAAGACCAATACGTCAAGACCTCCAAAAGCCTCTACTGTTTTGGCGATTGCATATTCTACGGATTCGGGATCTACAAGGTCGCCGACGATGGGGAGGTAGTCGATCGCAGGCTCAGCCGAATCGAGGTCGATGCCAGTCACCGCGCATCCACGAAAGCGAAGAGAGTTCACGCATGCCTTGCCGATGCCCGATACGGAACCGGTAACGAGAGCGACCTCTCCCGCAAACACAGGAAGTGTACCTTGATTGGTTAACTTGGCTTGCTCAAGTTCCCAGTATTCCATGCGGAAGAGATCTATTTCACCAACAGGTTCGTAACCGCCCAAAGCTTCAGCTCGTTCAATCACGTCAAAAGTATGAAGAGCGATTGCTTCGGCAACTTCGCAATCAATTGGTCGTCGTCCTGCAGCTAAGAGACCAAACTCAGCATCGAGAACGAGACGCGGGGCGGGATCGAGCATGGAGAGGGATTCCACACCGCCAAACCTTGCTGAGTTTCGCCTAAAGTATTCGCCATAAGACTCCGCGTAAGCTGTTACATCACGACCAATGAGTGGGGAACGTTTAACGCGTATGACGTGATCAGGAGTCGCAGTCCCTCGGTCGTAGGCATCCGTCAACTGCCGGTTGCGGGCAAAAGACAAAGCCCTAGGCGAGCGATTGGCCCTCAATAACATCGGAACACCTGCAACCGCGGAAAGACGCTTTCTTAAAGCGGCTAATGCAGGAGCATCCAATGGTGACTGATTTTCATCGGAGGAATGGCAAAGTTCCCAAAAGCTCTGAGATCGAAGGTAATCTTCTGCTTGGCCAACAAGAGATATCATTCTTTCATAGGACTCACGAGCATCCCGTCCAAATGAGAAAATACCGTGTTTGAGCAGAATGATGCCTTCAAGGTCGTCTCGACCCTCACGCGCCCAGAGGTCGGCGCAATACTTCGCCAAATCGTAACCGGGCATTACATAGGGAACATATAAAACCCGATCGGCATATACATTTCGGACGCGAGCCTCGCCATCGCTGAGGTTAGTTAACGTAACAACCGCATCTGCATGAGTGTGATCTACATAGCTATAGGGAAGGCACGCATGAAGAAGGGTTTCAACCGAGGGCGTTGGCGCGTCGGCTAGAGTGCAATGAGTTTTGAGCTCGTTGACCATCACGGCATCTGTCAACTTGGGTAATTTCAGTAATTTCAGACAGTGATCCATATAGACTCCGGCGAAACCAGAAGGTTCGATGTCCGAAAGATCCCAACCACTGCCTTTCACATAGAGAAGTTCGACGTCCTCCCCAAGGACATTTGGCTCGCTCAACTTGAGCGAAGTATTTCCTCCCCCTGCAAGAACAAGAGATTGGTCAGCTCCAAGCAGGCGCGACGAGTAAGCCCTAAGTCCAAGTTCTCCACCGGATTCTCGACAGGAGTCCGCTTCTTTATCGTTCCAAAGACTTTTCATAATTCAGTTAAGTTTTTTTCGGGAAAGAGCCCAAGTATGCTTTCTTCGTTTGCCTTGCAAATGCCTCGTTCGGTAATGAGACCCGTTACGAGACGCGCCGGAGTTACGTCAAAAGCAGGATTCGCAACAGGAGAGTCTGCAGGCACAAGGCGGACGCTGGCTTGATCGCCATCGCAAAGTCCTTCGATGGAACTAACTTCGTTGCCGGAACGCTCCTCGATGGGAATATCCACAAGGTCATCCCCGGCAGACCAATCGAAAGAAGAAGAAGGCAGCGCCACATAGAACGGAATCCCACAATCACCTGCTGCTAAAGCTTTTAAGTATGTGCCGATCTTGTTTACTACGTCACCCGTGCGGGTGGTCCGATCGGTTCCGGTAACAACCAAGTCGACTTGGCCGGTACGCATCAAATGGCCACCTGCATTATCGGTAATCACAGTATGCGGCACCCCATGCTTGCCTAGTTCCCATGCGGTCAAGCGAGCTCCTTGATTTCGAGGTCTGGTTTCGTCGACCCAAACATGCACGGGGATTCCTGCATCATGAGCCCTGTAAATGGGAGCAGTGGCCGAGCCATGATCAACGAAAGCCAACCAACCGGCATTGCAATGCGTCAACACGTTCACCGCAGCAGTTCCTTTGAGTTCAGAAATATCACGAAAAAGATGAACACCATGCTCGCCGATGGATCGACAGGCGGCAACGTCTTCGTCGGCAATCTTTACAGCATTGGAGCGAACGGCTGCTATCTTGCCAGCTATGTCCGAAATAGCTGAAGCAACCCTCAGTTGGCGATCCACTGCCCAAGACAGGTTTACCGCAGTAGGGCGAGTACGACGAAGAACTTCAGCTAATCTGCTGAAAGAGGCTGAGAAATCGGTAGACGCCGCTGCCTCGCATGCCGCCAACCACATGCCGTAACCAGCGGTCGCCCCGATACACCCCGCACCGCGAACCCACATGTCCCCTATAGCGTCAGCGACCTCCTCGACTGTCCGCAAGTCAGCGGTCTCAAAACAAAACGGAAGACCACGTTGGTCTATGATACGCAAGAGAATCTCATCTCCCTCGGGAATCCAAATAGTACGAAAAAATTGTCCATCGACCAGCATCCCTTGATGTATGAATTTGTAACTTCCCGAGTCAACGATCAACACGAGAACAAAAAGTTTACGAACTTGTACTTGTTTTGATGCAAAAGTAACTATACTGAAATTGTTCGGCATATTTTAAATACATGGACAACCCAACATTCGCAACGCGGTGGAACGCTGATCAGATTGAGACACGATACAGTCAATGGATCGAAAATCCCTCATCACTTGAGCCCGAGTGGCAATATTTCTTCGAGGGCTTTCATCTAGGATTCGAGGGAAAGGATGGTCAACCGACAGGCTCAACAAAAACTTTCGCCAGCACGACGAATTCTTCGACAAACGAAGAAAAACATGCCCATCTTTACGGAGCGATCTATGCGTTTCGTTCAATAGGACACACCCAAGCTTCCTTCAACCCTCTGAAGGAAGTGATCGAAGAAAACCCACGACTATCAATGGAAAGGTTGGGATTCGACCAGGGAGACTTGGGAGAAGTTCACTATACGGGCAATTACTTAGGAGGGGTGCAAATGAGTATCCAAGAGGTCTTGGATCGCCTCAAACGAACATACTGCGGAAACATTGGAACCGAGTACCTTCACTTACAGTCGACTAAAAAACGGCGTTGGCTCCAAGCCCGAATGGAAAAGAACTGCAACGTACCCGACTTCAGTGACGAAGAAAAAATTCGAATATTGCGTAAAATCGTACAGGCTGAAGAGTTCGAAAACTTCCTGCACACTCGTTACGTCGGGCAAAAGAGATTTTCTCTCGAAGGAGGTGAAAGTCTCGTCACTGCCTTGGACTCCATCCTACAGAAATGCCCAGTCAACGGAGTGGAAGAGGTGGTAATGGGAATGGCACACCGAGGTCGCCTCAACGTTCTCGCCAACGTTCTAGGAAAATCACATGAATTCATCTTTAGAGAGTTTTCCGAAAACTTCGTTCCCGACGCGGCGCATGGGAGCGGCGACGTAAAGTATCACCTGGGATATGAGTCCGTAAAGGAAACGGCAGATGGAAGTGAAGTAGTCGTTCATTTATCCCCAAACCCAAGTCATCTTGAAGCCGTCAACGGCGTGGTCGAGGGTAAGGCCCGAGCACGGCAACGACTTCGAGAAGACGACAAGAGGAGCAGAGTTCTCCCTGTGATCGTCCACGGTGATGCGGCCATGGCAGGACAAGGAATGGTCGCAGAGGTATTCAACCTTTCCAAACTTGCCGGATATCGAACCGGCGGAACGATTCACATCGTCGTAAACAACCAAATCGGTTTTACGACGAGTACTTCCGATGCACGTTCCAGTCTATACTGCACAGACGTGGCAAAAAGCATCGAAGCACCTATTTTTCACGTAAACGGAAACGATGCGCTCGCCGTTGCAATGGTCGCGGAAACCGCACTAGCCTATCGTCAGGAGTTCGGAGAAGACGTGGTCATAGACATAAACTGTTATAGAAAGTACGGCCACAACGAAGCCGACGAACCCGCCTTCACTCAACCTATACTATATAAAATCATCAAAGCCATGCCGGCCGTATCCGATCTGTTGACCAAGCAACTGATCGCAGATGGGGTTATCTCCGAAGAAGAAAGCGAAAAGATTCATGACCAACTTCGTCGCCAATTGGGCGCCTCTCTCGAAAAGGTTAAAACGGTTAAGAAATCCAGTACTTTTGAGGGATCCATAGCCGTTAAGCAGATCCCTTATGACTTTTCCGTCTCAGACACTTCAGTGGCAAAGAAAGATTTGTCGAAAGTTGCAAAAGTACTTACTACGCCCCCGAAAAACTTTCGACTTAATCCCAAAATCAAGCGACAACTCGATGCAAAGAAGAAGAATTTTGCGGAAGGGAAAAACATCGACTGGGGCTTTGCCGAACAACTTGCCTTCGGTTCACTTATGCTAGAGGGAACCCCCGTCAGGCTATCCGGGCAGGACAGCAAGCGAGGGACCTTCAGTCATCGCCATGCCGCATGGTACGACGCAGACGATCGAACCCGCTATATTCCTCTGATCAACATGAAGGAAAGAAAGGCAAAGTTTTGCGTCTACAACTCTCTGCTCTCCGAGGCCGCCGTTCTAGCTTTCGATTACGGATATTCCCTCGACTATCCCAAGATGCTTGCGATTTGGGAAGCCCAATTCGGCGATTTCGCGAACGGAGCTCAAGTAATCATCGACCAGTTCATAATGAGCGGTGAAGACAAGTGGGGCACGGTCAGCGACTTAGTAATGCTTCTTCCTCATGGGTTCGAGGGACAAGGACCCGAGCACAGTTCGGCTAGACTGGAACGCTATCTTCAAGGCTGCGCGGAAGACAACATAGTTGTTTGCAACTTCACTACTCCGGCGCAATTTTTCCATGCCCTGCGGAGACAGAAAAAGCAAGAGTACGCCAAACCTCTGATTGTCATGACCCCCAAGAGCCTGCTTCGGCATAAGTCGTGCGTGTCGAACCTCGAGGAATTCACGAACGGACAATTCAATGAATTCCTAGATGACCCCACACCGCCAAAGAAGGCCGAGAGCCTTATATTGTGCTCGGGGAAAATATATTACGATCTCCTTCAAGAACGTGAAAACATCCGCTCGAATAAGATTGCCATAGTAAGAGTCGAGCAATTCTACCCATTCAATGAAGAGCGTTTCAATGAAGTCACGAAACCCTACGCCAAGGCTAAACGCATCGTCTGGTGCCAAGAGGAACCGGAAAACATGGGAGCTTGGAACTTTCTAAATCCTATTTTCGAAAAGCACCTTGGACTTCGCCCCGAATACGTTGGTAGGACTCCTACCGCTAGCCCCGCAACGGGCTCCCTAACCCTCCACAGAAAAGAGCAGGCTGGAATCGTGAACAATGCGCTCGGCATTAGTTCAAACGCGAGCTGATTCACCAATTTTCATACCATGGCCATCGAAGTAAAGATACCCGCCCTCGGCGAATCCATTTCATCAGGAATTCTCACAACTTGGCACGTCAACGACGGAGACTTGGTCGAAGAAGGCCAAACCATTTACGAACTGGAGACCGATAAGATCACTCAGGAGGGAGCTGCGGACTGTTCAGGGTCTATAAGCCTAAAGGCGGGGGAAGGCGAAGAAGTGGAGATCGGTGCCATTGTCGCGATCATCGACGAAACCGTCACGAGTGGCTCGGCACCCGCTCCGGTCAAAGCCAAACAGGCTCCTGAGAAAAAAACCGATGAGTCCAAATCTGAAACTGCCCCCCCCCTCCTTTTACCTGAAACGGAAGGAAAGCCGCACGCTCAAGCACCTGCGCCTCACTTATCTCCCGCCGTTCGCAAAATAGTGGATGAACACGACTTGGTTCCCACCACCATCGAAGGGTCGGGGAAGGATGGGAGAATAACCAAGGCCGACGCCCTAGCCGCAGCCAAGGCATCGCCGGCGGAAGAGGTGAAGACGGCAGCACCCGTTCCAACGCCGCGCCCTGCTCCCACCCCACCAATAACTCCATCTGTGACCGCCAGTTCCGATGATCGGGTTACCCGCAAGCCTCTCAGCCCCATCCGCCGCAAGATTGCATCGCGCTTGGTTGAGGCCCAGCAAACCGCGGCAATCCTCACCACCTTCAACGAGGCCGACATGTCTGCCATCATGGCCCTGCGAAAAGAGCATCAGGAAAACTTCGTTGCCAAGAATGGCGTCAAACTAGGGTTTATGTCGTTCTTCGTAAAAGCGGTCGTACACGCCCTAAAGGCTGTTCCGGAGCTAAACGTACGAATGGAAGGAGAAAACCTAGTTGAAAACCATTACTTCGACATCGGGGTGGCCGTGGGCACGAAGAAAGGACTGGTAGTCCCGGTCGTTCGTGATTGCGATAAGCTCTCCTTTTCCGAAATCGAGCAAACTATCGTCAATTACGCACACGCTGCCCGAGATGGGAAAATTACTCTTCAGGATATGCAGGGCGGTTGCTTCACCATCACAAACGGTGGCATTTACGGTTCCATGCTGTCCACTCCGATTCTCAATCCTCCACAGAGCGGAATACTTGGTATGCATGCTATTCAACAGCGCCCCATGGCGGTAAACGGTGAAGTCGTCATACGCCCGATGATGTACCTTGCCGTATCCTACGATCACCGAGTGGTCGACGGTCGCGAGGCGGTCACTTTTTTGGTAAAGATGAAGGAAGTTCTTGAGAACCCCGTACGACTGACGCTCGAAATCTAGTCACGATGCCCGAAGCAATTTCCTACGACGCCTTGGTCATCGGAGCTGGTCCGGGAGGCTACGTCTGCGCCATTCGATGCGCCCAGCTCGGTCTGAAGACGGCGATCGTCGACAAGAACCCTCGGCTTGGCGGCACCTGCCTGAACGTCGGCTGCATTCCAAGCAAGGCGCTCCTTCATTCCACAGAGATTTATCACGAGCTCCTGCACGGGGCGAAAAAGCACGGGATAACTGCCAAAGAGGTTTCCATCGACGTATCCGCCCTTATGAAGAAAAAGGACGGTGTGGTCGATAAACTCGGCATGGGAGTGCGTATGCTTGTCGAAAAACGCGGCATCGAGATCCTTACGGGCACCGCCAAACTTCTTGGTGACGGTCAAGTCGAGGTCTCCGGCGAAGAAGGAACCCAAACCGTAACGGCAAAGGAAATAATTTTGGCCACAGGATCTAAGCCGGTCGAACTCCCATTCATGCCTTACGACGGCGATCGCATTGTCCACAGCGACCACGGCATCGCCTTCGACTCAGCCCCCGCCAAGCTTGCCGTAATAGGCGGAGGAGCCATCGGTCTAGAGCTCGGATCCGTATGGGCAAGGCTCGGTTCCGAAGTGGAAATTATTGAATTCCTCCCCGAGATCGCCACCGGATTCGATCCCGACGTAGCAAAGGCCGCACGACGAATTCTGGGAAAGCAGGGATTGAAATTCTCCCTGTCGACAAAGGTAACGGGAGTGGACATCGGAGAATCGGGAGTAACCCTGCGGGCAGAAGGCCCCAAGGGAGACGTCACCTTCGAAGCGGACAAAGTACTTGTGGCGGTAGGACGCGCCCCTTGCTCCGACGGTCTTGGTCTGGAGGAGCTTGGAGTGGTCTCGGACAAAAGAGGAAGCGTAACTGTGGACGAGGCGTTTCGGACCAACGTCGAGGGCCTTCGCGCAATCGGCGACCTAATCCCAGGTCCCATGCTCGCTCACAAGGCGGAAGAAGACGGCGTAGCCTGCGCCGAGATTCTCGCGGGACAATCCGGTCACGTGAACTACGATCTCGTTCCCGGCGTCATTTACGTCGATCCAGAGATCGCCAACGTCGGCTTAGGTGAAGCGGACGCCAAGGAACGTAATATCCCGGTTCGTTGCGGAACTTTTCCTCTTGCGGCTAATGGACGAGCTCTCGCCACAGATGCAACGGAAGGTCTGGTCAAGGTCGTCGCCCACGCCGAAACGGATCGCCTGCTGGGCATCCAGATCGTGGCGCGCAACGCTTCCGAGCTCATCGCATCTGCAGTAGCCCATATGGAATACGGAGGCTCCGCGGAAGACCTCGCCCGAACCATTCATGCCCACCCCACTCTATCCGAGTCGCTAAAGGAAGCCGCCCTCGCCTCCGATGGTCGAGGTCTGCACTCGCTTTAGAGATTCAAATGGCCACTTCGTGGTACTCCAGAGCCCATTCCCGCATGAACCGCACCCGATTCGGCACCATCCTGTAGACGATTAATTCAGGATTGTCCACGCTGCCGAGGTACTGCCGAAGAAGCGGATTCTCATTCCATATCGACTCCAACGTCTCCCGTTCCTTCAACACCTCCGCTACTGCAGTGATTCGCACTTGATCGTGCCCCTTGTCGAGGTAACATAACTCCACTTTCGGGTTAGCCTCGATTTCGGCGGTCTTGCCGTAGCTTCTCAGGTTGGCGACATACACGGTGAAACCGTCCGTTCTCACGGGCGAAACGGGGCGCAACCGAGGCTGGTCGAAATCCAAGGTGGCGAGGTATGGGAAACGGTCCTCCCCCACTACGCGCAGAGCCTCGACTCGAGCTTCATCAGCTGAAAGTTTTTTAGGTTCTGGTTTAGGCATCCAATAAAGCTTTCTTCACCACGCCTATCCGTCAAGGCAAAGCCAAGAAATTGGAAACCTTTTCAAAACGAAGATACTGCATTAAGAAATTCACTTGTTAAAAAATAGTCTTTCTACAAAGCGTGCTTCGTGTAAAGGATTGTCCCAATGACCGAACATGGGAATCACTCGAATTTCTTTCATGACAAGGAGGTTCTTCTGCTTGAAGACGAAACCCTCTTGGCGAAAAGGGTAACTGCAGTGATAGAGAAGATGGGTGCTGAAGTCACCCATACGGAAAACATTGAGGGTGCTAGAAAAGCACTCAAGGAACTCTCCTTCGACTGCGCTTTATTCGACTTGAACCTCCCCGACGGCGAAAGCCTAGACTTGCTTAAGGAAAATGCAGTTCCCGAAAATACCTTAGTGGTGCTTATGACCGGGGAAGGCGGAGTTCGTTCCGCCGTGGAGGCTCTTAGGTTGGGGGCTTCGGATTACTTGGCCAAACCGTTCGATCTCGAGGAATTGCCCTTGGTGTTCTCCCATGCCGATGCTCATCGCCGCAAAAAACGAATCCGCGAGCACGACCGCACGGAAGCGAAAAGAAAGAGCGAAGAACTCTTCTTTGAAGGAGCTTTCTCCAAGGACCTCTTATTGCTCGAAAAAATACTCGATGCCGACAACCGGCTGGCAAGCAACCTACCTCCCGTCTTGATCGAGGGTCCTACGGGATCGGGGAAATCTACCTACGCTCGCTGGATCCACGAACACGGTCCCCGATCGGACGGTCCTTGGGTCGAGGTCAATTGCTCCGCCATTCCCGACAACCTCGTCGAGTCCGAGCTGTTCGGCCATGAAAAAGGCGCCTTCACCGATGCCAAAGGAGCACGTATCGGGCTCTTCGAGGCCGCTGACCAAGGAACCCTCTTCCTTGACGAAATCGCCAGCCTATCCATTGCTGCCCAGGCAAAAGTGCTAGTGGCCATAGAGAAGGGAAAAATCCGCAGACTCGGTGGAAACAAGGAAATTCAAGTCGACGTTCGCGTAATCACCGCCGCCAACCAAGACCTTCGGGAAATGATCAAAGAAGGAACCTTCCGTGAAGACCTCTATCATCGACTGGACCTCTTGAGAATGAAAATACCTCCTCTCGCTCAACGAGAAGAAGGAATCCTCCTCTTGGCCCGACATTTCCTCAGTTCGCTGACAATCAAGTACAACCTGCCAATGCCGGAGTTCTCCGACAACGGAGAGAAGCAACTCTTGCAACACTCTTGGCCCGGGAATGCCCGAGAACTCGCCCACGAGCTCGAGCGCTCTCTGGTCATGCACGAAAAAGGCGAAGAACTTAGCTTCAACCTGCTCCCGACTGATGATGCCGGTTCATCGGATGTTCGAAATACAGATTCCGACGATTGGCTGAACACCGCCTTTCGTTTTCCCGATGAAGGATTTGACTTGGAAAAAGCCATCCTCAGATTGATTGAAATGGGAATCGATCAGTCATCCGGGAATGTTTCGGAAGCCGCTCGCCTTCTCGGCGTACCTAGGGACTATTTGCGCTACAGGTTGCAAAAAAAGGAGGAGTGAGCATTGGGAAATATTCCCCGCCACGCCCAGTCGCCTGGGGATTATTTCCAAAAGCCAAAGAACGGCAGCCAGTTAGGCGCAACGCCACCCCCCCTCATCCCGTTGCCCGGCAACACCTTGCAGAACCTCAAGGAAGTGGCGCAAACAATGCAAGTGGGAATGCATATTTAATTACTTTAGAGCTCTGAATTAATCATGAAAAAAACATTCATCCTTATCCTCGCCACGGGAATTCTAACAATGGGCTCATCAGCCTTTTCTCTGGAAACAGAAAGGAAAGCCCCCTCCCAGTTAAGGAAAATCGATCCAAGAAAAGTCGCAGGACTTAAAAAGCCGGGAATCAAGAAAGCACCTGATGCAGGCAAACTCGAAGCGTTTGGGAAAAGCTTGAAAGAGGCAATTGCCGCCGGAAAGCTCACCGAGCACGAGGCAAAAGCCAAGTGGGATGCCGTGGCAAAGGGACGAGGCAACAAAAAGCCCGCTGAAGGAAAAATAGACTTGGGCAAAGGCAAAAAGCCTCCAACCGACGCCAAGCGTCCTCAAGTCAAACGACCAGCCAAACCAGAGCTTTCCGACGAGACGAAAGCCCAATTGGAAGCTATCAAGAAGGACAAGGATTCTCTCAAGACCGCAATTGGCGAAGAGCTTGAAAAACTTGGACTTGGCAAGGATTCATCGAAAGAGGACGTAAGAGCCGCAGTCGAAACCTTCCGCGAAGCCAACAAAGATCGTTTCGCCGCCATCAAAGCGGCTTCCGACAAAGTTCACGAAAACTTGAAGGCTGCGCGCCCCGAGCGGAAGAAACGCCCGGAACCCACTCCCGAGATCAAAGCCAAGATTGCCGCAGTTAAGGCAGTAGGTAAAAAGCTCCATGAGTCCAGAGGCAACTTAAGAAAGGAACTCAAGGATGCTTCCGATGAAAACCGCAAAGCCCTCATCGAGAAATTCAAGGCCGACAACAAGGACAAGCACGAAGAACTGAAGACAGCTCACAAAGAATTAAAGGAAGCCGTTAGAGCCGCGAAGGAAACTGGCGCCAGTCGGACCTCCGAATA
>Ga0315321_10001547_pt1 | contig 17744 bp, 14 predicted proteins | sample M180m21515metaG_FD_203464 | JGI IMG/M metagenome (GOLD analysis project Ga0315321, IMG submission 203464) | Ammonia-oxidizing marine archaeal communities from Monterey Bay, California, United States - M1 80m 21515 | ecosystem: Environmental > Aquatic > Marine > Intertidal zone | place: USA... | reverse complement strand
TTAGAAGAGGCGTTTAAAAAATTGACCAATAACTAAAAAGAGCCAATTAAATTCCTAATTTAGCGCACGCTAAAAAGCATAATTATGCCATATTTATTTACTTCAGAGTCCGTATCAGAAGGACACCCAGATAAAGTTGCTGATCAAATTTCAGATGCATTAATTGACAACTTTATGGCATTTGATCCTCAGTCGAAAGTAGCTTGTGAAACATTAGTTACTACAGGCCAAGTTGTTTTAGCCGGAGAAGTTAAAACCAACACCTACCTTGATGTTCAGTTAATTGCAAGAAATACGATTAAAAAAATTGGTTATACCAAGTCAGAATACATGTTTGATGCCAACTCATGTGGAATTTTATCTGCCATACATGAGCAATCAGAAGACATTAATCAAGGTGTGGAAAGAGAAAATCCTGAAGACCAAGGCGCTGGTGATCAAGGAATGATGTTTGGTTACGCTACTAAAGAAACAGAAAATTATATTCCTTTAGGTCTGGACCTCGCTCATAAGATATTACTTGAAATGGCGCAAATAAGAAACAATGAGCCGGAATTAATTCCGTTTTTACGTCCAGATGCTAAATCTCAAATTACCATTGAATACTCTGACGACAATGTACCCCAACGAATTGATACTATTGTTGTTTCAACACAACACGATGATTTTGATACCGAATCGGTTATGTTGGAAAAAATCAAATCGGATATTGTTAACATTGTAGTGGAACGTGTTAAAGCTAAATGTACGCCTGAAATTCAAAAACTCTTTACAGAAGACATTCAATTTCACATTAATCCAACAGGTATTTTTGTAATTGGCGGGCCTCATGGTGATACTGGCTTAACCGGTCGAAAAATAATTGTAGACACGTATGGGGGAAAAGGAGCGCATGGTGGCGGTGCTTTTTCAGGAAAAGATCCATCTAAAGTAGATCGCTCAGCGGCTTATGCAACAAGACATATTGCAAAAAATATGGTTGCTGCGGGGTTGTGCGATGAAGTATTAGTACAAGTATCGTATGCTATTGGTGTAGCTGAGCCGTGTGGTTTATTTGTTGACACTTATGGTTCTGCTAAAATTGATTTGAGTGATGGTGAAATTGCTCAAAAAATTAGCAAAATATTTGATATGAGACCTTATTTTATTGAGCAACGCCTAAAGCTTCGTAACCCAATGTACTCGGAAACAGCTGCATATGGTCATATGGGCCGTAAAAATGAAATTGTAACCAAGACTTTTCAAGCGCCAGATGGTAAAAAAGTTACAAAAGATGTTGAATTATTTACTTGGGAGAAATTAGATTACGTGGCAAAAATAAAAGATGCTTTTGCAGTATAAGTTTCTCAGTAAAAAAATTAGAGGGGCTTCTTGTAACTATAAGAAGCCTTTTTTACATTTAGATTGTGGATAATCAAAATATTATCAATCACTTAGGAGAAAATCGAGCAGATTATGAAAATTCTGTTGTTCCTCCAATTTATCAATCAAGTATCTTTTGTTTTGATTCAGTCGATGACTTAAGACAAAATCTTAAAAGAGAGCTCGAAGTTCCTTTTTACACCAGAGGGGTTAATCCAACAGTAACTACACTGCGAAGAAAAATAGCGGCACTGGAAAAAACAGAAGATGCCTTAATATTTGGTAGTGGCAGCGGAGCTATAGCTGCAGCGGTCATGAATAGTATTCAAGCCGGAGACCATGTAGTTTGTGTTCAAAAACCATATTCATGGACAGGCAAACTCTTAGGTAATTACCTTTCTAAATATAAGGTTGAAGTTTCATTCATTGATGGCAAATCAATTGATAATTTTGAGAATGCTATTCAACCCAATACTAAGCTGTTTTATCTGGAAACACCCAATTCAGTCACCTTTGAGCTGCAAGATCTTCGAGCCGTAGCAGAACTTGCAAAAAAGAAGGGTATTCGCACTATTTGTGACAACAGTTATTCCTCCCCTATTTATCAGAATCCTTCTGAATACGGAATTGATATTGTTTGCCATTCAGCAAGTAAATACATTGGTGGTCACTCTGATGTTGTAGCCGGAATACTGTGTGCCTCCTCCGAAGTTGTAAATTCAATATTTGCGAACGAATTTATGACCATTGGAAGTATCATTTCTCCCAACGATGCTTGGTTGCTGTTACGCGGCCTGAGAACACTTCCCATGAGAATTAAGCAATCTCACGAAACCACTGTCAAGGTTATCGATTGGCTCTCTTCGCATCCTAAAGTGGAAAAAATTAATTATCCTTTTCTAGAATCATTTCCACAACTTGAATTGGCAAAAAAACAAATGCGAGGTTGTGGAGGATTATTCTCGATGGAAATTAACGCTAATTCTATCGAAGAAATTGAAACCTTTTGTAATTCTTTGAATCATTTTTTAATCGCTTGCTCTTGGGGTGGTTATGAGTCTTTGTTATTTCCAACTTGCGCCTTGTTCGACTCTGCTAATTACAATCAAACTGCATTGTCTTGGAAACTCATCAGGTTTTATATTGGCTTTGAAGATCATCAAATTATTATTGATGATTTTTCTCAAGCATTCAATAAAATTTAATCGCTATTTCTTTCTAAAAAATATTCGTATCGGGACACCTGTAAAATTGAATTCTTCTCGGAACTTGTTTTCCAAAAACCGTTTGTAAGAATCCCTCACATATTGAGGCAAATTACAGAATAGAGCAAACGCCGGCGCATGTGTAGGCAGTTGCGTAATGTACTTAATCTTAATGAATTTACCTTTAACAGATGGAGGCGGATGATGCTCCATTATTCCTTGTAAAAGCTCGTTTAATCGCGAAGTTGGTATGCGTTGTGTTCGATTATGGTATACTTCGATTGCTTCTTCAAGCGACTTATGAATTCGTTGCTTTTCAATGGCAGAAGTAAAAATAATTGGGACATCTGAAAATGGTGATAGCTGCTCCCTTATTTTATTTTCGAAATCTCGTACTGAATTGGTTTCTTTTTCAATCAGGTCCCACTTATTGACAAGAACTACTACCCCTTTTCGGTTTTTTTCAATGACGTAAAAAATATTCAAGTCTTGTTTTTGAACACCCTCTGTAGCATCTATCATGAAAATACATACATCAGAATTTTCAATCGTTCGAATGGATCTTAGCACCGAATAATATTCTATATCTTCATCAACTTTAGCTTTCTTTCTGATACCAGCAGTATCTACCAAGTTAAAATCAAAACCAAAGGACTTGTATCGAGTATGAATTGAATCTCTCGTTGTTCCAGAAATAGGCGTAACAATATTCCGTTCTTCTCCCAAAAGCGCATTACACAAAGAAGACTTCCCTACATTGGGTTTACCTACTATCGCAATATTGGGAATACCAGAAGTATCATCAACATCCAGATCCGTATTGAAACTGCTAACTAGCTTATCCAGTAATTCTCCAGTACCCGAACCATTGATAGCGGAAATAGCGTGTACCTCACCTAATCCAAAAGAATAAAACTCGGTAGCATCAATAGACCGACTCGCATTGTCTACTTTGTTAGAACAAAGAACAACTGGTTTATCTGTTCTCCTTAACATATTGGCAACTGATTCATCCAAATCAGTAATTCCCGTAGTTACATCTACCACAAAAATAATGGCTGACGCTTCCTCCATAGCAATAACCACTTGTTTCCTGATTTCTTCTTCAAAAATATCATCGGACCCCACAACATAACCACCTGTGTCAATAACTGAAAATTCTACACCATTCCACTCTGATAACCCATAATGGCGATCTCTAGTAACTCCGCTGGTTTCTTGAACAATTGCAGCCCTGGATTCTGTCATTCGATTAAATAATGTTGATTTTCCAACATTAGGCCTCCCAACTATTGCTACAATGTTTCTCATTTCCGCGCAAAGTTAATTAAATCGAGAAAGTCTGTTCCTTTTGTTTTAACATCTTTTCGCATCCGAGTTAACATTTATTAGATTATTTTTTCAAGCAGCAATTGATAATCCTTATAATTTTAAGAAACATTCAATCATTTTTATCTTATGAAAAGTTCAAAAGCAATCTTTATTCCATCTATTCTGCTATTTGCTTCCTCGTTTTTTATTCCATCGTACCTCATCTCCATTTTTGGTGAAAATACATCTCTATTCGGGTGGCAGTGTTTTTTATACAACCTTACTGGTGTATTTGATGCCTTTGATTCATCGGCAGGATTCAATAGTGAATTATTTTTTTCATCCTTATTTGCCATTTTCACAAACCTTTGTTTGATTTTCGGAGTCGTAGCTTTTCTGAGAAGTACAAAGAGAAGAAATCTACTTTTGATTATTGGTTCTTCGGGATTTTTAGCTGCACTTTGGTGGTTAGGACATGAGTTTTTAGTAGGTGAGTTAAGCAATCTGCTTATCGGATATTATCTTTGGGTAGCAAGTTATGTTGGGATTATGTATGCAGCAATCAAGCGCACCAGCTTATCGAGAATGAAAGTGAGCCAAAATTCAAGCAAAGAAACAGATAAAAACAATTCTAAAGTAATAACTCACTTTAATCAACCAATTGTACCCGTTCAAGTGCGCATCCATTAATAACCGTAGTTATCTAGTGATTTATCCTGGTTCCTCCATTCCTTTTCTACCTTAACTCGAAGTTCAAGATGCACGTGTTTATCAACAAATATTTCAATGTCTTTTCTTGCTTTAATACCCACGTGTTTAATTTTTTTACCCTGATGGCCAATGATTATTCCCTTTTGCGAATCTCGTATGACTAAAATATTAGCTTCAATTTTAATAATTGACTCTTCCTCTTTGTACGACACTACCTCAACCTCACAGCTGTATGGTAATTCCTGATCATAAGTTTCAAATATTTTCTCTCTAATAATCTCAGAAATAAAAAATCGCATTGGCTTATCGGTTAGTTCATCCTTCGGGAAGTAAGCGGGTGATTCAGGTAAATATTCCTTCACTTTATTAATGATGTACTCCAAGTTCATTTTATGCAAAGCTGATATTGGTAAAATTTCAGCACGCGGTATTTTCTTAGACCAATAATCTACTCTTTCTATCAATCGTTCCTGATCGATTAAGTCAATTTTATTGATTAAAACCAAAACGGGGGCCTTTGAATTTTGAATTTTAGATAAGGTATTTTCATGATTCATTTCATCTTCAAACGGGTCCGTCACAAAAAGAAAAACATCTGCATCAGAAATAGCAGTATTTACATATTTCATCATACGTTCGTGCAATTTATAGCCCGCATTTACTACTCCTGGCGTATCAGAATAAACTATTTGAAAATCGTCGCCGTTGACAATCCCCATTATTCGATGTCTTGTTGTTTGCTTCTTTGAAGTAATAATACTAAGTCTTTCACCTACCAAACCATTCATCAACGTTGATTTCCCCACGTTTGGGCTACCTAATATGTTTACAAAACCAGCCTTATGTGCCATTTTTATCATTTTTTCTTGCTGTGCAAAGGAACAAATTATATCTTTGGCGTCCTAAGATCGCGGGGTAGAGCAGTTGGTAGCTCGTTGGGCTCATAACCCAAAGGTCGCTGGTTCGAGTCCAGTCCCCGCTACTAAGTAAAAAGCCTGAACAATTGTTCAGGCTTTTTTTATGCAATTTCAAATATGTTTTGAAGAATCAAGATTATCAATCATCATGGACTGCTGTATGTTTGTATTTATAGCTTTCCAAGAGTAGTAAACTTGTGGTTTTTTTGAAAGACAACTGACGTATACTTTCGTACCACGTTTGATAAGCGTACAATTACTCACTCCAAGCGAGTAGTAGGTAGGGTGTAAGCCGGTCCTGGAGAGGACCGGCTTCTTTTTAAGAAAATTCATTACTATTGTACGATGTATAAATTTTTAATCGTTTCTATATTGGTCTTTCTATTCTCCTGCGAGGATAACTCTACTCATGTTCAACCAATAGAGAAGAACCCATTGCCTGATATTCACTTTTGTAACTGTGCTGACCTAATTTTAGATTCAGGGTTTAATTGGTACTACCTTTCGGATAGATTAAAGCCATTTACTGGCAAATGCTCTACAAAACAACCAGATGGAAGCATCATAGTGGAAAGAAATTATGAAGAAGGGAAAGTTCATGGAGATGTATTAGAATGGCATAAGAACGGTACACTCAAACTATCTATGAAATTTGAAAAAAACCGACAAGTGGGAGAAATGAAAGAATGGGATACTGAAGGAATTCTAGAATATCATGCTACTTATAATGTTGGTAAAATGGACTCATTAATTTATAAAAGGATCCATTATGTTAACTAATAGCGTCTATTTCATCAGAGGTATTTTCCCAATCTTGATACGTTTTATCTAATTCGCTTTTAGCCAAATTGTAAGCCCCTAACACTTTTTCGGTTAACACTTTATCACTATAATCTAATCCTGAAATTTGCTGGTCAAGTTCTTTTATTTTTGTTTCGAGTTCAGCAATTTTTACTTCTAAACGAGAGATTTTATTCTTTAACATGCGTTCTTTTTTCTCGTCCTTTTTCTTTTCTAAATAATCTTTCTTATTCTGAGAAATTACTTTGTCTTTCGATTTCTGGATAGGATTACTATTATGTTCAAAATCGACTATACTTTCCTTTTTTCTGTAATTTAAAAATTCCTTTATACCAAAATGATGTACACTGATTTGTTCATTTTTAATCTCATAAATCCGATCAGTCAAACCATCTAAAAAATCTCGATCATGCGACACTATCAATAATGTTCCATCATATTTTATCAAAGCTTGTTTAAGAATTTCCTTTGACTTAATGTCTAAATGGTTTGTAGGCTCATCTAGTACCAATAAATTATATGGCTCCAAAAGAAGTTTACATAATGAAAGCCTTGTTTTCTCGCCACCAGACAAAACTTTAACCTTTTTATCGGCGTCTTCACCGCTAAATAAGAATCCACCTAATATCATTCTCACTCTTTTACGAATGTCACCCACTGCAATGTCATCAATCGTTTCAAAGACCGTTTTATCCATATCCAACTGATCAGCTTCGTCTTGAGCAAAATATCCTAGATTAACGTTGTGCCCTAATTTAACTGTTCCTCTAAAATCTGTGTCTCCAACAATCATCTTGACTAGTGTAGACTTTCCTAACCCATTTTTTCCAATTAAGGCAACTTTGTCTCCCCGCCCCATGGAAAAATCCGTATCGGTTAAAATATTATGACCATAAGCTTTTGTTACATTCACAGCATCGATTGCTATCTTACCAGATCTAGGAGCCGGCGGAAAGAGAATATTTAACCCTGCAATTTCATCAGATTCAATTTCAATTTTATCTAATCTATCTAATTTTTTTATAAGAGATTGAGCAAATGCAGCCTTGTTTTTTTTAGCCCGAAATTTATTAATTAGCTGTTCGGTTTGCTGCACATATTTATCTTGATTTTTAGCTGCATCAGTTTGTTGTGCTATTTCCTGTTCGCGTTGAACCTTGTACTTGGTGTACGGTAAAGGATAATCTCTAATTTTTCCATTTACTACTTCAATGGTTCTATTCGTGATGTTATCAAGAAATAATCGATCATGAGAAATAAGCAAGAGAGCATTATTTCCTTTTTTTAGAAAATCTTCTAACCACTGAATGGATTCAATATCGAGGTGATTCGTAGGTTCATCTAATAACAATAAATCCGGTTCTAATAGAAGTATCTTTGCTAGCTCTACTCGCATTTTCCAACCGCCACTGAACTCGGCCATAGGACGAGAAAGATCTTCCGATTTAAAACCTAAACCAAATAGAATCTTTTCCGCTTTTTCCGCTTGTAAAAAGCCCCCTATAATTTGAAATCGATCATTTTTATCATTGAGATTTTCTATCAATTTCAAATAGCTTGAAGACTCATAGTCTGTTCTCTCAGCGAGTTCGGCGCTTATTTGAGTGATTTCTTTGTCTAAAGTTTTAATTTCAATATTAGCTGATTGTGTTTCTTGAAGAATTGTTGCAGCCTCATTGTGTTTCATTTCTTGAGGTAAATACCCCAAAATAGCATCTTTGCGTTTATTGATTGCTCCCTTGTCTGGCGTATATTCACCATTAATCAATTTCAAGAGCGTGGATTTTCCGGCACCATTCTTACCAACAAGACCAATTTTATCTTGTTTTGTTACTTGAACAGATACTCCATCAAAAATTGCCCGATCTCCAAAATATAATTCTAAATCTGACAGTGAAACCATAAAACGTAATTAAATATAAATACACTATTTAGCGAGCCCGAGCTCATTTGCAATTACTTCGGTTAAATCCTCAGCCCCTATTATTGGTGGAATTGCCTTAATACTTGAATCATAGATGTAATCAAAGTCTCCTTTATCTTTGATTCGCTCACAAGCATTGGCTATTCTTTGATTAACTCCTTTAAACAAATCATTATCAGATGTTGACAATTCAATTTTGGCGGTACTTCTGTAGTTATTGCGCATCGACGTTAAGTCTTGGAGCTGTGCAATTAATTTTTCCTTTTCGCCGCTATCCGTTATCGTATCAAGTTGTTTACTTTTTTCCTGGATCATACTGGTTAGCGTGTATAATTCTTTTTCAAACAATAGTGCCTGCTCAGTAGATAAACTAACTAACGAATCATATTCCGGCATGCGCTGCTTTAATTTTCCAAAATCTGCAAAGCCAATTTTTTTATTTGTTTGACCAGTACATGGAATTAAGCCTAACAAAGGACTTGCTAGTATCAACGTTAAGACGAATGTCGCTCTAACCTTGAGATTCATTTGATTCAATTATATAAAAAAAGCCTAGAATAAATTCCAGGCTTTTAACTATGAATATCTTTAATTATAAATGCCAGAGATCGTGTTCTAAAGTGAAAATTTCTTTCTTTATTTTTTCCGATTCTAAAAGCGCATCTACTCCTTCAAATGTATTGTTGACTTTCCTATCATAGACATTTGATTCTTTATGAATATAACTCGTATACATTTGTTTCCAGAACAAGTCATCATACGACATTCTTCTTGCATCATTTTCAGAATTGTAAACGAAGAAGTTTTGAAATACATAGCGACACTCGGGAAAATATAGCCAAAACATGGTATTTAAAGCTTTAATATCACCGTTATCATCTAAGCTGTATCGTACCGGCGCAATTCCAATTATTCTTCTTTCTTGCACTCCTCTTTGCTTGTCAAAAAACCAATCTTCCTTGATGTAATATTTGATGATTGCATCAGAGGTAATGGCTTCAGTCATAACTGTATCCACGGGATCACCATTTAAATCATATACCTCGAGCCCATCATCATCTAAAACTGGCTGTGTTTCACTATTAAAGAATAAAGCATTCAATTCTTCCTGATAAACCGGATCATCTACATTTCCATTAGGTGGTACCAACGGTATGTCGAACTGATCATTAGCATATCCAAAATCGTCCATTGCCTTATATGGTGTTAATGATTTTTCTACCATTACTCCATATTTTATAACATCCCACAATGATCTTCTATCAGAAATGGGTTCTGTCGGATATGTTAATGGGTGATTTTTCTTTTCCCGTAAATCAATGGTCCTCCAGACTCGTTTAGCCCATACAATGTCGGCTTCTCTTAATGCTGTATATTGTATTACTCTTTTTGTTGGCACATGTTCCTGCACGTAAACTCCATCCAAAACACCAGACTCTGACATTCCTGAGCTAGGTAATTGTGCGTTAGCTGAAACAAATGCAACAACTGTAAACGACACAGATATTATTTGCTTTATATTCATAATACTAATTTTAAATTAAACACCTGTAAGGAATTCCAGATAATCTATAATACTTTAAAAATCAGTGACGGAATCTTTTTTGCTTTTCCTTTTGGTCCCTGAGCCCAAACATCTTCTATATATAGTTTTTGACCTTTTTTTAACCCTTTTAAATAATTTTGAGCTTTAGAAGACAATCTTTCGCCTTTACATTTCGCTTCAGCTACTTCTCCATTCTTCACAATACTGACCGTAAACTTGGTAATCTTAAATTTAACATTCAATGGAGAACCTTTCAATTCAGCCAATAATTTCTTGGCCTGCTTTATTTTACCGATTTTCACAGTACTTTCAGAAACGCCAGCACCTACTATAATTGGCGTTGGAGAAGGCAATCTTTTAATCCTAAATTCTTGCCTAGCAATTTCTGCTTTTTTACCATCCGCTGCTATTCCCGTTACTACAATAGTTGCTTTATTACCAGACTTAACAGAAGCAATATAGTTCCCGTCACCTTTTTTGGATAAGGAACAACCACTACAAGAAGCTTCAACACTAGGGTAACCAGAACCAGAAGCTTGAATTTGATTATCATAGTTAATATACAAAACATTCATCTCTGTATTCGCAACAACACCGGTAGGCGTGCCTACTGTGTAATCAAATTCCCACTTTTTCCACTTTTTACCACCATTTTCTTCCACTTCAATTTCTCCGTATACATAATGCTTACCAGCACCTTTATTGCCTCCTAATCCTAGTTTCCGTGTAGCTTCTCCCTCAAAAAGAATAGGATCACCGCTCCTGGTTGAATCTTCTTCCCAATATCTTAATTTTAAATCTTGAGTCGAATCATAAGCTGCTATCATAACGCTTAAACCTAAGGAATCACCTTGATTTATGTATCCCTTATTAGCAAAAGCCAATGGCTCAATTTTGTTAAAGTTAAACTTAGGTTTCTCTGTTTTATCTGCAATCATCGCAATTGCAATACTTTCTGCCCTTTGAACATCCCCTTTCAACGAGGTAAACAAGGCTCCAGAAGCTACAATAGGCGAATGATTAAATACGCCCGCCAACCAAGGTTGTGTTTCTCCATGATTATCAATAAAATCGACAGGAGTTAAAATCTTATAAATTTGCTTAATTCTTGCTGAATCTGCAGGATTCACAGTGGCTAAGGCCTCTGTAATAGCCGCATCAAAAACCGCCTGGTCTTCAGAGCTAGCTGAATTTAGGGTTGCTGTAACTTCAGGAAAATTCCATGTTTTTGGCTCCCCTTTGTAGATATCGTCATAATTAGCAATCTCCGCAATTAAAGAATCACGAAAATTCTGTAATGTCGATAGAATTTCAAGTCCGCCTTCGACAGGACTTTGAAAATTATCACCTACAAACAAACGAGTCGGAGTATCGTAATCATCCTTTTTTGCTAAATGCATCATAGATGCCAAATGATAATAGCCCCTTTCATCCACATAATAATAAGATTGTGCGCCATCTTTATCTGGCACTAAATCATTGTGATGTTCTGCACCATAATGACCCAATGTCCTGGCTAAATCAGCTGAAGCCGGATCTGCCTGCATAATCATATATGATGTTCTGTCAACCATATAATTGGCAGTTCTTTTTGACATATCAACAACATGATGTAATCGATCAATTAAATCTTTTTGCTTTTCTATTTTTGCAGGCGGAATAGCCGGATCTAATTTCATTTCTTCAAGCGCCATTTCTGCCGTACTCACTTTACCGTAAATGTCTTTCATGGTAAGCTGATTACCATCTTCCATTTTTCTGTCCAGCGTCACAAAAGCATTAATGATTTCCTTGGATACATTCATGGCCAACATGGCCATGAGTACTAAGTACATGAGTCCAATCATCTTCTGCCGTGGGGTTTCTTTGCCTCCTCCCATTTCGAGTTATTTTTTTAAGTTAAAAATTAGTGAATGAATTAAATACACCGCCGAAGACATTAATCTCTACCAACGTTCATGGCCGATAACATATTACCATAAACCGTGTTAAGTGCAGATAAGTTCTTACTAAGTTCACCCATAGTTTCTTTATACATTCTTGTATCATCAATAGATCCATGGAGGTTACCCATTAACTCATTAATACCAGAATACATTTGCTCTGTTGCCTCTAAGTGCTCTGAGGCACCTTTCAATTGCATTTCATACACATTATTTAGTGCAGCAAGGTTCCCAGACACTTTTTCCATTTGCTCGCCTACAGCGTCGCTGCTGGCTTTTGCGTTTGTTAAACCTGCTAATGACTCAGACGCTGAATCATATGCATCAGACAGTTGACCCATTTTGGCTGAGGCACTATCCAAACTCTCAATATAATTATTTGTTGCTGTTGAAGCACCTGACACCTCACCTAACTGGTTGGCATTATCACTTAATGCTTTCATACCTACACCGAGACTTTCAATTAATTCTGGCTCTATCTTGGCGTCTGCCAACATCGTATCCAATTGTTCTGTTAATGACAAATCATCACCTAAATCGTCTAATGATTCTGGCAATTCATCCAAACCTTGGTCAGAATGACCCATCGCTAATTCAGGATAAACCAATGCCCAATCCGGATCGGCATGTAAGGGTTCAAATGCTGAGATAAAAAAGATTGCTGCTTCCGTCAACAAACCGAACGTAAGCCAAAAACCGGCCCCTGGTAAGTGTAGTATTTTAAACAATGCTCCGATAATTACGATGGCTCCACCCCAACCGTAAACAAATTTCATTATGTTCTTAAATTTTCTACTCTCGAAAAAACTTCCTCCTGAACTCATTTTCCTTACTTTTTAAATATTAGTATTAACTGTTATTTTTGGATTGAAATATATCAACATTTTTTTAACGTGGCTCTATTTTTGGATCTATTTATTAATTGATATCACCACTTTTATTTACACCTCCCCGACCAAGATAGCTCATCACACAACGATATCCCACATAACATTTCGCGGAATCTTGATATTCGTACGTTCTCGAACCAGTCTGTAAATAATATCCTATGTCTTTCCAAGATCCACCTCTTATAACTTTTCTCTTCATTGAAGGTGGGTCATGATCTAAAGCATGGTACTTATACTCTGGCGCTAAATCATGCGAAAATTCATACATAGACTCATCATATGCTGTACTTGTCCATTCTGCAACATTCCCTGCCATACAGTATAATCCATAATCGTTAGGATGGTACGAAGTTACATTTACAGTGTAAAATCCACCATCTTCGAAATACCTACCACGCATGGGTTTAAAATTACCCAAAAAGCATCCACGAGCATTTCTTATATACGGACCTCCCCAAGGATAAGGAGACAAATCTAATCCTCCTCTGGCAGCATATTCCCATTCTGCCTCAGTTGGCAATCTAAAATCTTGCACATAGCTTTCCCAATTATAGTGTCGCCAAGTATTGAGCAGTTGTGTTCTCCAAACACAGAAAGCATTCGCTTGTTGCCAAGTAACTCCTACAACTGGATAGGCGTCATAAGCAGGATGCCAGAAATACATATTGGTCATCGGTTCATTATATGAATACGAAAAATCGTGAACCCACGTGAGTGTGTCAGGGTAAACATTAATTACCTCGTGAATAATAAATCGCTTTCTGTCGTCATGACCTCTTATCGAATTATGTTGACCTTTGGTATTTCTAAATCCTAAGTCCAAATCTCGTCCTTTGTAAATAGGTGGTTCTTCAGTATCAACAGGAAAAGGCATTTCACCATTTTTCATCACTTTTCTATGATCATCATCTGCTTCTGCTTCATTATTGGATAATTTTTTGATCAACGGTCTGCCTTTTACAGCTGCTTCTTGCCAATCAATCCAAAAATATTCGAATTTTAATTTCCGTACATCAATTACCCTTCTCGAGTAATATCTTTGGGTTTCAGGAAGGTACAACTCGCCTAAGATCGCCATCTGCTCGTCGTCCAACCGACCCATATTAGCTCTACGATTTAAATTCCATTCAGATTGATCTTTTTCTTCACCGTCATCATCGTAAGCTGGTATTAAGAATGTTTCAGGGTCAGTTTCAGCAACCATTTCTCTTGAAATCGAATCAAATACCCAATCCACAAACTGTCGGTATTCATTATTTTCAATTTCCGTTTGATCCATGTAAAAGGCCGGTATAGAAACCGTTTTAGACCTTGTGTAATGGGCGAATGGCACATCCTGGTCACTCTGACCCATATTATAACTTCCTGCTGGTATATACAACATTCCATATGGATCTGGCATAAACCAAGGTGCTCTTCCTGGTGATCCTAAAAGCTCTCCACGACTTCCGCCTGCACAGCTTCCTAGAAACAGAACAACGACTAAGAAATACAACGTTTTTTTCATGCTACCTACTTTTACTTCGTTTTCAGACTCCTTTTTAAACAACGTTTTCTTGTGGGGAGTGCTTACTACGTTGACAAGGTATTTTTAGTTACAACTTTTACCTAAATTATAAGAACCTCGGGTTCTTGTATTTTTGAACGGGCTCAGGCCTATCCAGATTAAAACAATAGTTCAACATTATCTCATGCGACCCATTACTATAATTGCTAAGCTTACTTGTGGTTACATCATATGAGTAACCAATTTTCAACAATCCATCATTTCCTATTGGAGTTTGATAACCTATCATGGGGGCCACAGCATCAGCAACACGATAACTCACGCCTGCCCAAACCATATTTCTGAACATAACGGAAGCATTTACATCAATTTGAGTAGAGGAAGCATCACTTTTAGCCAAAATACTTGGTTTCAACATCCAATCTGCATTAATGCTGTAATTATAACCAGCCATAATCCAATAATGCCTTGCGGTTTGAATATGAATGGCTTTCAAATCTGATTGACTTAAATGAGTAGAACTTAAACCCATCCACAAATTATTAGCCTGATAGAAGACACCGAAACTGAAATCAGGAGCTAAATCGTTTGAGCTTTCAGCCGAAATTGATCCATCTGTATTCCAAGGCGTACCATCTGGAGTTATCCAAGTAGCCGAAATGTTTTTCGAGATTAATCCAACCGATGCTCCTATACCTAGTGTTCCTATTCCAACAGATTTATGAAATGAGTAGTGCAATCGTGCTATGTTATTCGTTTCAAATCCTAATTTGTCATTGTAATAAGTCAAGCCCAAACCTCCACGCAGAACTTTCACAGGCATGTGAACATTTAATAAACCTGTTTTCGGTGCACCGTCAAATTTCACCCATTGGTATCTACCAACGAAAGTTCCACAAATTGCATTATTTAATCCGGCATAACCAGGATTGACACTTAGTTTATCAAACATGAAATGTGTCAATTGAACGTCTTGCTGAGCCATAGACCCAAATCCAACAGAACTCAACACAAGGGCTATTAAAATCTTCTTCATAGTTTTCTTTCAGTAATAAGTCGGTTCTTCCAATTTGTTACAATTAGCTAAAATAGACAAATTCCATGGTTACTCAAAGGAATCCATCAATCATCTCGTCTTAATTCAAATTAAATCGTGCACAATATACTAAAAACAAGGGAAACCTGATTACTAACTCACTAATGAAATTTACGCAGTATATAGTAATCCTATTTTTTTGTTGTCCGTCAATAAAAAATAACACCGACGAAAATCAATAGTTCTATCGTAGTTTTTGATAAGTCCTCCACCATAAATCCGGGACAATTCCTTTTGAGGCTTTCTGATAATCCTCGTAGGAACAAGGAATCATATGGTGCCTATCAAACTTGATTCTCTTGTCAGGAGGGTAAGGCACTTCCATCCACCATCGGTCCGACTTATCTGACTTGTAGAAGTTAACCTGATGATCTGTACCTTCAATTGGAACCAAATACTTTTTGTAATTTGCTTTTGTTCCAATAGGGAAGTCCTTTTTTCTTTCGCTAGCACCTTCAAAAAAACACCAGATCATTTGTGCTACCAATTTCGCACCGAATTTAGATTCATTAAAAATAGGATTATAATCAAATATACCCGCACAGGACACCTTATCACTTATCCCTGCATATCTCATGATTTGACATATTTGTTCTCCGTACAACCCATTGGGCGAAGCATCTTCTCTATCAAGTCCTAACTCAGAAAATCGTACAGAATTAATATTTATAGAAACTAAGTCAGCGTAACGCATGAGTGGTTCGGTTTTCTTAATATCTGCTTGAATTTCACCTAATCGGTGATAATCAAAATAGAGCTCGTCCATTAAAGCAACTTCTGAAGGAGGCACAAGGTAGGTCTGATAACCAATAGTGCTATAGTTAAACAAATAATTGGGTTCATGTAAAATAATGTGATTGATGTAATTACCGGAATTAACTTCAGATGAATAGGCACCCATATTTAATCTTGAATCTACTGAACAGACATTGACCGTCTGCTCCAGTTTGCTATAGGCTTTGTAAGCTGCAAAACCAAGATCTCTCGATCCTCCTAGGAACACTACTGTTTTGTTTTTTTTAATCAGTTCAAATACAACATCTTCTACTGCCTTGTACGTATCCTGAACAGAAGCTCCCTGATAAATGTTTCCTAAGTCAGCTATTTCAAGATCAAAATGCTTAAACAAACGGTAAAGCTCTCTTCTTATTTCATTAGGGCCTTCAGCCGCACCCATGTTCGTTTCACTTGCTCGATCCTCCTGAACACCAAAAAAGACAACGTCACAAATAGACCAATCCGGGAAAGAGCCATCAACATGACCCAGAACTGATTGACCAATAGTTTCCTTGTGTAAATTCTCAAAAAGATCGGAATTTATTGGTTGAAAATAAATAGAAATAGATGACATACTTGTTTTTTATTGGACACTTCAAATTTATAAATCAAAAAAGCCCCGCAATCGCAATTACAGGGCTTTTATCAACATAGTTTTGAAATCTATTTTTCAGCAATTGCTAAACAATCTTTTAATGATAAAGATTTAGGGTCTGTACCTTTTGGTATCCTGTGATTTTTCTTGCCAATTTTAATGTACGGTCCGTAACGACCATTAAGTACCTGCACCTTAACTTTTTCGTGCTCCCACTCATTAATAAATTTATTCTTATCGGCTTCTATTTTTTCCTCAATTAGCACAATCGACCGGTCGAGTTCAATTGTCATTGGGTCGTCTCCATTTGCCTTTTTTATACTGATAAACGTGCCATCATACCTAATGTATGGCCCGTATTTACCAATACCAATTACCACCTCTTTTTCTTTGTAATCTCCCAGGCTTCTTGGCAGCTCAAATAATTTGAGTGCCTCTTCTAGCTGTATTGAATCAATACTTTGTCCGGCAATCATAGAAGCAAACCTGGGCTTCTCTTCATCTTCTGTATTACCAATCTGTACCATTGGACCAAATCGACCAATCCTCGCTTTTACTGGTTTTCCAGAAACTGGGTCCTCACCAAGTATTCGCTCACCACTAGCCCTTGAAGATGTTTCTATCGTCGTCTCTACACTTTTGTGGAAAGGGTGATAAAAGTCGTTAATCATTTTCGTCCATTCAACTAGACCATTGGCTATTTCATCAAACTGTTTTTCTACAGAAGCCGTGAAATTATAATCCAATATCTTATCAAAATGTTCTACTAGAAAATCATTTACAACTTTACCAATATCTGTTGGAGTAAGCTTATTTTTATCTGCACCATAACGTTCGTTTCTAGACGATTTACTAATCACGTTATTTTCCAAAACTACTTCGGCCACCGTTCTTTCCTTTCCTTCTAAGTTGGTTTTGTCAACATAACCTCTTTTTTGGACGGTGCTAATGGTTGGAGCGTAAGTCGACGGTCTTCCAATTCCCAATTCCTCCATTTTCTTTACTAGACTAGCCTCAGTATACCTAGCCGGAGGACGAGTAAATCTTTGAATCGCTTTTATCGCATTGTACGATAGCGATTCACCCTCTTGTAAATTTGGAAGAATTCCTTTCTGATCTTCATCATCCTCATCATCTGACCCCTCTATATAAACATTCA